>Ga0126342_10018838_pt1 | contig 11795 bp, 7 predicted proteins | sample Cyp1metagenome_FD_92528 | JGI IMG/M metagenome (GOLD analysis project Ga0126342, IMG submission 92528) | Coral microbial communities from Lord Howe Island, Old Settlement Bay, Australia - Cyphastrea 1 metagenome | ecosystem: Host-associated > Invertebrates > Cnidaria > Coral ... | reverse complement strand
TTGCTAGTGCTCACTTGCATGGGTCTGTCCTGTATTGGCCATTGCTTGTCATAAAACAAACTTACATTGCAATAGCAGAGGTTGTGGTTGAACCACCTACATGGGGTCTTGACATGTGTTCCGTTATAAGATTCAGTGAACGTTTGCAAGGCTATTTAATCAGAAATATCCGTTCAATGTAGCTAGGTTGGAAACCCCCCCAAGCCCCGCTCCACCCAGTGCCCTGCAAATTCTTTCCTCCAATAATCCCAACTGACTTTCATTCTTTTCAGAGGGGTAGGTATACCACCAACCAGATATTGGTTTAGAAAAATCGAGCAGATCAATGGATTGGTTTAAGGGAAATTTACAGGAACCCCTATTTCATGGGAAAATCGATGGTTTCCGGTTAAGATTTTCCCTCAGGCCGATCCATTGAACAGATTCATAGGGACATTATTTGTCTTGGACCTGCAGACTAAAGGAATCAACTATTGAATTAACTATAGCTACTCTAACCGTAGAGGTTCGATTTAGAGCCAACGTTAGGTCTGGCGTACTGGTTGAAATCATGAAGATCATGATCCAAACATTTTTTCAACGTGTCAGGCATTCAGATAGAGACCTTCGCTATTACATCTACATAATATACATATACGATCAAACAAATACATGCGAATCTGAAGTCGATCTCAATGCTTGATCCACAACTTGCTTTTGGTAAGGGATGTCAAGTTCGTTTTTTCAATTCGTGTCATCCTTGGTCCGTGGTAAGATCTACTTTTCAAGGGATGGACCAGCCGCTGGCCATCACTGGCCCATTTCTACAGTGCTAAGACACCTTCGAAAGCGCCGACAAGAAGCGTTTGGCGCAGCTTCAGCGGACCAAAGCACATCAGGCGTTGCGGCAATGCCCCGGAAGGCTGTGAAGAGCCATAGATCCATAGATATTGATATTTGGGGGTACCCCTATTAATGGATGGTGAAAAACATGGACAATTCACAAACAAATGGATGATAACTGGGGGGTTACCCCTGTGGATTCGAGGAAACCGCCATATGTCAGTTGTAGAGATTCTATATAAATCATCCAATTTTTGGAGGTACCCGAAGCGCGCACACACACTTGAAAGATCCAGATGATGCTGAGGTTGTTTGAACATTTCCACTCAAGATAGAGAGGGAGGTTCTTCAATGATTATACAGGGGTGAAGCAGCACAGCATTTCGGCAGAGTGATTTCCTGTGACATTGAATGGGAGACGGATTTTTCCCCGGTTCCATGTTATGCCCGAGATATTGAGATTCATTGGACATCATTGAACAATATCATTGGATTGGTTTAAGGAAAAAACAGGCAAACCCTATATTTGATGGTATAAACAATGCTTTCCGGTTAAGGTTTTCCCTTGATGATGGAACCATTTGCTGTTGTCACTGTTGTCAATCTCTTCTAACTGCAACATGTTCGGATTTCCCTGAACGAAGCTACCTTTATGGATCATCCCAGATATACCGCGACAAGGCATGGGCGGCCATTTGACAACAACGGTTGCAATGACCACGAATTTGAACATGGTTCATAATTAATACTAGTTAACAAAACCATATATAATCATATATACATGTGTAAATGTGTATATAATGTATATATATAATGTGTATATATATAATGTGTATATATATATTATATAATGTATATATATATATATAATGTGTATATATATAAAATGTGTATATATATAATGTGTATATATATAATGTATATATATATAATGTATATATATATAATGTGTATATATATAATATAATATAATATAATATGTGCATATATATAATATAATATATAATGTGCATATATATAAAATTAATGTCTATGTATATAAATATATATATATATATGATCCCTAAGTTGGAACCCTGTCCATTGGCAAATATCGATGGCTCAGCACAGTTGAATGACTCATATGTCTGGCTCTTGTCAGTCTTGCGTCCTGCGCATCATTTGCCCCGACAAGTCTGTGCTGCAGGCTGGGATTGCGGCGCCAATTGGCAGTAAAAAGGCAATATATAATGCTTGCTGGTTGTTGGTTTGGAACATTTTGTATTTTCCATACCCATAGGATCCATGTATGCCATATATGGTAACATTTACCATCAATATACCCCAGTCATGTTAGCATATATACCAGCACCATGGATCCGTCATGGGATAATATGTGGGATGTCATCCTTCCCATTGACCAATATGTTTCAGAGGGGTGGCTCAACCACCAAGCAGTCTGTTTTCGATGCCCCAACAATGGCCGGCTCATGCCCATCTCAGGTGCAGTTCAGATCTGCAGAGAAGGGTGAGAAGGCCAGTGGTATCCAGTGGTGGCTTCTCACTGGAGTCATGCACCTGAATGGAGGTTTTAATGGGAAAACCATAGGAAAACCATAGGAAAATGGAGGTTTACCCTCTGGTAATTTAACATAGCTATGGAAAGATCCACCATTTTTAATGGGAAAATCCACGAACTGAATGGTCATTTTCAATAGCTACGTTAAATTACCAGAGGGTAATTCATTGAATATGTACGACAAGGTGAAACCAGGCCTTATAGCCAGCCGGCTGGTAGGATCTCAGTACAATTCAAAATTTGGGTCTGTATGAGTCTGTTAAAGTTATTTTGCTGGTAATCATAGTATCCCCTAGTATCCCTAATTATTACAATAGCGCCAATCTTACCCTTAGGACCCTTTGGTTTATCGAACATTTGCATTTCTGGCCAGAAATCTCGGGACGGCTTGGCTGCCTGGCTTGGCACCAAGGTGTTAGAGGCCATCAAGCCATTGTTCTCGGATGCCGTGCAGGCTTCGCGATGGTGCACCCCCGACCAGGGATCATCGGTAGGGATCCCGGGAATCAACGAAGTTGGGATGTTGGCGAAGTTGCGCCACCAAAACGAATCTTGATGTTTCTTGGGCTTACATTTGGATTGCAACTTTGACCTGTACCGGTACAGAAAGTTCGATAAATGAATTGAAAGGGAAGGTGTGTCAGTTGTTTTTGGCCTTTTTCTTGACAGATGATGCCCTACTGGGAACAACCAAGGATGAAGTAGTCGCAGATCCATTGTAAGGCAGTCCTTTCCTACCTGGTCCTACCTTCAATAATTACACAAAGTGATTTGGGCACTATTTGGGCGATCTGAGAAATGGCATTAAAAAAACATTCAATTTATGGAGACATAAGGAGACAAGAGAACATGGCAGACATCCAACAATTGTGGATCCCCTGACCCACCTTGGCGGTGGCTTCAGGTACGTGTACCGTTCGCCTCCGATGGAACGCATGAATCCCAAGGCGCCGACGGAACGAATTTCGCGGGAAAACAGCATCGCTTCATACAGTGGTCCCCAAATAGAAATAGACCAAGAAGTGAAAGTTCCAACAAACAATAGCCTGGTTGGTGGTTTCAAACATTTTTTTTATTTTCCAGATTTTTTTTTGGATAATCCTTCCCATTGACTAATATTTTTCAAGCTGGTTAAAACCACCAACCAGTTATCAAATGGTAGAGAATCAATGAGAATCATATGGTTGATGTGTGTTGGGGAAACATTTGCTATAATGTGTGTAAAACGTGGTAAAACAATAATGAGCGATCCCCCAAATCACCATTAATAATCATAAACAGTATAAACACATATGTATAATCATTCCCGAAAATGGGTGGTTTCTGATTGAGTTTTACCCACATTGCATATATTAATTCAAGTGGTGTATCCCCACATATCCCCACGATGTCGAGGCAAGCCTGTCAGCCGCTGGCTTCGCGCCTGGTGCAGTGATGTGCGGTTCCCATCCCGTTGCGGTTACCGTTGGGAAAGTCAAGGGGAAATCCCAGCTGATAAGTTACCCTCTGGTCAACGGGCTAACATAACTATGGAAAGATCCACCATTTTTTATGGGAAAACTCACGAAATAAATGGCCATTTCCCATAGCTTTTTGTTAGTTTACCATGATAAGTTACCCCCCAATTGAACAGTTTGCGAACTGATGTAGATGGCCCTATTTATATCGTTCGATGATGTCGATTTTAATTAGACATGTTGATTTTAAAAAATGATGAACAAAATATGTCATGAAATTACCGGACGATGAAACCGGAGGGTATGATTCATGCGGATTCTGCAGCTAGCTGGGATGTATTTCATTCATGGGGATTCAGCCAAACAGAAACCAGGTGTGCGGCTGATGATTGTAGGGGGCTAGGCGTAACGGAACTTGGTAAGTTATTGTAGCCAAGAATACGGATATGTTTGTTTAACCAACATGAGTAAATGGTAACTGGAATCATTTACTCATCATGTGTGATCTACATGAGGTGTCAAACCAAACATAGGCAGGAATTTGACCTAGCTACCTTAGCTATGCAAGAAAGGGATTCCACACGAGTCACAAAAATGGTTTCTACATGTTTCTACTAATGGATCTAATTTGATCAAATATAGTTTTATAATGTTTTATTAAAAACTTTGCCTTCCCCCTTCCTATGGAATGACTAGTCAAAGTTGACCATCTAGTAGTCTTGAAAGCCAAGGCCCAAGGCCAAATGCTCGTTTCAACAGCTGTCAGGAAACAGTTCAGCCTCTCTATGCCACACGGATGATTTCCCAGGGTTCGTTCACTGTAGAGGGCAGCTCACATGTCAACTGTCTCAGAGAGATTCCAGCCAATCTTCAGCCCATGAACACAAACATGTTGGTGTGGATGTTGTCTCACCACATCTCAGGCAAAATTCTGTCCCATTTTTTTACGGATCCCGAGGCCATGCCTGTGGGTTGTGGCTGATTTTTGATATTTTTTGGATAAAACCCCTAGAATCATCAAAAACTGGAATGGAAAGTCCTCCTGAGGTATCTGGGCTTTGATGGCGAGAAGTGCGGCCCGCCTTTCCTTCAAGCAGGCGCCGGCGCGTCATGACGACTCTTTGGGCGCAAACAATGCAACAATATACTGTTTTATTAATGCAATTGAGTAGGGGTTTGGGTTGTGAGATGGGTTGATTCATTTTGTTTGAATTGGCGGCAGCTCTGGTGAAAATATGTGAAAATGTGCACATGTTCGCTTGCGTCCTTGTAGATTGAGAGTATGACCATGTTGGTTTTGCCAACTGCTATGTGTTTGGAAGGAACAATCAAGCAACCAGTATTAACATGTATTAACAATGTATCAATCACCAACCAGCAATCAATCAATATCAAGCATGTCAAGTACGAACATTATCCAACCAGTATATACCAGATTATACCAGTATTGGAATTTTGGAATAATATCCCAATATATATATATACACAAGTATTTATAACCAGTATATACCAGATTATACCAGTATTGGAATTTTGGAATAATATCCCAATATAATGGGATTCCAATGCATTATATATATATAATTATATACCAGTATTTATAACCAGTATATACCAGTATATGGGTTTGTCTGAAAAGAGGCTATATTCCCAAACAAATAGCCATTTAATTAAGGGATAATGATCATTAACATTCATTAACCATTGGGTTTAGGGGTACCCAACATTTTCAGACACAGTGCGCCAGAGGCTTAGTGGATCAACTGGGTCCATGTCGTGAGGAGATCGGAGAGTGAGGTTGCTCTTGAGGTGATGGTTGACACATGGCAAGAATAAAATAAATACGATATGGATTAATGATATCATATATATATAGTTATATATAGATATCTTTATAGATGGATGGATAGATAGATAGATAGATAGATAGATACATACATGGATAGATAGATAGATAGATAGATAGATAAATAGATAGACAGATAGCTAGCTAGCTAGCTAGCTAGCTAGATTAGCTAGATTAGCTAGATTAGCTAGATTAGCTAGATTAGATCGATCAGATAGATCAAATAGATCAAATAGATAGGAAAGATGAGAAAGAAGGAAGTAAGATAGGTAGATAGATAGACTGATAGATAGACTGATAGATACATAGATGAGATAAGATTAGAAAAGATTAGATTAGATAGATAGATAGGCGATATAGATTAATTTCCCCATTTTGCTTTGCTGGCTCCCTGGCTTTGCGCCCTGCCTGCCGTTGCCTAAGAAAAAGAAACATAGATTAATTTTATTATATAGTGTATATATAATATGTTATCACACGCAGACAAATACCTATAGGTATATGATATATCTAGATATTCAACATATTCAAGTGATGCTATTTGCATACGTTTTTGGTGTAAGCAGACTAAGTAGACAGTCCCAACTGATGCAAGGCTTGAGCATGGGACCTTAAGGTAGGTGGAAGAGGCTCAGTGAGTTCTTTCCAAGTTGGACTTTGTTTGATGTTATAGTCGTCGCATGCAATAATATGGGGGGTTTCCATAAATAGTGGTACCCCAAAATGGTTTGTTTATTATGGAAAAATTCCATCTATAAATGAATGATTTGGGGTACCCTCATTTCAGGAAACCTCCATATCTATACAAGTCCAAGTGTATCCAAGTATAGTGATTTTCTTTACTGTAAATATGGTATCCCAAGAATATCCCACCTGTCTCCCTTTCATATCCTTTCATGGAGAATTCGCTCCTGCCATCTGATGCCCATCCAACAGAGTGATGGCCCACTTGCTTTTAGGGCTCTTCCATCTGCAGGCAAACCTATCTTGTACATCCATGTTTCTATACCTTAAAACCATTGAAATCCCATAATTATCCATAATTGGTATCTATATCATTCTATATCTATCACTATTCTATCATTATTTTTGTTGGTTAAACTCATTGCTGGCTAAACTCCCTATGTTTGTTGGTGAAAAATCCCCCATGTGGTGTAAATCCAGGAGAGTGGCGTCACAGCGCCGTCAAGCTTCACAGGCGCAACAACAGAGAAGGGCATAGATGGCATAAATTTCAGGATACCCTCTGGTAATTTAACATAGCTATTGAAAATGGCCCATTTATAGATGGTTTACCTATTAAAAATGGTGATTTTCCATGGCTATGTTAGTTTACCAGAGGGTAACATTTATTTTATATAGGGTTATAAGGGGATGTTCATGGGTTTCTAAAGCAATGATAGCATTTAACCATCGACTATGTGGATTTTTGTTGGGGAAAATCGGGATCAACCCATTGAATGATTTTTTTCCATGCGTCAAAACCGTTGTACTTGGTAAACATAAAGATAGCTCCTGGATGTTCATCCCCTGATCAATGGTACCATAGGTTTTGACGCGTCCCTGTGTATTAATATGGAGATTTTAAGCGGTACTGAGACATGGCGTGCTGGAAAATCTCTCATTATAGATGTTTTTTTTCCACTAAAACCTCATAAAACCTCCATTTACAGAGGATTTCCACTCAAACCTCCATATTTCTCCATGATTTTCCTGTTTTTTTCCCGTTGAAACCTCCATTTCCATCGGATGTGACGGCCGAGGCTAAGCGATGGGTTGGGGTGCAGGTCACCGCTTAGGGACGTTGGGGCTCTCAGCTCCAGAAACAAAACAAGACCAGGGAGCACTCTGATCATTCATATATATATATTACACATATTATATGTATAATATAATATGTATGATATATATATATACAATACATATAATATGATATTATATATTATATATATAGATAGATAGATAGATAGATAGATAAATAGATAGATAGATTAGATTAGATTAGATTAGATTAGATTAGATAGATAGATAGATAGATAGATGGAAAAGGTACATAATGAATAATTCTGGTACAGATGTAGGTGCATGGATAGATAGATGGATAGATGGGATAGATGCATAGAATAGGAAAGAATAGGTAAGGTGCGAGCAACCTAGCTCGCCAGCTGGCGATCAAAGCCTCCGGGTTGCCGTGTTGCTTCAACGTGTGAATACCATGATTTTCGCCAGCATTTGGGGAGGATTTTCACCACATTTATGGTAATGGTGGCAATGGTTTATTGTTGGGTTTACCTTATTTTTACCACAGTGCTCAGTAGATAAAAGATATAAACGTGACTTTTGAACAGTAGTGACGATAGCCACAAAGTAGATAACAAACAATGACAAAGGGCATCAACATTGTACCGTTTTTTTTCCCAGCTGTTGCAGCTGATGGGGACAATGGCCGATGAAGAATGCATCTTTTTCGCATCGTTTATGATGATGGAGGATAATCTTGGTGATGCTGCTGATTCTTCTGCTGATGATCATCACAGTATATCATCCATATTGTTAGTTATATCCCGTTACATTCCATTATTATTATATCCCCATTCCCATTATATCTCCATTTATCCCCATGAATTCTTAGGTTGGTGTATATATGTCCATTGCAATCTATAAAACTATGTGCCATGGTCAAAGTTGGTTTGTATACACATATTGGAGGATGGTCCTCAATCCTTTGTCAAACCTAGCCATTGTAAGGATTTCCATTCTGGGATGGATGACCATAAACCACATATATCCATATATGATGTTTGTGGTTATATTCACATTATATTCCAGTATATATATATACCCACTCTCTCTCTCTCCCTCCATGTATATATATATAATATATATATATACACCCTTTGGTTATTTAACGTAGCCGTGGAAAATGGTCCATTTATAGATGATTTATGATGATATACCTAGTAAACCAGAGGTGATTTCCCAGTTCGCTACCTTCAATAACCAGAGGGTACATATGTATCCCATTACCCTCTGGTAATTTAACATAGCTATTGAAAATTCCCCATTAAAAATGTTGATTTACCCATTAAAAATGTGGATTTTCCATACTTATGTAAACGTTTACCAGAGGGTATATCCACTCACATCCCTGTTTTTTGGTTGATTGAACCCCTATAATCACCATTAAATCCCATTAAACCACCATTAAATCACCATTTATATATAGATGATTGTTGGATCCATGGCACGTCCCTCCAAGGACCTCCTTCGCGGCGGAAAGTAGCGCCGGAGCGGCGAAGGCCCAGAAGATTGAAGGCCGTGCAGAGCTGGTGAGGTCAGAGTCTAGCTATGTATACGGACATGGAATGACATGTATATATATATAGATAGATAGATATAGATATAGATAGAGTAAAATACATATATGTATATAGGTTGTTCTGTATACATGTACAAACTATTTCTTTATGTATATATATACATTACATATACACTTATAATAAGTGTTGGCATAAATATGATTTCAACTAGAACTGGCATTCTTTTGGACGATGTTCTGACAAGGACAATGGAGGATGTTGGGGCATCACCAGCTACTTGTTGATGGTTCGAATCCACTACAACTGGCCATTTTCAATAGCTATGTAACAAATTACCAGAGGGTAATGGGATACATATTGGCAGTGGTTATCCCAATCTTTGATTCTTTTGGTAGACAGATCGACATGTTTGAAAAACACCAGATTCCCGTGGCCTTCTGCCAGGAGAAGCCATGAAGCCAGAATGAGAGATTTCTCGCACGGCCAGTGGAGAATGGGACGTTTCAACAGGGGACCGACTGCGGATCTCAATGGACTTCCATGATGCTGTAGATGGCAAGTCTTGAAAACATGGAGAGCAAAGTAATGGATTTGGATTCTGTATGTTTCCGCTGGTTCATTTGCTCACCTCTGTGTGTAGTGGTTCGCTTTGGCACTGGCACCTCATCGTATCTCGTGCTGTCCGGCTCGAGTTCGCACAGCGAGTGGAGCGTTCTGTGTTTGGCACGAAAAGGGCTCGCGCTTCTGGTGAATCTGACTGCCAGAGAACTGAAGTTACAAGAATGCCAAGCCATTTCTCATATCTTCTCACTCAGCATTGACTCAACCAAGAGAAACAGACAGTAAAATACAGTAAAAACATGTAGAAAACGATGTCGAAAGGTGGTGGAATGCAACCTGTCACCCTTTCAACTTGTCACACGTCACACAAGTAACGCAGTTTGAAATCCGCGGTTGACACGTGCCTCAAGTCATCTTAAGACTGACTTCACTAGAAGCATCTAGTGCCACAGTATCGTTTGGTGCCACCATGTGCCACCACTCATGTGGGGCCCTACATCAGGTTGGTTGACCATGGCAATTAGGTCATAAGCCTCAAAAATGCTGCCGCCATCTGGCTGAAGAACTTCAAGGGTCATGAAATGGAAGGGTGCTACATACTACGGTAAAACACACTAAAACATACTAAAACATACTAAAACCCTAAAATGGAATCAAATATTGACATATTAAATTGTCAGGACTCTACCAGTACTTTTCCTGCCGAAGCAACCCTGTGAATAGCTAGAAAACTCTTGGACAGAACTGTTGGCGTCTGGGACCATGTGACATGTCGAAAATCGACAAGTTCAATGCATTTTAATGCAACATATATATATATATATATAATATATATAATATATATATATAATATAATATATATATAGTTAGTATTTTAAACAAATCCTACTATGGCACCCAAAAAGAAGAGATGGACAGATAAGTCCCATATGATCCTCCCGGCAACATCGTGGGAAATGTCGTTGGGATTCAACCTCCCCAAAGGTGCCCTCTTCAACTACAGAGACATATAGAGACCACCAAGATACCGAGGTAGTGGAATGTAAAGTCTCTATGAACCATCTATCATCATCTATCATTGGGGAGTACACCATAGCTAACTGGCTAACTGCGATTAAAAGTCGCCTAGTTCCAGGCCATTCTAGGCCTTCCACTGGGCCTTCCACGGCCGCATCGCCATGAGCCAAAGAAGCCGGGGGGAGATCAACCTCGCCGAGGTAGGGCCAGAAATATGTTTATCCATCAACATCCATCAACTCAATGGAGTTTCAGGGAACATTCACCAGAAAGCCCCATATAATATTTCATGGGAAAATCCATGGTTTCCCCCATATTTCATGGGAAAATCTATGGTTTCCAGTTAAGATTTTCCCAACAAAAACCATCCATCCATGAAGAAATCCTTCACGTCCCAGGCGGCGCGAGCACAAGAAGTTCACCTTGTGGCTGAAAGGCTGGCTGCAGGTGATGATGTCAATATGCAGGACGCCGATTTCGGGGGAAATGAGGCAAGTCGCTGATGGAGCCGTTGAGTTTTTTCGGGACATAAATTGATGGGATATGTTTAGGGCACTTGGAATTTCCAAAGATAGAGAACATCTTAGCAGTTGTCAAAACTAGATTTACAATGGATGAATTGATGAGTATGATGGGAGAAACTCGATAGAGCTGTTGAAGCTCAGAAAGGTGGACGAAACTGAAGCCATTAAAAGATGCTCTAAGCCCTTGCAGTACCAAGACATTCCCAGACTCAAAGCATTTTTAATGGCAAGGTCACTCAGTCAGCGTGACTCGAAAAGTCTACGTCACATCTCCTTTCTCCTTGAGGCCTCAACATTACGTGTATAAATATATATATATAATATACTATCTATAATCTATAGACTGTATCCAGGTGCATATATATATAATGATACTATACTAATATATCATATTATATTTTATTATGTTAGATTAGATTAGATAATATTGAATTATATTACATTATATTTTATTACAGTTTGTATTGTATTAATTATATTTTAGTATAGTATATTATATTATATTGTAGTATTATATTGTAGTATTATATTTTGTTGTATTATATTATATTGCTGTATATTATTTTATTGTTATGTTTTTTTTTATTGTTTTATTACTTTATTATTTTATTATATTGTATTATATTGTATTATATTGTATTATATTGTATTATATTGTATTATATTGTATTATATTATTATATTGTATTA
>Ga0126342_10018837_pt1 | contig 11796 bp, 10 predicted proteins | sample Cyp1metagenome_FD_92528 | JGI IMG/M metagenome (GOLD analysis project Ga0126342, IMG submission 92528) | Coral microbial communities from Lord Howe Island, Old Settlement Bay, Australia - Cyphastrea 1 metagenome | ecosystem: Host-associated > Invertebrates > Cnidaria > Coral ... | reverse complement strand
TGGAGTGTGAAGTGTAGAGTGTAATGTGTAGTGTGTGGAGTGTAAAGTGTGGCATGTGGAGTGTAGAATGTAAAGTGTAGAGTGTGGAGTGTAAAGTGTGGAGTGTAAAGTGTGGAGTGTAGAATGTAAAGTGTAAACTGTAAAGTGTAAAGCGTAGAATGTGGCGTGTGGAGTGCAAAGTGTACAGTGTGGAGTGTAGACTGGAAAGTGTAAAGTGTGGAGTGTAAAGTGTGAAGTGCGACTTGTAAAGTGTGGAGTGTAAAGTGTGGAGTGTAAAGTGTAAAGCGTGGAGTGTCATCACATGTCACAAAGCGGCATGCTTGCCACGGAATTTGCACGTTGTTACCACTTGACGCAGCCCTGACATTGCGATTCTCAAAAAGCACGCAACACGCTCAAGCACTGTGCCTCCCACGCAAAATGACGATGGAGGTCTCCAAAGTGCTGCGCCCGCCACGAAAACTACAACTCAGCTTCTGAGAGTGACGCCAAAGCAGTGCGCCTGCCACACAAAACGACGTTCGACACGTTTGCAAACACGTGAGAATGTCAGGAAGTGCCACGCCTGCCGGGCGAAACGAGGCTACGCTACGTTTGGAACCTCCAAAAGTGACCGCTTTTGCAGAACTCGCCATAGGCACAACCATACGGCCCTCACGCGAACGGTTGCGGACGGTTGCGCGACTTCTGGCGAACACAGCCTCAACCCCAAACCCCCAGAGTGAAACGGGAACCCTTGCTACGCATTTGGGAAATATGGGAAAATCATCTGAAGAATGGAAGTTTCAATGGAAACAAACATGAGAAAATCATGGGAAAATCATCGATAACTGAAGGTTATGGGATGAAATCGTCTGTTGATGCTTTTTTTGATGGCAGCATATTCTGTAAATGAAATTTCTAATGGTGAAGTCATTAGAAATATTCCAGGCAGGCCTGGAAACAGTTTTAAAAAATGCAACTCTTCGCATCTGTAAAATTTCTACAGATGTTGAAAGCAACAAAGAAGATCAAAGAAGCTGAGAGATGGAATGCACAGGCCTTTGGTGGTTGACATGAGGGTACACGATGATCACTAAAGGGTGGCGGTTGGAGTCACCTGTTCCAATCATACAGGTCACGTGAAGCCAAGTGTCCTCAGGATGGAAAGTCATCACTATCTTGAAATATGTTAAAAACCAAGGACAATTTTTGAATCAATCCTTGAACAGCCTGTGATTCAAAAAGGGGTCTGTAAAAATCCTCAACATCATTGGTCACATCCACGTAAAGCCTAATTTTACATTGGGTTCAGGGGATTCGAAGCAGTCACGCAATTCTACAAATCAAGGGGCTCAATCCCTATACACCACAATCGCATACCAACATTTTTCTGTCTTTCCACCAAGATGCAGGGCACAACAAGTCCACCTGCGGGTCATTCATGGTGATGGGGGTATAAACAGCAACACTGGATGATGAAGGGGCAGTTCGTGGATCATCAGAAACATGTGGAAGAGCTGATGAAACTCCAAGTTTGGTGGGGTCGCGTATAGATGGGTTTACCAGATTAGTCTGATTAGACTTTCCCATGGGTATTCCGTCGGAAACCAAACAACCCAATCTACATTTTCCATAACTTTAGATCGTATTTTGATAATCTAATGGTGATTGATTGGAAATCAAAAATCCTACATATACCATATCCAAACTTGTTTGGTTGTCCTTGATTTTTTACACTTTCGATGGGGATCTATCAGCTTGAGCAGAAGTTTTTGCAGACATGGGAAATAGTGGGACCTCAAATTTTGGTGAACTCCAGATGGCACCCTTGACACCAACATTGAACCTGCCAAAACATTGTTTTGGAACAGGATTTTCCAACAGAGGGCCCCCAGTTCTGTATTGGTTTATAGACACATCCACCTACAAATAAATCCGCCATAAACGCATCCATCCGGTGGCTTTATGTTTAAAAACCAACAGACGAAAACCCAATCTTGGGGGCCTCACATTGCATAAACATGGTGCGGGGCATCTGAGAGGCTCGCGACTGTCGTCACTTTTCAAACATTAGTATCGTCAGCAATATCATCATCATCATCATCATCATCGTCATTATCATCGTCATCAGCATCACCACCATCATCGCCAACATGATGATGATCATCATCAACAACATCAACATCAACATGTTCATCATCAACATCATGATCATTCTCAACGTCATGGTCGTAACTATTCTCACTGTCATCAGGATCATCATGACCATCATCATGCCCACCTTCATCATCAGCAGATGAGACGCATTTTTCAAGCGGAGGCTGCCAGGTGAGCAAGCTTACGCAAAGCAGTATTGACATCCATGTCTTGTGACAGGTGGGAGGATCTCCATGCACAGCTGTACGTGTATTCGTACAAAGCTGGGTTCAACTGTCCTTTCTGCAAGGTTGTTATACTACCAGGCAACCAACTGTCAAGCTGGTCCCCATTGCCTTCAGCCAACTGGGTCCCAGCCTTTGTGCTGGCCCCTTTTTGAGGAGGTCCCTTCAATTCTTGGACAAACTCACAGCATGACACATGATTAGAAGTGCAAGAGAATCTACAGCAGCGTAGCATGACACATGTGTGGAAGTGCAAGAGAATCGACAGCAGCGTAGCAGAGCATGACACATGTGTGGAAAAGAGAATCGACAGCAGCGTAGCATGACACATGTGTGGAAGTGCAAAAGTACCTACAGCGTAGCATGACGTATGTGTGGAAGTGCAAGAGAATCTACAGCAGCGTAGCATGACACATGTGTGGAAGTGCAAGAGTACCTACAGCGTAGCATGACGTATGTGTGGAAGTGCAGGAGAATCGACAGCAGCGTAGCAGGACGTATGTGTGGAAGTGCATGAAATGCAAGAGAGCGTACAGATATGTTGCATCACATATGTGTGGAAGTACAAAAGACGTTATTATCCCCCCCCACCCCCCCACACACACAACGTTTTTTTCACAGTAGAATGCAAAAAATGACAACAGTCGCGAGCCTCTCAGATGCCCAGCACCATAAACATATAGTAAATAGTAGCTCCCAAATGATTCAAACTTCAAATTTTGCCTTTCCTTTCCATCCTTTTTGGGGGATCGACCACATCATCCCTGTCGTGGTCGAAATGGGGTCCAGACCCTGTTTGGATAGGACGTCGGGGCATCAATGGCACTGTCAACACACTTTTGACCATGGCATATCTCGGAACATTCCCACTATAGTCACTATATCCTCCAAATTACTTGTGATTTTCCATTATTGTTGGTGCAATCCCCCAGTTCTTTATGGTTTCTTCGTAAATTTTTGCGATGATCCGCATGGTTCCTGGCCTGTGACACATGTGCCACCTTTGGAAGTAGCGGAAATTGTGAAAGTGGAGCTTTACGCGTTTCCAACTCCTGCTCGGGGGGATCACCACAACGAGGTTTGGGCCATTTATCAAGGGATGGAACCACAAAATGGTGATTTTGTACGGCTTTTCAGCGACTTATGATTGGGATCCTCCAAGTTCTTGGGAAATACTCACTGGGCGAAAATAGGGGCGATGGGAACCGATCTGCGCATCATTGGGAACGGTATGGTCCTGGGATTTCAGTGCAAACAGCAGCTCCTGAGGAAGCTTTGGCTTCTCTGCCGGCGTGCGTCTCAACTCTGACTTTCCTGACAGGTGACGTGGCAACCAAGGCCAGCACAAATCGACATTGACACCGCGGGTTCGCAGTGACATGAGTGTGATGGAGGAATCAACAGAAATGGATAAGGAGGATGTGCAGTGAACACCATGGGGATTCACGAAGTTCATACCAACCCAAATTTGGGGAAAATTGACATCGGTGGGCCGAGACATATCACTGGATATCAGTTGAACACCAAACATTGGACATTGAACATCAGATAGTTCTATGATCATAGTTATTTTGTTGAACATCATACATTATATATTGGTATCTATCTATCTATCTATCTACCTATCCATCCATCCATCCATCCATCCATCCATCCGTCCATATGTCTCTATATACACACATTATCTTATGGTTGTTTACCACGGATATGATCCCTGGAATCAACAGTGAGGACATTCGATGCCTCCTAATGGAGATTTTTTAGGGGATCATGGGAAGAAATTGATATATATATATATATATATGTATACACCCATACATACCCATAATAATCTCTACTAGAATGCAGAGATAATTGGATATAATTCCATATAACTATACCTGTGTTTGTATAATATGGATATAAGAAACAACATGTGAGGATATATGGGTTTGACAAAAAATCGGGGATCGCCCCCAAGTCTTGGCTTACGTCATAGTGTCTGGTGCCCATGCATATGCCCATATGCGAACTGGTAAACCCCCATTGAACACAGTACTGATGCTTCGGTAGATGATCCAAGTTCATCCAAGTCTCCATGCGCGTACTTGCAGTCATCGCCATTCTTGCACATGCCCTGCGGGACACATCTTGGGTGAGGCACCACATTACTCCACAGTGTTTTCCTCGGAAAATCCTCAGAAACCGGAAGCTGGGGAAATAGATACTGCGTTACGATTTTTCTGAGCAACGAAAAACATCACTTACAACTTACCATTCACCTAAGTTTAATCCAGATAATTTTCCATAGTCTTTTTCTTCCCAACTGGCATTTTGAGTTTTTCTTTCCATAATCATCACCATAACTACGTAAACCATCATTTAATGGTCATCCATCATTTTTGGATGAAAACAACAGAACAGCACCCGCAGATCGCGATGGGGGTTCACATCAACCAGCTACTTTTTTTCAGGTATCCAAAGCAAATGTATCAGCGTTGATGTTTTATTTTCCGCAATGACTCGTTTAAAATGTTTGGCAATTTTATCAGCCTGAATTGGGTAAATTACTACTCTTCGCTATGAATTTCCATTTTTTACTGGGGGACTAAAGTGACTAAACATCTACAGCAGCGATTGTTTCGATCGCACCTTCCGAGAGAATTGGAAGCAAAGGCGTGTGGCCATCAGGTCTGGTTGCGCACGCAGCTCACCTCAAACGTCGGTCAGGATGGGGGATGGGGATGGGTGCGAAATCAGCAGCAAAAAAGATGGGTCTCTCTGGTTTATACATGTTTATATATGTGTATATATATATATGTATATATTATAATATATATGTTTATATCTCATTAAAATATCTCCAAAATATAGTTTAAACCGGTTGACACCGGTTGAAAGTAAACAGATTTGGAAACCAGTAGCCAGGTTTCAGCTGGGATGTAAACTGACAAAAAGATAGCTGAATTCGTGAAGAAAACTCATCAAACATGGGATTTGGAACGACATGTTGGAACCGCATAACCGCCGTTTAAGTTGGTAGAGAAGGGTAGTTGAGGGCCCATCACTCAACGATTAGATTGAGCCTGCTGCTTGCCATGTCTGCCGATTCCCATAGAAAGCGCAGGAAGGTGATGGCGACTGGCTAAGTCAGTTGTAGGTACATACCCCTGTGATACATACATATATGTATATATATATGTATGTGCGTATATATATATATATAGATAGATAGATAGATAGGTAGATAGATAGGTAGATAGATAGATAGATAGATAGTGATATGTGGTTTGCTGCTAAGGCGTTAAAGTCTTCGTGCTTTTTTGTTGGGGCAACGATGGTCACGTCGGGTAACTTTCGGCAGCGTCATGTCAATGACTTCTCCACTATCCTAATTCCCGCTCCCTGGCAACTAATGCCAGTTGGAAATTGGATCAAGGTTTTTGTTTCAGTGTGACCTGTGACTACTTTCAGTTTGTTAATTTCAGCTATAAATGAGGTGGCTGATCTACTTATAACTGCAGCAAAGGCCCTTATTAGCCCCGTTTGGGTCCTGACATACCCCTCATTTGCTAATCTCCAACATTTTGGTGAACCTCCATGGAGCTTTCCAATCAGCACCCAGTCCAGTCGTCATGGACCATTGGTAAACGGTGACGAGGGATCTCCTATGACTTCAGAATACAGAGTACTTAAGACACCAAATAAGTGGTGGGATGTGGTGGGGGTGTTGCCGACGTGCCGAAAACGTGGGAAAGCTTCGCTAAGTCGCGAGTGTCGTGGGCGAAGTTGCAATTGGAACCTCGGTCGTGGCAATGATGCGCCAGTCGAAGATCTTTTTGGGATTTTCAAAAAACAATTGGTGAACGGTTGCTGGAAATGGCATTTTTATTGGACCATCCTTTCAACATAGGGACATTTGCTTCTTAGATCCAACAATTGAGGAGAACATTTGTTGTAAGCACAGAGTTTCTCTCCAAATGGGTAAAGTTTATTGTTTGTTATATAAATGGTTCTTGTTTTTGACACAAGTTGGATAATTTTTTCGAAGCCAAACACAGGACCAACGCTACCCGCGTTTCCCTTGTCCATCCTGTTGGTCCTGGAGACGCCGGTAGCCGTGGTGAAAAAATCGAAATGCGGATCTCATCGAATGGCGTTAAAACAACAATAAACCACCCATGACTGGGAATGGTAAACATACCACCTATAAAAATGGTGATGACTGGGGAATGGTTGATGGCGTTGTTTTAATCACATTACAAAGAGTTTCATTGGGAACATCTGTGCAACACGTTTTTTTCTCCATTACAACGCCCACCTGTCACCTGTCAAGCGACCCATGTTGCAGCGGTTGTTGTTCCAGTACTTGCACAGGCGTGTGAACCTGACGCATGCCCAAGTAGTCTTGTGAAGCAAAGTCAGCTTGGGGGAATTCACGGGAGTGGTTGAAGCTGTAGCTGTACTTTGTTTGTGAAGATGTACGGTGAAATGCTATTTAAATTCGACAGTTTAAGAACTGCAAAAACTGGGGATGTGAACCGCATAGTATGACTATGTAGGTTTCTACTTATTGCAGGCCGATCCTGGGGGTGTACTGTGTTTCAAACACAGCAAAATGTTCACAGTCCACCGCGTGGGGCATCTGGTTATCCGTGAATGTCACTAAGGTCATACTAAGTCCATAACCAGATCATAACCAGATGAACATCTCAATTCTTCCATTCTTTTTCACGTTCCCATCATGCGTTCCCATTTCATCCATGCTTTCCGGGTTGTATTTGGAGGATCGCCCCATTGGATCATCACTGGCTCCGGCCAGGTTTCCCATTCGTTCCGGGCCATACGTAGCTGGGCAAGCCAACTATGAACGAGTTACCACTTTGAACTAGGGTTTATATAGTTTATATCCCCATTAAAAAAATCACCCTTCATTGGTTAAAATCACAATCGGTGAAATATTTTGGTTGATGTAAGCCAAGGATCCCACTTTGCTGGTTACCATCTGGTTATTTAACATAGCCATGGAAAATCACCATTTTAAATAGGTAAACACAGGTAAACCATCTATATAAATGGGCCATTTTCCATGGCTATGTTAAATAACCAGAGGGTAGTGTGAAATAGCAATTTACCACTTACACAAAACTTCCTGCGCTGATTCTCCAAATCCAGCCATAACCGAAACAATGACCAAACAATGCATGACCGAAACATCATACTTCCCAAACTTTCATTGGCAGATTTGTATATCCATCTATACATATATAAATGCATCCCAGTTTTCCCATGAATAGTATCAGAGCCCCCAGTTACATTGGATTATACCCATCAATTTATATCCCGATATCATATGTATTTACATCAATCTCAACAATATATATATATACATTATATAAATTATATATATAAATATAAATCGAAATATGAGTATAAATACATCTATGAAGCTATATACATATATAGATATATCTATTACACCGTGTCACATGGGAGTATCCCCGGTGCGATTTCGCCTCAAGTTCTCCGTCTGCTGCAGGTCCTTTACTTGCTGCACTTGAGCCATGATCTTGAAGCCTTGGTCTTAGTCGACCGGGGTATATATATACATATTGATATGATATGATATGAAAAACTAATGATATATCTATATATATATATATATATATTGTTGATGTATGATATATGTTTTTTTTGATGTAACTTATGTAACTATGATATATATATATATAGATAGATAGATAGATAGATAGCTAGATAGATGGATGGATGGATAGATGGATAGACAGATAGATAGATAGATAGATTGATAGATAGACAGATAGATTCTATAGATATGCTTTTTTGTTAGTGTTGCAATCAGCTGTCATTATAGCATATCATATCATTGTTAAAATTGCCACGGCGCAGTTTCTCCATTTTGGGACACGGGGATTTCCCAGCCCATGTTTGCTTATCCAGTATATATAGCCATTATGGCATCAGTATGTATACTCATTATAAATCTCAATCATTACATCCCAATATGTTCATGATTCATGGTTGCACAATGAACCAGGGTCAACCGGTTACTGCTCAGTTGTCACTCGTTTGCTCATCATCTGCTGCTGGTCAATCGCACTGTCAGCTTAGATTGCGCAGCAAGGGTCAATCTGTCTGGTTCAATAATAACAATAAATATAATTCACAATCCGATAGCAACAGTAACATTATCACTCAGGAAATACTATAAAGAATGCATTTTTTGAAATGGTAGTAATAACGCTATCCAACAATAATCAAATGAGGGGTTGATATTTGATTCAGAATAGCTAATCGTTTCTCTTCCCACCCCTTCTTCCTCCAAGGCGCAACAAAAATCGACCGCGATTTGTTGGTCTTTTGGTTCGCGTCCCGTACGGCTTGAGCGAAACGAACTGCAACCGGACGGGAGAAGCTTAGTAACTGCAACCAGTTTTTGGGGGTTTCACATGGCACTTTTTTTCCTGATTCATCCCCATTGTCCGCGGATTAGAATGGATTAGACTCCATCTGGTTGGTGGTGCAATAACCATCTTGAAAAATATGAGTTCGTCAGTGGAAAGGATTATCCCATATATTATGGAAAATAACGCATGTTTGAAACCACCAACCAGCCATGTATGGAATCAGTATGGACCTTTTCATCATCCGTTCGACTTCCCGCTTGATCACAACTGGAACTCTGAACTTTTTACAGGCTGATTTGAGGTTTCAGGTCACACTTGTCATACTACAACGGAACAGTCATGGGCCAGCAGTGGTTCTAACAGTATCTCAATTTCAGGTGGAAAGTGGAACTACCAGTTCACCAGGGTTTTGGTTTTTGCTCGGGTTTTGATACGTTGTTGTTGGTGACTTAGCATTCCCAGTTGCCCTGTGAGTCATCCAAGATTTCCCGGCTTAGTTATGGTAGATAACCATTGGTCCTCCACAATTTCTGCATTAAACTTCTATTTCGCGCGGGTAAACCTCCATTTTCACAAGCCATTGCCAGTCAGTTTGCCCATCACTTGTTATATCCCACATTTCTTGCTATCATGATTCTTCAAGCTGCCCCTCACACCACCATTTCCAGTGTCCTGGACCTCTGAGATATGACTGTTTCACATCTTGGATCATCTCAGTTGCTACATCCGGAGGATGATGGGCTGAACCGATGAATTTGATGGTAAGCAATCAGTTTCCGATCAAACTTTTCGCCCCTAAATCAATTCATTCAGACAAGTTTCCCCATTTTTTCTTATAGATCATTCATGGATACTTCGATTTTCCCATTTTTGGTGCTTACCTTCGCTGCCAGCTGAGGCTTCCAACGGCGGTCCGATGTCACAGGCGAACTCGACTACATCAATGAGAATGTATAAGTATAAATGTGTACATGTCTATGATTTAGAACCATACCTACATGTATTCATACATATACATATTATATACATATTTTTAGAACCATGTATTATTAAATTAGTAGATCTGACGCGACGTATGGCTTGTCGTCCCTTGAGCCCAGGAAACGACCCATGTTTTTCCGGACAAAATGCCACTCCTTTAGAATTAACGTTTATACGTTTATACATATATACATATATACATATATACACAAATATATATATATATATATGTAAATATATATATATATATACACATAGGTATCACCATGAAAATTGATGGCAGAATGAGTTCTAGTATCCCAGTCCGGTTGAGTAGCATCTCAAGTTGGGAATGTGTCAGTGGAAATCTGAATTCAGCTCCTTCAACCGATTGGTGGCTCAACTTGCTTCGATTTAAGTGGCTCAGGACACACCAGTGGTTTATCATGTGGCTTTACTCATCTAACAAACTAGACGACGGATGGCCCGAGAGCGTAGAGGAGCAGAGTCTTCTGTTGCTAGTATGGACACATTATATTACAAGACAATATTTTAAAGATGTATTATAGGCAGACGAGAAGAGTAGTATCAAGACAATATATTACAAATACAAGACAATAGTTTGCATCGTATCTTTCGTAAAGTTTATCACACAGAACTTTTTACAGACAGACGCTTTTGCACACAGAGACTTTTGCACAAAGAGGCTTTTACACACAGAGGCTTTTACACACAGACGCTTTTACACACAGAGGCTTTTACACACCAGAGGCTTTTACACACAGACGTTTTTACACACAGACGCTTTTACACACAGAGGCTTTTACACACAGACGCTTTACACACAGACGCTTTTACACGCAGACGCTTTTACACACAGACCCTTTTACACACAGACGCTCGCACACACAGACGCTTTTACACCGCAGACACTTTTGAACACAGATGGTTTCACACACAGACTCTTTTACACGCAGACGCTTTTACACGCAGACGCTTATACACACAGACACTTTTGAACACAGATGGTTTCAACACACAAACTCTTTTACACGCAGACGCTTTTACACGCAGACGCTTTTACACACAAACGCTCGTACACACAAACGCTTTTACACCACAGGCGCTTTTACACCACAAACGCTTTTACACACAGACAGTTTTACACACAGACGCTTTTACACACAGACGCTTTTACACACAGCCGCTTTTACACACAGACGCTTTTTACACACAGACAGTTTTACACACAGACGCTTTTACACACAGAAGCCTTTACACACAGACGCTTTTACACACAGAGGCTTTTACAGAAACTTTTAAACACAGAAACTTTTACACACAGAGGCTTTTACACGCAGACGCTTTGACACACAGAGGCTTTTACACGCAGACGCTTTTACACACAGACGCTTTTACACACAGAAGCTTTTACACACACAAAGCTTTTACACACAGACGCTTTTACACACAGATGCGTTTACATACAGCTTTTCCATACTTCGCCGGATAACATGAAATTCGCAATTTTACCCGAGTTTTCGGCGATCGAACTTCGTTTCCTGCGAAAGGGTCGCGCGGGACAAGTTGAAATTGCAATTTTACCTCAGTTTTTGCCGGTCGAACCTCATTTCGTGCGAAAGGGTTTGCGACGGACAAGTTGGAATCGCAATTTTACCGCAGTTTTTGACGATCGAACCTCATTTCGTGCGAAAGGGTGCGCGGGACACCTTGCAAATCGCAATTATACCTCAGTTTTTGACGATCGAAGCTCGTTTCGTGCGAAAGGGTTGCGCCGGACAAGTTGGAATCGCAATTTTACCTCAGTTTTTGGCGATCGAACCTCATTTCGTGCGAAAGGGTTGTGCGGGACGGCTTGCAAATCACAATTTTACCTCAGTTTTTGGCGATCGAAGCTCGTTTCGTGCGAAAGGGTTGCGTTTCGTGCCGTCTTGTTGGCACTGCCCCTGCCCCCGCCTTCAGAAGAGAAATAGAAAAGAAGGAGAGGGCAAGAGGGCAAGAGGAGAAGATGTGAAGATGTGAGGGCAAGAGGGCAAGAGGGCAAG
>Ga0126342_10018836_pt1 | contig 11796 bp, 8 predicted proteins | sample Cyp1metagenome_FD_92528 | JGI IMG/M metagenome (GOLD analysis project Ga0126342, IMG submission 92528) | Coral microbial communities from Lord Howe Island, Old Settlement Bay, Australia - Cyphastrea 1 metagenome | ecosystem: Host-associated > Invertebrates > Cnidaria > Coral ... | reverse complement strand
TTTTTTCATTTTTGGCCGTTTTTCCATTGCCGGAAAGCTACCAAAATGACCCAAAATTCCATTTCAATACCCTCTTGCGCTCAGACACCCAAAAATCCTCGAAAAATGTCGAAAACACCACCTCATTCTGGTCTCGGTGCGAAACCGTTTTTGGCCCCCCCCCAGCTAAAGCTGATATAGCGACTGCATGCGACTGCTATATTAACAAATGTCATTGAGCATTTAGTGTTGCTGTTTTGCCCCCAATAAGCACGCCTTCACCGCCAAAGCGGTGTGGGCGAATTAGCTAGTTAGTTAGTTAGTTGGTTAGTTAGTTGGTTATTGATTTATATACTTCTTTGGTTGAAGAATATACGTGTACAAAGTATGAATGTGTGTGACTGTAAGTGTATACACTCATATTGGAGAATAGGGCATACGGTACGTATATTATACTGTACTCGCATGCACTTGCTACCCTCCCAGTACCCTCTGGGGGTTGGACTGGAGAGAAGGCTGTGGCAAACGCCATGCACGCCATGCACCATGAGTAGAAAGATGGCTAGGTTACCTGGTTAAAATGTCTTGACTAAGGTGTTCAAGTTCAGTCAAAATCAGCCAAAACAAGAAGTGGAACTGAAAGGTATCCTCTTATTCAACTTATTGAATCATTATCTTTTCTACTCAAATGGAAGGCATGGTCTTTGAACTCAGCATAATGGTTGTGACGGACTCAGTGTTCATGATTGTAGGAGCGTCACATGTGGTGTCATTCAAGTTGTCCGAAGTCAGCGGGCTGCCAAGAATACACATGCAAGATCATGCAAGGCAATCATTGCGAATTGGCTGGGCGAAGCAACCCAATGAAATGTGATGAAAATCAAGAATTATCGCCGTGAAGGCCAATTGAGATGTGCAGCAAAGACAAAGTTCAGAAAGAGCTCACGCTTGAGTAAGTCATGCTCAATTTTTTGACTTGCTTCTGGTCGTGAAAATCCACACCAGTGCCACGCTATCTGTCACAACATGACTCCCATAGCTCTCTGAATGACTGCTAAGCTATAGCCTGTCAAGAACGAAACCAAGTACAATGCTATCAAATTGATCCAAATGCATCGAAATGCTACCACAAAGTGCCATGAGTGCCATGAGCTTTTCCGCTAGCAATTAGCAAAAGAGGAAAGCACCTGTCATTGGAATTTACAGATGGGTCACTCAGTCACTCTATGAGAAACATGTGTCTGGAGATTGTCTCCATTGAAACGCAGTCGAAGGATCTGCTCGAAACCATGTTTCTTCAGAGCGAAGCAATGAGTCTTTGCTGTATGGCCAGGGCATTCACTTCAATACAAAACTTGATCGCTGATGCCGCTAATGTTGAATTTCATCAAGCTCTGTCAAGAAGACGATCCTCTCCGACGCTCTACCCGCGCTTTGCTTTACACATCGAAAACCGAGTTTAAAGATTGTGCAAACTTCAAGGCAGAACCATCCTGGCAGGTCTCTCTTCGCGGTTCATCCGTGTACATGAGAGAGGCATAAGAGTTTGCATGGACATTGCGCTGCAAAATCTGCAAATGCTTCGAGTATGTCACATCTCATGCTGTTTGTCCTGAAGTACACTGACGTTCTACTGACATCTACGGACCCAGTAGTGACTCTTTAGCGACCCTCCAGTGCTACAAGTGCCAATCTGCACCATGCCTCACCCACGAACATCATGCTGTGACGTCCGACAGCGATGAGCTGCGAAGCAGGCGACTACATGCTGTATGAAGATCAATGGCAAGATGTGACGATGGCATTGTCTGAACACATTTGAACATGTTTGAACACATTCCGCATATATGTTTGAATATTTGACTTCGACTAACTGACAAAATTAAAGTATACGCAATTATACACATAGTATACGCTTTTGGCATCTTTTGGCTTGCCTTTCCAGAAGTAATGTCGGTCACCTCCGCTTCTGCCACGCCCATCACGCCACCAATCTGACATGAAGGGAGCTGAGAAAACTAATGCAACCTAGCAAAAAAACGTTGCTATATGAAACGTGAATCCAAGAAGCCACACCAAGCGCACTACTCTAAAGCCACTCAAAAGGAAAAGACTCCGAGATGGTGCGAGACATGGAGACAATTGGAGACATGCAGCTTATCATCCCCTCCTTGAGAATCTTTGTGTCGATCTGCAGAGTGCGGCCAACTTTTCCAATGCCCACCTGCTGCTTGCTCAATTTGTGATGTGCGGTCAAAAAATGTCAAAAATATCATATACCGAAAAGATCCGAAACGTCTATTCTGAGGTGGCCATTTGAGGTCAGAGCGTATGTCAAGTTCAGGTCAGTTGTCACTGCCTGGCAAGTTGAATCGCTTCAGTCAAATACTCAAAGACCTGATTCTGCAGATCAAGCCTTACGACTTCGTGCATCATTTGCACAAATATGCATTGTAGTCGCCTTAGGCCAAGCAGGGATGCTGCAAATTCATGTCATGACTCAAGGGGTCCAGTTCCCTGTTGCTGTTCAGCCAGTCGGTAAGTCAAGCAGCACAAGTTTGCATAAGTCGTTTTGCATTTTGCATTAGGCACGTTCGCAGCTGCATGCTTTGGCATTGCTGTGGCTGTGATCATCCACCCTCTGTGGGACAAGCCGTGCTTTTGTTCCTGCGTGGACCTACTGTCATGCTGGGGTGAGTGTGTCTGCTAGTACATCTAGTCCCTATGACTGTGTCTACAATCTACAAGCAAAATTTCGGCCACCAGCTTTCCAGCTACATGGTTGAGAAGTGATATGAAGCAATCAACTTCCTTGGATTTCATTGTTATAATATGTTATATTAGTGACTTGGGAGATAACCGCAGCAATTTACCCAAAATTCTGACTATCAAACCTATCACTCGTCCCTGCAGCATGGAAAAGTGCGATCTGCAGAAAGGTTTCGCAGAGTTTCAGGTTTGGCCACCGCTCAGCTAGATGGAGTGAAACTATGTGAAATTATGTGAAATTGAAAGGCAACTTTTTTCGAAAGAATTGAGCTCATCACATCTTCCACAACTGTAGCAATAACACCTGGCATGTTTGTGCCGTGCATTGCTGGTTAGACGTCTGTTGAACGCCTGTTGCCAGTTTCTTCTTGGTTCTGGTCTAATGATGTAATATCAGTGAAGTAAAGAATTCCTTCAGACAGCAAAAGCAGCTTTCCATTTGTACAGGCTGTACCTCCGTGCACTGTCTGCCCTTCCTGAATTCAAGTCATCCATTCAGTAAACTTTGTGGGAATGAAAGGTGACACTGGAATGAAAGTGCGTGCGGTTGTGCGAATTCTGTGACAGGAACCATGCAATCACAGCAATCAACAGAACAAACCAAAGCTGAAAAAGTCCTGTGCCACTGCGAAGGCATGGCAATCACTTTGATGCAAGGGAAACTCAGTTGCAATCCGCCCCCATGTGCTTCGAGAAAGGACAAGTTCAACAGAATCAAGAGATGTCAAGCCATTAGATTAGCACCAATCACAATCATGCTTGGGAACACAAACACATTTTGGCTTGTGTAGCACTGCAGTGCCAAAAGAGAACTACAAAACGTATCAACATGCCAAGCTGCAAGCTGAGAAAACTTATGCAGTAGAATATGTTGCTTTGCCCTCTTGTCCTGTTGTTCTCTTGCGCCGAGGCCCCTGCTTGAAAGCTTCCCCTTTTCAAGTTGTCAGCAGAGCTCAAGAATGTCAGTCCTCGGCAGACGCCACCGATGAGCATCAGCGTTAGTGCTCAACCACGTCAAACAAATCCAAAAAGAAAGCTTCACAAAGTCTCACCTATGTAAAGCCTAATACTGAATGATTATCTTGCAGTATTGTTGTTGACACTCTGGTCATTATTGTCATTATTGTCATCATTGCCATTATATGATGCCATTATATGCCATTACATGCAACTATATATATATACTATAATATATATATGCCATGATTATTCCAAACCACAAATGAGTCAACTTCTTGGGATGTCTGGTACTTTCCTGCCGGAAAGCCCAGAGCATCCCAGAGCTCAGGAGCTTCCTAAGCCACCGGCTTTTGCTGATGATTGAGGAGAAGCTATTCTGGGCCTTGGAGGAGTTGGACAAGGCGTGAGATCTGCTCAGATACATTCAGATACATTTGATCTGTTCTCAGGATTTCTATGGATTTCTCAGGTCTGTGAACACCAAACCGACCAAACCTAAGCAATAGAGTTGCCAAGCCCCCCGACTCGAGTTTGCTGCACATACTGGTGAAATAGCTGAGTTAAACGACAACCGGCCTCGGACAAACAGCAGCTATGAGCGAACGGCATCGAACAGCCCTGTTGCAATCAGTGGAAAATCCAAGGCTAAGAAAGCAACAGACATCACAAAGAGGGAGCAGCAGGACCAATGCGGACTACCACAACTGTCTGAACCAAAGTGTCCACAGAAGGGGTCAGAGTCTGAGAAGTTTCGCTCCAGAACCACACAGCATCAGTACTCTGCATGCCCTGTCTGTATTCTGCGCTGTGTATCTTTCATCTCTAGTGCAAGCACGATCCTTTTGGCAGACTAAGGTCTTTTTTTCCTCTGCCGAACAAAACTCATCTAGTCGTGAAATACAAAAACCTATTAAATGGTTTCTAGTGTCGGAACCTATACTGCGTCAACTGCAATCCATCCAGGAACGCTTCAAAGTTGAGAAGTGAAAGTAAAGGGTTCAAGTTTTCTATTGGACCTATTGAATCTATTGAACCTATTGAACCAATTGAACCTGCGGAGTCAAAGCCGTTCTTTTGGATTTTGCACAAAGGCACAGGTGCCATCCCTAGCTTTCAAGCTCTTGGATGTTCGGTCACCTGCCAAAGCATGTGATTTACAGAAATGGTATTACAAAAATGGCAAGCTCATGGCGCAGAAATGACATAGTCGACATAGTGACAGTGACATGGGTTTTACAGCTGTACCCTGAGTCTTGTTTGTTGTTTGTTGTTTTCACTCTGGCTCGTTACGGCTCGTTCTTCTTTCGGATCTTCTTTTCCCCTTACTATTCTTACTATTCTTCTGCCTTTTTTTCTTTGTCTGTCTTTTCCTCCTTTCTTGCCTTGCTCCCTGTCCCCTCCAGCTTGTTAGTCATACAGTATCTTTCTACTTCTTGCCCTTCCTTCGTTTCTAATTGTTTAAACATTCTCATGATTTCTGCCCCGCCTTTGCTTCTTCTTCCTCATCTTTGCCTCTTCTGGGATCCAGGATTCTAAATTCTGTGATCTTGCGACAGAAGCACAACGCACATCTCCGCTCACGATGGCCTGATGATCCTTACGCAACCTTTTCAGTTTCCTGGAAGCAGTGAAAGTGGAGGCCGCAAAACGATGCATTTCAGATTGCCAACGCACAGATTGTACTTCTACAATCCTTGAAACTTTAAAAGTTTAGAATCACCAAGACACGCCTGAGACAAAGCTAAAATCACGAAACAGACAGATTAGACAGCCAGCTTCCTCCTCCCACAGGACAATTTTGGGGTCGCGCCTCAAATGTGCTGGTTTGGAATGTAAGGATGCAAACAGCTCTTCACATCTGGGAACAAACGACTCAACAGCGCAAAATTGGTGACTGAGCGTGCTGCTTGCAAAATGTTCGCACGGCCAAGGCAAGGTTGTCAGTGTCCTGGAACAAAGGGCTGCGGGCCTGTTCCTATACTTTCTAATCACATCCAATGACTCTTTCATGCAATTCGCCACAGATTTCAAAACCCTCCTCCATCATGCGTCCATGACATCCAGCACGGACACCAGAAGGCACCTGTTGGACTTGAAACTGAACAAATATGAACAAATCATTATGACCACAATGACCACAACAAAACAGGAAATGCCTTCGATGCATCACCATATACGCTTTGCTTCAAGTCCTGGTAAAGAATGGGTCCAGCAAGGCTAACTCTACAGTGGGCATTCATCAATTCGAACAATTCAAAAAATCAAATACTCAAGTTTGCGAAATATGCGAAATCATAAACTTATTTGGATGCAACCGTTGCTCCAAAGGACAAAAAGAATTTATTTCTACTGAAGCTTGCTGCGAACTGTGTGTCACCAACTAGATTTTGGCAGACTTGGCACATCAGACTTCATGGCACCTCATGGGGCCCACAATGTTTAGTACGGGATTTCAAGAATAGCTCGTCTATCAGACAAAAGAATGGTTGAGTGACCAGGTCAACTCCGGTATCGTCCTAGATTATCCACTCTGGGAGCACATGCAACACAAGCAAATCCGTACAACAAATCCTTGGCACTGACTTTGAAAGGACGACTTCAAAACAAAAAGGACAAGCCCAGACCCAGTGAATTAGTGTGGAGTGTAGAGTGTAGAGCAGAAGCAGAAACGTTTCTCGTATTAGGCCGGAGCAGGATCCAAATACCAAATTACTAAATTGTCGGGTCAATGCTGCAGACTGATTCTTGCAGATCCGTTGCATACAATATGTATCATTATGTTGCAATCAATCATTAACTTGGACATGCTTCGATAGCTGTTTCATTGAACCTAAGTGGCGGAAACCCAGTGATGCCAGGTTCAGAACTGCGGTACGCAGGTGGGCCTGTTTAGGTTTTTAGCTGAAGAACGCTGAAGAATGCTAAAGAGACTCATTATATAATATATAATATATATAATATATAATATATAATATATAATATATAATATATAATATATAATACATAATACATAATATATAATATATAATACATAATATATAATATATAATACATAATATATAATATATAACATATAATACATGATATATAATATAACATATAATATATAATATATAATATATAACATATAATATATAATATATAATAATATAATATAATATAATATAATATAATTTAATATAATATAATATAATATAATATAATAATATAATATAATATAATATAATATAATAATATAATATAATCTCATTTTCTATCGTTTTCTTGTGATACAGAACTTAGCAAGACATGCTTTCATCATGCAGTGCGAAACTTAAAAGCTCCTGCACGGTGGCCATCGCTGGAAAATAAAAGACCTCGGTGCTGCAACTAGTCTTGTTGGGGTCTGAAATCTGAATCCTGGAGAAGGCTATATACCATGCATCACCATGCACATGACTTAGATATAATTACTTAGATTCAGCGTTCCTTGGTGTTACTAAGGTATCAGCTGATCCATTCTTCCAGCTGACCAGGCTCTTGGTTTTCTCATAGCTCGAAAACATGCTTCCACTCGGATCTGGCTCGACCTGTGACAGTTTTGCATATCAAGAAAACACCTCCGATGCATGTGACCAGAGCCACTTTTCCGCGTAATGACTCGACTTGGCCTGCTTGTCAGCGATGAAGACATTGTACCTCGCTACAAATGAAGCTGTCTTCCAAAAGCTGAACTTTATATCTTCAACAAATGATATTTTACCTTGCCGAAGAGCACGGTCGCGATTCAAACATCTTGAAAACTTCTTGGGCCAAACCACCCGTTCCAATATGTTCTAATCACATATGTAATCACTCACTGTATCGCCAAGCCATGAATGGTGGAATCGGATTTGCATGGACCTTTTAAGTGCCTTCCAAGGTACTTATACTGAGTCTCGGCGCGCCATCGGACCCAAAACAGTGCTCCAGGATAAAGAAAGACTACAGTGTACTTGACGTTCGACCTCAGCCAGAATTAGTGCCTAATTATATCAAGATATATCAAGCTGTTTGGCAGTGGGTTTCAACCTATGCAGATTCTTCAGTATATTCAAGTAATTACAGTAGTACGTATAATTAGTAGTAATATGCGGCTTGAAACAGCTTCTACAAACAAAAAGTAGGGCAGGAGCATGCGGGATCTTTTTTTGTAGTTGCAAATAGACTAGATCTTACTGGACAAATGCATATGGCAACTGTCAAGACTCCGACCTCCGGGGACTGTCGGAACAGCAAACCCATGCCGTCCCATGCCATCCCATGCCATCCCATCTTTGGGTTTGCCAATTTTGTTTTTTCGAATGGTCCGATCATGTTCATTTCCGTTCGTTCAAACAAAGCTGTGTCGTGTCTGCGCACTTGGAACACTATGGCCCATCTCTAATGGTTGAGAAAAGGATAGAAAAGGATCACCTATGCATTTGGGAAGTGATCTGGGAACTGCATCTCACGAGATGACCCTTTACTAAAGCCATCCTTTTCCTCCTTGAGGGCTCTGCTGTGAGTTCCAAAACGTCTCATAGAGCCTCCCAGCCCGGAACCTAGGGGAGCGAATGAGTGAGGATTTCTCAGGTGATTCATGATATTTCATGATCGTCCATTCTCTTCATTTTATCTTCATGATATTCCATGACTTTGCATGTGTGGCTTCTTGAGTTGATTCAAACATGTTTTTGACACAAGTTGCAGGAGAACTAGAACCTATGTAGAAAGCAATTCTCAGGTCACGGCTTGATGCCTTCCTTCAGGAACGTCCAGGCCTTGCAGCCAGTGAAATTCGGTAACACTTGCAACGCACAACTCTTCGAAGACCTTGCAATCAAAGTAAAACTAAGTATCTGCTAGGCTGTGATGCATCCATCTGTTGTGTTACTCCAATCCCAGCAAGAAATATGTCTGCATGTTATGCATGTTTCTGGATGTTTAGGTGTGGTAGTCTTTCCCGTGCGTCTTGCACATTGACATACTTGCATATGACAATGATACATCAAATATCATCAAATACACCTCCCAACACCCTCCTGTGAGACCGTCTTTGCTTGTCTGTGCATGAAACGATTTCATGTCTTGTGATGCTTAGTTGCGTTCTTAGTTTGCATTCATGCATGTTCGGCAAAAGAACATGGAATGTGCTCGATGTGTGCATGCATGACATACAGTGTGGGTAAGTGTGTGGGTGTGTGCGTGTGTATGTGCGTCTGTGTTTGTGAGCTTGATGGAGAACAGCTACAGTACGATAATAGATCGATGGATGCATGGATAGATGGACAGATCCACTAGAAATTGGAGTGGAATAGATGAAAGAGATACTGTATCGTAAATCAAAAGCCATATAAAACATGGTTAAACAGAAGAATAGAAAAATAAATGTGCGCTCAGGTCTGTGAACATTCTCGGAATACCTACAGTAGATACATGGTGGGATATTGATGCGAAATATCGATTGGGCTCCAGCAGACTTCTGAGGGTCCGACCCATCTCTTTGGAAGCGCAGCCATTTGGCCTGGGAACTGAGAAAATGAGTTAGAAAATCATGAAAAATCTTGGCCGGTGGCTCTGAGCCTGAAAAATCTGAAATCTGAGGACATTTATTTCAGTGGGAAAAGACCACAAGAAATCAGCAAGACTGTGAGGTGCCTTAGAAACACTCTGCCTTAGAAACACTCTGCCTTAGAAACACTCGGCAGCGTGGGGAGGACTTCGAAGTCTGTTTGAGCCAAGGGTGCCAAGGGTGCCAAGGGTGCCAAGGGTGCCAAGAGTCAAAGTGAGGAAAACAGTCGAGATTGTGCAATTTGTTGCAGTCACATGCTGAAGCTGTTCCTCAGTCAAGGTAATGTTAAGGTGTTCCTTTTCCCTCCACTCAATAAGGCATCACAAAGCGTACCTTTTTCACGAACCTTGTCGTTGAAAATCTATGAAAATTTCTGTGTATAAGCGAAAACAATTTCATCCGGCAAAGGTTGTGCCATGTTGTGCCACTGTGCCAAGCAACCATTGTGGTTTGCAATGACAATGACACTCTAAGTGACCTCTACGTGCTATGGGGATCTATGGGGTCAGGCGTGTTGGATCTCGAGCAAACATGCTTGCTTTGCGGATGTTGTCCAAGCCCAGGTACCTCCAGAGGTCGCATGCAATATCAGCAATATCAAATCAAGAAATCACACTGTCAGCATCTGCCAGCATCGGCCAGCATGGATCATGGATGAGAGTGCGTGAAGTCTGCGAACATTCTGTCTGTGCGCTGCAACATGTGATATAGGAGGCGATCGCTCTTCCTACTCGTAGAGTACACAGGTTCAATGATTTGTACACATGTTTCAATGATGTTCGATGTACCCTTGAGCGCACTGCACTATTACAGATTGCACTGTACATGTTTCGCATATCAAGTCAAATGCATGGGCGCAGTTGGAAGTAAATGTGTACATCATTGTACAACTCTATATCAAGATGTCTATCAAGTCGCACAATTTCGCACGCATATGTTGCGGCCAATACAGCACCAGAAAGGATGAGGCATCAGTCATCCACATTTATCTACTGTGCAGACTGACGGCGCGTCAGACTGAAGGACGCGCTTTGCTAAACTGTTCCTCAAAGATAATCATGCGTGCATGTCAGGTATTTTTAGGAGTAATATCAGCTATCATCATAACAAATCAGAATGTCACCAGAGCATGAGGACTTAGGATGACTTACATAGGGCGTGTAGGAGTATCTGGTGAGCGATCTGGTTGATTTTGTGCGTTTGAAAGATTTTCAAAGCGTCCTAAGACCTAAGACACACACGCCCCAGCGAAGTCTCAGAACCAGACAACTGCACAATGCGTTCCAAACCCAGACCGACGCCGCCATGTGGTGGGACCTTGCACAAATGACACTTGGTTCTCTTTGCACTTCTACATGTTGAATCTTTGGAAGAAAACTGTGTTTCGATGTTTGCTTCAACACGTTTTTATCGCAGTCTGAGGTCCGCGCACCATGCCTGAAGGATTCAATATATGACCTCAGTCCCGGCTGGAAGCAAGTTGAATCAGCGTTGCAATCGAACTCTTCCATATCTGACGTGCTGAGCATTTTAAACAATTCAAACATGTAGTATATAGTCCTATACCTGGACTTGAAGTTTCACAAGATCGTGTAGAGTCTTGGTCGGAATCTGGAAAATATTCGGAGGTCAAGCATGGTCTGAACCTGGTCTGAAGGATTCTAAAGGTCTGTAGACAAAGGACAGTGCATCCTTTTAATGAGGCAACAAAACTTGAGAACTTGAGAACTGGACTGCAGAGGTTCAGTTGGAACTCCAAGCGATGCACATCTTGCCTGGTGCAGTGCATCAAAACAGATAGCAAAGAGGAGCAAAGTCAACTGTATATCATGTCATATACACACTCGCATGTATACATAATTATTGAAAACTACAGGAAACAACATTAACATATAGTTTAAAAAAAGAGTGCACTGTGTTTTTTGCTCACCATGATAAGTTTACTGATGTGATCGCACGATGTGCGATGATGTACGGTAGTGGAGAGTAGTGAGATTCCTGACTTTGAAGTCATGAATTCTTAAGATGGAGCATGATGGGACACCTCAAGCAGCTCTGGATCGTGGCATCGCTGAGCTCCACTTCCAATTTCCTCCAGACATCTGCAGTCTCCAACAGGTGACATGAAATTGTGCATAATTGCGCACTACTACAATGCTCTGTGCCTGGCCACAAAATATCACGTCATATGAATTGGAGAATTCTGGCCTGGCAGTTTGAGACTTACAGAAGCGCAAGTGAAGCACACGTAAAGCAAGTAAACCACATACCAGTTGGCCAATCAGGCCGGATTGTCTTCTCCTTCGATGGCATTGTGTAGAAGGGCCTCCACCATGACTGTCAAGAAAACTAGAAAGACAGATATATAATTCTGTTTATATTATATATTTATATATACTAAGTCACCAGCAGATAGAATATTCAAAAAACACTGGACAACAGATAGAATAGGCCAAAACGCTATCAGCAAATCCAACAGATAGAATATTCATGATAAGCAAAACAATACAGAAACT
>Ga0126342_10018835_pt1 | contig 11796 bp, 10 predicted proteins | sample Cyp1metagenome_FD_92528 | JGI IMG/M metagenome (GOLD analysis project Ga0126342, IMG submission 92528) | Coral microbial communities from Lord Howe Island, Old Settlement Bay, Australia - Cyphastrea 1 metagenome | ecosystem: Host-associated > Invertebrates > Cnidaria > Coral ... | reverse complement strand
GGGAGGACCCCCCCTTCCAGACGAGGGGGTCCCCCCAAGTTTCCAGCCACCTTCACCACCTTCCCGGATGGAGCAGCCAAATCTGCAAAGTTTCCCCCAAACCTAGCCAAAGTTCATGTGCCCGGGCGCCTTGTCACGATCTGAGGCATACTCTTTCATCTGCAAGCTCCAAAAGTGGGATGACATTCTCAGCGAAAGCGACTCCAAGTGTGTTTTGTTGTTTTTTTCCAATTGTTTTTTTTTGTTTTTTCTTTTTTATTGCTTTTTTGTTTGCTTTTTTTTGCTTTTTTGTTTGTTTTTTTTGCTGTTTTTTTAATCGTTTTTTGTTTGCTTTTTTCAAAATGTTTTTTTTTGTTTTTTTTTTCAAATGCGCTTTACAGAATTAGCTTGGACGGTGCATCATAACCCTCCAATAAATTAACATAGACCCTGCCAGATAGGGGTTGAAAGACTAGTAAATTGGTCAGTTTCAGGGTCAAGAGGGTAAGCCTTCCCAAAACACTCAACAAAATTAAAAACAGATCTTGAGCCAATCGCTCTAGCTACGTCAGCTACAGCTGATCCCAAAAGTAACTGTCCTGACCGCCTGCCCAGATGCAGAAAACAACCGACCAATCCTTTCAGGACCCCAGAAACAGATCAATGGACCCACAAAAAGCTGTTCTTTGCAGCTTGTCAAACTTGTCATGTTAGTTTTCCAAGCCAAAAAAACCTCCATTTGTGCAAGGTCCGTTTCGAAGTGACAGTTCCCAACAATCCACGGCGAACATCGGACAGTTCCGCTCCATGCTTTCGAAGACTTGCAGCACGAGTTCCAGCCACAAACCGCGCCTGGGATCAAACATTGGCACCGAAAAATATCCTCAATTGATATATATATATATATATTTATTTATTTATAGTGGTGCATTATCATATATTATCCACATATGAAATGATATGTTCATGATGTATGTTCATGATAAATGTATCAAATTTAAAAAAAAACGCTGATATATATATATATATATAATTTAACACAAGTATGTAATGTAATACTATAATTAAAACTGAAACCACAACCACAACACCGTCTTCAACTTCTTGGCTGAACAATGACCACGGATACATGGAACATTACCATGGAAGTCTAGAGAAGGCATCTTCAAATGGGTATATGATATATGGCTATTTTAGAATCCAAATCATAGGAGAATGATGATTTAACAAGATTTAACCTTAACTTTTGGCTATTTTCAATTGCCAAAGGGCATAATATATATATACACATTATATTATATATATAATATGACTGAGAAAAAACTACCGAGTAACTGAGGTATTTGTCAGATATTGACCGGTATTGACCGGTAAATGCCATGAATCCAGAAAAGTTTCACCTGGCGAAACCTCGTATCCACTTAAGGAGTGCTATATTAAACACAAGTCATTTCTCGGAAAAAAAACAACATATGTAAAATTGCCCACATCATATCCATCAAGAATCCATGAGCATCCACTATAAAGATAGTCATCTCTATTGGGTTGTATACCCTCTGGCAATCCAACATGGTTTGCTGGGGAATCCATCATGAACTGCGCGTTTGGTTCAGGGATCTCCCAGCCAGCGATGTTTCACTGCCGGAGGGTTGATACCCCAGTTACAATAGTTATACAAACACGTTTGCAAAGCAGCTGTTTCAACCGCAGTTACCCTATGGTAAACTAACATAGCTATTGAAAATCACCATTTTGAATGGGAAAATCCACTATTTCTATGGCCATTTTCAATAGCTTTTTGTATGTTTACCAGAGGGTATCAGTGCCAGCCATTTTTGATGACACCAAGTCCGGTACAAAGGTGAGGCCCCCTAGTCCTTAAAAAATCCACCACAAATCAGAAGTTGTCGGAGTGAAATCAGCACCAACCCAGCTCCCAGAAATCAGCTATAGCAGCTATCATAAATCAGATCTAAATCCATGAAATACCCTCTGGTAAACGTACAAAAAACGATGGAAAATCACAATTTTTGATGCCTAAACCAACGAACTTTCTATGGCCATGGCTTCAAGTTTGCAAACTGTAAACGTTTACCAGAGGGTATCCCCATATATTCCCATGTTTTCCCATAAAACCAAATAAAACCTCCATTTCTAGTGGATATGTTCCTATGGTTTCGTTTGGGATCGGCCTTCCAAAAATCGCCGAGGGACAACTTCCTGGGCCCACTGGGTCTCACATGCCAAATGGCGCGGTCTGGGCCTGCAAGGGAGGTCGAAGGGAAAAAACACATTTGTTTTTTATATGGTGATTTTAGATGATCTACCTATTAAAAATTGCGATGTAAGATGATCTACCTATTAATAAATGATTTATAGATGATTTACCTATATATATATAAATATGGATAGTATGGGACTTCACTCAGGTTTTTATAAGGATTGGTTGAAGAGAAGATTTTAACCAGAAAACCCCATATTGAATAGGAAATTCTATGGTTTCCGGCTAAGATTTTCCCTCAAACCAATCCATTGACTTTTCTTGGCAAATTATACAACAACATGGAGGTATATCATGGGGATATCATATGTTTTTTGAATATCATTGGAATATCTTCAGGATAAACCCAAGAATAATATATGTTAATGTTGAATTCAAGATATATCCTCATTATTTTTTAGTGCATATATATATATATATACGTGTATGTATATATATATATATATATGCGTATATTATATAAATATGTATATGCGTATATTATATATATATATCATTATATATCATAAGCCACATATATATAATATGTGACTATTTTTTCTTCTGCGGTAGTATCCTATGGAAATCTAAGTGAACTCACCAACAATATATGATCTTTGGGTTCTTGGGGGATGTTGTGATATTTGGAAGTTTCCTAAGCCATCGCGGTATCCCCAAATCATCCAGTCATGGATGACCATAACTTGAAATCCATAGTTTTGGGCATCTCCCAGTCTAAGAAGCCCCCAATATGGTGATTTAAAAGCAAGGATAAACTCAAGAATAATGGGGATACCATCGGGTGCAACATGAAGGAATAGACAGGGCCTATAATGGATAGAATCGGATATGCAGTGTGTCTATTTACATTGCAGGGCCAACGGAATTTAAAAGCCAGAGGCATGGAATAGACATGATTGGTGAATTTTGGGTATATCACCACATCTACCCTCTGGTAAACGTTTACATAGCTATGGAAAATATCATTTTTTTAAATGGGTACATCAACTATATAAATGGGCAATTTTCAATAGCTATGTTAAATTACCAGAGAGTAGATCATTCATGACTGGAATGGGCAATTTTCAATAGCTATATAAATGCTCTATGTATACCTGCATAGGTGGTGCCGATCATCATAGATCCCGAAAGAAAGCCACGATGGGATCTCGAGACTTTCGGTAGCTACGAGTCAAAGCCAAACGCGGATGGTATCCTAAGATGGCTGATATAGCTGGATGATGCTGGATGTTTATTCCCCGAAATATGGCACGTTTTGACCCATCCCCATATCTAGTTGGCGATTTCGGTTTTACCCAAGTACTCAATTTGGAAAAGCACATGACTTACCTGTGATCATGCCATTATCTGAAGCAGGGATGGAGGGGGGTGTTGGCCGATACCACCAGCGAAGGATCCAATGTTGCATATGCCCAAAAATCTTTATCGCTCACTGCAATGTATCCAAGTTCGGTGGTAAAAGCCCCATATTTGTTGGTTCAACAGTCAATGTGGTAAACCAAGCAAGAAACCATTCCCAATTTCCCATATTTCTCCGTAATCAGCTTTAAAACCGAAACAGCTAGACTATAAATCAAGATGAACCCAAAATACATTTCACTTGATCTAATGTTGAAAGCTTTGTCTTTTCCACATTCAATATCCCAAGATGTAGCGTTGTCTGAAAGAGGTTACTGCAATGTTCATGTCTGATCATTTTAGTGCACCTGAAATTTGCGGTTTAAAAATTGATTATTGGTCATTCATATGATTTGTGTATAGCGCCATCAGCACACTCAATCCATATAACCATATCAATGGTAAGGTAATTTAACATAGCTATTGAAATTCACCATTTTAAAAGGTGAATCATCTAAATTTACAATATTCCATGGCAAACCATTACTGTACATAATTTACCCCAGGATAATTCCCATGAACGTCCCCATTTTGATTAAGACCTGATTAATTAATCACCATAAAATCCCACGAAGTCCGATGGAAAGTCCCATTAAATTTGCATGAAATCATCATGCACTATGGCTAACATCCCCAAATTCACCACAAAAAAATCATAAAACCCCATGAATGAATTCCCATAAATTCCATTCAATCACCATTAATCCCCTTTATAAATCAAACTTTTAGCCATCTGCGGCGACCTCGATGCCAGGCCAAATCCTGAAGGACCGCAGCCGTCAGAAGCTGGCAGAAATGACGCCGATGGTTTTCAGAAGGCACCGGTGTATATTATATAGTAAAAATGTTTGGTATATAATATAATTAATTAATTAATTAAATTAATTAATTAATTAATTAATTAATTAATATATATATACATATGTGTGTGTGATTGATGTGTGTGTATGTATGTATGCATGTATGTATGTATGTATGCATGTATGTATGTATGTATTTATGTATGTGTGTATTTATGTATGTATGTATGTGCGTATGTCATGTCATGTCTTGTCTTGTCATGTCATGTCATGTCATGTATGCATGCATGTATGTATTTATTATGCATTTTTGTGTGTATATGGTTGGATAAATTAAGGCATAATAATTACACACATTATATATATATATATATATGTATGTATAGTTACTTTTGTATCATTAAACATATCTTCAACCACCTTCAAATTTTGAGAACCTCCAAGCAATTTTCAATTATTTTCAGGTTGGGCGATATTCTTGATAAACAAAACATACGGTTCATGGAGCTTCTAGATGTTAGTGTGGCAAATCTGATAGTTGTCCCTGCGATCCTCATGTTTGGATGTTTCGATCATGAAAGGCAATGAAAGGCATGGGTTAAAATAAAGGCCCACATATCAAAGCAAGCAGCAGGCCTGATTGTAACCCAACCAGCAAACACTACTTCCAACCGCAAACAACCATATTAACTGGGGAAAATGACCATCGCTTCAGGGGGAGGATGCCTGGTTAACACTATAGGACTACCAATCAGCGATTAAATTGCAAAGCTTGGATACCCCTTTACAGCTGTTCTTCTTGATACTGACCAACAACATATATCAACATACTTCACACAAATCTATCTACAAACATATCACTATCATGAAGTTGGGACACTCTTAGAGGCTCCTCACCTCCCGATGGGCAATATGGTTGCGGCCATAGCCCCTCAACCCCCTCATACGCACCGGATATGTAAGTGTATTTATATATATATATAATGTATGTATGTATATAGATATATAAGGGAACTGCATAAAAGAATATGGGATGCTGATGAATGTACAACATTATCACTAAAATAGGCACAACTTTTGGAACTTCAGGGCTATTGCACATATACATATATGTACATATGTGTGTATATATATATATATATACGCACATATCTGTAATTATTGCGTATAAGAGTACAAACAATGTGTGTATGTATATATATATATGTGGATGTATTACGCATCATCCACCCAAGTCTATCCCTTCCAGGCCTCCATGGCATCGGCAAAAGGCGCCAAGGGAACCAACTTTGAGGCCTGGGGAAACGGCTTTGGTGCAACGGTTGGTCATGTTCAAAACGAAGCCCCTCATTTCAAGGACGAACAACGGATCATTTGGAGGTGAGACATGTTGATATTTAGTTGGTTAAATAATTCTTTACTATTGATAGAAACAAGAATCATGTTCTGCACGATATGTACACAGCCTCGATTTTCATAGAGGCATCCTGACAGCCTGGAAATTGGGAGACCCCAACCTCTATGGTCAACTCCTGCAGCGTGGACGACTCAGTTTTGGTAAATCTTGTGCTACTGCAATTTTATAGTGTTCAACCATCACAAATATATTGCAGTTTTATATACTGCAGTTTTATATTGACAAATTCTCAGGTCTTTGAACATTGGATATGGATCTACCGATCTACTCACAGTAGATAGTGTCCAGCAAAAGCGGAAAGCATTCGGAACGTGGGATGTCATACAAATTAGGTCGCAGTGATCAAACTCTGCCGGATATCGGATGACGTGTGAACAAACTAAATCTGCGAAGCATATGAACAAATCTGGGCAAACTATGTCCAAAAATAAGCATTCTTAATCATGACACTTCACTAATCACTAACCTGAGGGAAAAAAACATGTTTTTCCTAAATCATCAACCTCTTCGGCTTATTTCGACATCACTGACATCACAAAGGGCTCCTCGCTGGGGGGCACATAGACCAAGGCTTCCAAGAAGTCCGGGAGGGAATCGGTTGGCAGGAAGCTCGGTGACCTCACATAGTCCCGCGCCGCAGGGTTGATCGAAAATCACCATGTTCTTGTCCAAGAAACCATGGATGATATCACGATATCCATGTATAGATAACGAAAATTATATGTACATATTACATATTATTACATATATATATATATTATTATATATTAATATATCATGATATATCACTATGTATCATTATATATAATTACATATACCACGTTGGAACTTTTGTAGAAACCAGCCACCTACTGGGCAATTTTGATCTGAGTTGCCCACGGCACCGCACGGGCTGGGACGGCGATGCCCTGCATCTGTTCAAGTTCGGGAGGAGGTTGCCATAAATGGATCCCAAAATGGATGGTTTTAATGGAAAATCGAGGCTTTAGAATTATGGTTAATGGATGGTTATGGTTAAAATCTATTTATATCAGATTTAAATCTGGTTTATAGTTAAATGGATGGTTTAAACGATTTAAAATAGATGATTTGGGGGTACCTATATCTCTTAGGAAACCCCAACAAACGGAGCCCCCATCGCCAAATCAATGAAGTCACCTGCCAAAAATGTGCACCAAGCAAATACTTTTTTTTAAAAATATAACGCAGCACATATGATAAAACACGCTGAAATAATATGACATATTTGATTTTCACAAGATTGGCATGTTCATGCCTGTCCATTGGGCATCATGATCGAGATGAATTTGTTGATACATGTGGAAATGATAACTGAGTAACAAGTCACGCATCTGCACTGATATTACTTTATCCATGAAGAAAGGTTTCAGGGTCAATAGCTGGCTTCCTTTTTCCTTTCCACAGTACCTCGGTGATAACGTGCTCTCCCCCAGCCACCGGGGCCACCGCATTCCAAATGTCTTTCACATCCTGCGGCCAGCGGCACTTGTCTTTCACCTCGCGAAGGCGGGGGGCGGGCGCTTTCCTCGACGGGGCACAAGGGACCCTTAAATCTCATGCCCAAAAGCATCTATAGTCATTCTATATCGAATCATGTGGCAAACGCAATGATAACTGGTTGGTGGTTGACCTACCCCTCTGAAAAATACTAGTCAGTTGGGATTATTATTCCCAATATATGGAAAAATGAAAACTGTTCCAAACCACCAAACAGATAAACATCGAACTTTCCGATTCAATCAAAGCTATTTCTGGCAAAGAGTGGGGATTGTCATTGGGTTTACACACTATCTTTCACACAATCAAGTTTGATCTGATGGTTAGAGCCATGGTCAAAACATGGAATATGGAAATAGGACATGGTCATCCCATCATCATTGGGGATTCCTTTGGTTTTTCAACACATCCCCATTACGGAAAGCTGGCATCGAGTTGGCTCCCGGACCATGCGAATGTTGAGGATATCACCAGCTTGTAACCTCAAGAAACAGAGTAGAGGAAAACCATCGGGATGGAATCAAGAACCCCAAGGGACAAAGGTTTCCCGCTGACCTAGTAAGGAAGGTTCAACCAACTCCAACCCTCCAAACAATGAGGATTTATCATGATTTATCATGGGTTCTCAACCATGTATAACATTAAATAATGAATTGATGAGTGGAGGGGTGGCCCTTGGGGTGGTTGGCTAAATACCAATGAAACAAGGGTATTTGCATTCAGCTCTTCATCACTGATTGTATTGATGGGGATACGCATTCACAATGGCCCGTTCACCAAACGCCGCCCCGGTGTTCTATTGTTTTCTTTGCTATTTTTTGTAAATCATACCAATTCTCCTGCACAAAATTGCTGCAGAAACCTGAAATGCTTTCAACTATACGTATAATTATTTGGGCGGTCCACTAAGCTCTGATAGTAGCGTAAAAAAAATACATGCAGCACATTTTACTGAACAAATATGCTTTGTGTACGGAGTGTACGGCACAAATTGTGCCATCAAAGCTGTCTGGGAGACTCTCAGTAGCCACCTTGGCAGCCCGGCTCTTTGGCCAGTTCTCCTGCCTGCACCAGGTTTACTCATCACTTCACCGTGGCCAGGCTCATTCACTCCGCCCAAATAAAAAACAGTGTACCCTCCATGGAAAATACCCCATTTATAGATGATTATCCCATTAAAACATCCTTTGAGCTCGGGGATTTTCCATTGCAAAGGATTTTACCTTGCCACGTTTGATTACCAGAGGGTAGTCTATACCCATATCAAGGCAAGCGAGTTCAGTATGAAACCATCCTTCCCAAGGACTTGGAACTCGCAGAAACTTGAAATTTCTTGACGAAATGCCAGTTTGTTTTGTATGTACGTTCTTAGTTGTTCTTTCTTCTGAATAGAAATCCTTCAAGTAGCAATGCACCATAAGCGCCCAGCAATTCTTCTTGGAACTCGTTTGTAAACATATAGTACATATAGATCACGCCGGGTAAAATACAGTAATTTGATGTGATTTGTACTAACAAGATCATATCAACTGGTTGGTGAAAATATATTTCATATTCGATCATATCACATATAACACTTGTTATATATATATATATACAATATGACCCCACTTACCAGACATCTACAGTCCAACATCTAAAGTGAATTGATTTATATATGAGAATCAAACCCCCATTACTAATTAATGGGGGATCAGATGGTTAGATTCATGTCACGAGATCCCATGTTTTCAACTATCCTTTTTATAGATGGTTTACCTATTGTGGAGATGTTCCAACATGTTCCAAGGCTATGTTAAATTACCAAATTTACCAGGGAGTAGGGTTATGTGTTTTTCGCATATATACCTATATTTAGCTGCAAAAACACAGGTTTCCTGTAGATTTACCCTTGTTATATTGAGTCTAACCCCTTCAGCGATTCTTCCCCCTTGACCTTCAGGACACTGCCATGCCTCCTGCGCGGATTTCGTGGCTTCTTCACAGCCGGCATAGCCACCCACACCTGGGCAACCCCCCGAAAATGTTGGAATTTCTCATCTAAACAGACGTCTACTAAAAGAATTATATACAAATCTAAACTTAATTAAACACATGAACATCCCGAAAACATCCTAAAACATGGACATCATATATATATACATATATATATATATACATATATATATATGGATTGAAACATGAGAAATCATAGAGCACGGGGTTTTGAGCTCCAGATCAAGGGACAAATCTCTACAATTTACCCTAAACCAATCATCTCTGAATCAGGTACTTTCTAGCACCAGTAATTACATAAAGCTATGGAAAATCACCATGTTTATTTAATAATTGGTGGAACATGGAAGAAAACTGGGCCATCTATAGCTAATGGTAAATTACCAGAGGATAACTGACATTATGGTAATATCCCCATGTTTTGGTGGCTAATCCTTCTTAATCACCATAAATGCCGATGAATTTCCCATGGAATTCCGGTGAAATCAGCATTAAACCATTAATTATATTAACTATAGGATTAAATCACCAAATTCACCAAAAAACATCACCATAAACAAATATGAATTCTCTACATAATCACCATAAACTCACATCTTTGATCCTGCGCTCCCGCGCCAATCTTCAGCAGGAGACATTTGGCTGCGGCCTGCCAAAAGTAGAGGGGTAGTTTTGGCATAGGCACAGCCAAGACGGGCAGTGTTGACGAATCCAATGCTATTCCCCATAGGATCCATGGTGCTGCTATATATGGCTATATATGGTAACATGGATCCCATCAATATACCCCTTTTATGTTAGCATATATACCAACACCATGGATCCTATGGGTTCTGGTTGGTGGTTGACCTAGCCCCCTGAAAAAATGATGGAGTTCGTCAGTTGGGATAATGACATTCCCAGTATATGGAAAGTCATAAAATTCATGTTCCAAACCACCAACCAGTATTACGTAGAAAACAATTCGATAACTGCATAAGAAGGGTATAACTCTCTCCATCTCTATTTAATGACAATGGCTTATGTAGAAAATGGATGAACATGGCATGAAATCGAGTTCTTAGCTATGTTTTATGGTGGATAAAACTAGAGTTAATGAAGGCCCCATCTGGTGTGTATGTGTGTGGTTTCAGTTTAAAAAAAAAGTTGATAGGGATATCTCCCAGGATGTGACTGAGAAATGGTGACCTTTTGTGGCTGCGCTATGACCAACTTGCCGCCATCCACTGCGATGGACATAGTTAGAGAAAATTCCATCTGCTGAACGCAGAACTAAGCCAAGATCGGGGAATATCATACGAGGCATTTAGGGAATCCCTAGGAACATCAATAAACCAACCGAACCACTGATGGAACTGACTTCCGCTGCTGAAATCCCCAAAATGGTTGCCAGTTTCAGCCACTTGGGATCTGGGATGGATGAAAGCCACGGGTCATGGCGACAGGATGGATATGTTCCACAAAACAAAAAAGGGGATTTCAGCAAAACTGGGGGTGCCCCCTTTTTCCCCACCTGCCAGACCAGATGAGGGTTGTTAGATTTTATCACAGTTGTTCTCCTCCTCCGCCTCCTCCTCCTCCTCCACCTCCTTCTCCTCCTCCTCCCTCTCCTCCAGCTTCTCCTCCACCACCTTTGCATCCACTCCCATGTTCACTTCCGCCTTGCCAACTCTTCGCCAAGCTCTTCGCCAACTTCCGGACGCAGTGGGCACTGCTGGACCTCAACTGCAAGGGTCTGAGCGCACTGGGCACCCACGAAATGTCAACCCTCATTTTTGAAGCGGTCCTGGATTGCAGAGCTGTGACCACCAAATGGATCTGCAGAGCTGTCACCACCAAATGGATCTGCAGAGCTGTCAGCACCAAATCGATCTGAACGGCATCACGCGCATACACAGGCGTGGCCTGGAGTCAGCGATCCACCCGAGAGGATCGCAACACATGAGTGGTCTGAATCTGTTGCTTATTTCTGAGCCTGTCTTGGACTGTAGAAATCCGTTGAATAAGACACTCATTCCTCACCATTGATCCATGCGACATGATTGCAGCGAAGGCAAAGTCAGGAGCCTAAATATGTTATGCATCTTGCAAGGGATTCAACTCACATGATCTTAAATAGAATAAATATTATACATGAAACGCACACGAAATGCCAACCCTCATTTTTGAAGCGGTCCTGGATTGCAGAGCTGTCACCACCAAATCGATCTGAATTTCTGAGTCCTGGACTGTAGAGCTGTCATCACCATCGTCGAGACTGCTTCAGGTCTGTGGATACATGGATACTCAGTGAGCACCGCTGGACCTCAACCTGGGACCGTCCGAGCTCAGTGAGCACCGCTGGACCTCAACCTGGGACCCTCCGAGCTCAGTGAGCACCGCTGGACCTCAACCTGGGACCCTCCGAG
>Ga0126342_10018834_pt1 | contig 11797 bp, 9 predicted proteins | sample Cyp1metagenome_FD_92528 | JGI IMG/M metagenome (GOLD analysis project Ga0126342, IMG submission 92528) | Coral microbial communities from Lord Howe Island, Old Settlement Bay, Australia - Cyphastrea 1 metagenome | ecosystem: Host-associated > Invertebrates > Cnidaria > Coral ... | reverse complement strand
CATCATAAATCATCATAAATCATCATAAATCATCATAAATCATCATAAATCATCATAAATCATCATAAATCATCATAAATCATCATAAATCATCATAAATCATCATAAATCATAATAAATCATCATAAATCATCATAAATCATAATAAATCATAATAAATCATAATAAATCATAATAAATCATAATAAATCATAATAAATCATAATAAATCATAATAAATCATAATAAATCATAATAAAACATAATAAAACATAATAAATCATAATAAATCATAATAAATCATAATAAATCCATGTGTCCCCCAAACAAGATCCGCCAAAGACGTTACCTCTTCAATGGGGATGTCTCTGCACTCACCACTGGCTTCCATGGCTCCCATCGTAAAGTCAACGCACTTAAGGCGGTTCACGGACGGGAATATAATTCTTGTTGGGTGGGAAGCACGAAAAATAGCAGGTAGGAAGCTGGGCAGGGGCCAAAAGGAGGGAGGAGTTCTATCGGCTGTGCACCACTGAGCAGTGATCAATTGGCTGTTGGAACTTGTGAGTCTCAACCAGCATGGGATTCAAAGCGTGCTAATCACCTCAAGTCTTCAAGTCGGTTGCAATAAAGAAATACAACAATAAATCAATTCCAAAAATTTTCGATGACCTTTCTATAAAAACCGCCGAAACTCTTGGGCCAGGTGCGTCGGATCCTCAAAAAAATGGGGTGTAGATTCGTAGATGGCATCACGGAGCAAGAATTTGGGATCTGTGATGATTTGTGATGTGTTCAAATCTGAAAATCATTGAGATGTATGATTTTGTCCAGATATCTGGAAAAATGTTGAAATGATTCGCAGTTTTTTGGATGTCACTAGACTTTTCCAATCAGAGACTTCATGTAATCTGTAGCTGCTGGAAGTAGGAGTGCATCTCCTTGCTGTGTGCTGGGGGGCTCTTACAACTGCCAAAGGGAACAGTGTCAAAAACACCTTCACTGTCAACAAATTGACCGATTAGATCGGGATCATTTGGGATATCTTCCCATGGAGCAGGAAGCAAACACCAATCATAATAGACATTTCATGGCATGAACAAGTTCCCAATTTTCTAATTGTTGATTCGCCAAGTGGAAAGACAGCTCCCCCTTTTTTCGGCGCGGCACGGCACTGGCGGCTGGCGCATGCGCTGAACGGTTTCTGGGTGCTGTACACCGTGTCGGCCCAAGAGGGTGGCTCCAGGGGCCAAAGAATCGGTTGCCTGCTGGTTGAACATAGATTGCCCAAAATGTTCCTGATCTATTGTAGTAACCCCAAAGAAGATAGAATTTTGTCTAGGCAAGTAAGTTATCACTCATTTCTATAGCAGGAATTGACTTTTCTATCTTTTAGGGGGGTTACTATAGGTGATAGCCTCTGGTAATCAGCTCCATGGCTGGACACTTCCACCCATTGGGTCCGATTTTCCCGAAGAAAAATAGCGTCCTTTTGGGGAAAAAAATGAAGGGGTCGCTTTGGTAAATGCTTTAAAAAAATCTGACTGGAGGGAACCTTTGATTAATCAACCAGTGGAAAAAAGGACATCTATGAATTTTCGGGGGCTTCTCCTGTGATTTCCAACATGATTTCTGCCAACCATGATGGCAGGCAACACGTTTCGACCGAGCCAAAAGCGTCATCTCTTCACTGTTGACCAACCTGGCCAGGCTGGAACCTTCTGGGATGTCCCATGCCATGCGCCGTTGGGGGCGTAGCCTCTGGGAATTTCTGGCACTTGGGGAACTGGAAGCCATGGCCCATTTCGTTCCACGATTTCACTATTCAAAACGGTGATTTTGCATGGCAATTCTTGGTGAACTAACTCCCCATTGTTAACCTGCACGAAAATTGACCCAATTTTGGAGTTTAAGTGCTTCCACATCGACTTCGCATGCCAAGCCAAAAAATCGAAAAAGTCAACGGTTAAACAGTTGAAGATCCATGATCCGCATGATGCGATTTTTCCAACTCTCCATGCCTGTTCCATGTCAGGGTGTGAAGGACCCCCCAACCACCAGCCACCTTCTTCTTCATCATCGGAATCTTCCATACCTTGCGCTACGACTTTCAGTCACTTCATAACTGCGGTTAGAAGGGCAGGAAACCGAGGGTTGCAAATTCTATTGTTCGTCCTCCTTATGCTAGGCCACAAGCGGATTCAAGTGCAGATGAGAACATGTTTTTTTGACGTTTTTAGCCTTTTTAGCCAATTGGGACGCTTTTGCAGAAGAGGGCTCTGTTTCTTAGTGGGAAAGAACTTGACCTCGTTCATATTAAACACCATCCCAAACTCAGATTTGATTCAGCTAGATCCACGTTCCTAGGTGTTGAGGATGGGATTACACAGTCACCTCATCCAGTGATCTGACCGAGAATCTGATCAATCGATTGGAAGGGAAAATCAAAATTGGAAACCATGGATTTTCCCATGAAATATGGACCACATGGGGTGTTTCAAATTGTTTCTCACACCAATCCATTGATTTTTAGTATTGGTGGCACGCATAACATGGCTTCCAAAGAATGTGATTGAGCCAACAATAGACCTTCTCCGTAACAAATCACTTGAGGGTCATCTTCAACATAATCCATTATCAAACGTCATCCCAGTTTTTGCAGGGTTTACCCAATTTTATCACACCCAACTGGGGATAATTACTGTATTACCATCATCCCTGTAATTATCCCATCCACTCTTGGTCTTTCTTTAGTATCATCCCAATTATTAGGTTTTCCTAATTTCCAACATGTTTCAACGAAATTGAACTGCCTGATCCATTTCTGGTCAGATTGGGATGGTTTATTAATTATCATGGTGAATCTTAGATACCTGTCAAAAAAAATAATTCTTAGCTGGTTAGTAGATATTCCCATGTATATCCATTTATAGCAAAAGATTAAAGTACTGAAGTATCTAACCAAGGTTATACCTGTCAAAAAATCTAAATTCTTAGTAGGATACTCCCATTTATTTAACCAAGGTTGACCCAGTTTTGGTTCTTCAATGGTTTTCCTCCCTTGATTTTGCACTGTTGCTTCCCAGATCACCACCTGGAGGTGCCCAGTCGTCATTGGATCTTAAAAACCAGGCTGCAGTGCTGCAGGGCTTACACAAATCTTATATCCCAACTGTTGAAAGTGTTTATTTGCGTGAGGATATAAGATACACACAATAAAATTGTAATTATAAGGGATAATCGTTGGGATCTAATTAGCAATCATTAACCACAACACCAAAAAAAAAACCAAAAAAATACAGTTAACTGAGGCTTATCTGATGTTATCTCCATCAATTGTCACCCCTAACGACACACCGAAACGCACCGGGCTGGGCGCGGCACCACCAAAGCGATTCGCCACCGAAAGCTTCGTGATCGGCGCCTGCGCGCCTTTCGCCTGGCCGGGCCGTCGCTCAGGAGACGTCAATTGTACTGATATGATACGTTGGATATATGGCATATGTACATATATATATATATATTTTTCTCTCTTGCGCATAACATGTGTATATATGAATAAATATATATATATAATATCTATCTATCCATCCATCGATCTCTCTCTCTCTCTCTCTCCATCGCCTTCGAGATATCTGTGTTTTCTTCACATCGATCAAGGCTCCAAAAATGGGCCCAACCCAGGGACCGCCTTCGGTTTGGGCTTGGGCTTCGCAGCCGGATCGCGGAACTTGATGGGATCAACGGCCTCTGTCGGAATCTTAGACGAATATGAGATTCAAATGGGATGTTCATGGGATATGAATGGTACAATGTGGGGCCCCCAAGATAGCTAAGTTGGTTTATAACTCCAATAACTATGGTTTATGGTACTTATAACTATAGTTAATGGTGTTTATAAACCAACTTATAACTGAGGGGCCCCACATTGTATGATATGACTGGGATGTTGATGTTGATGTTAATGGTATATTACTGCGATACATGGTGATATTTACCCAGGATTTCATGAAATCGAGCCCGGTTCAACTCTGCTCGCCCCTGAGGATCACCATCCGAAAAAAAAAATGCTTGAAAAATGCTGGGTAATTGGGGGTCTGGGATGATCAGTGTGGTTTCTATACCCAAATTATGCTGGTTGGTGGTTGAGCCTACCCCTCTGAAAAATATGAGTTCGTCAGTCGGGATGATGACATTCACACAAATTTATGGAAAGTCATAAAAATCATGTTCCAAACCACCAACCAGTATATATCATGGATCAAAAACTCAATAAAACCAAATCATCCACGGGTTATACCCATGATATCCCCATGTCATATCTCAGATGGCGAGTCGGGGGGAGCCTGTTTGGATCAACATGAGTCAAGATTGATGACCTATGTTCCATCAAAACTGGGTGTAAAACACATTTCAAAGCTGTACCCTTCTGGTAATTCATCCTTGGAAAAGAATATCAATTTGTAAAGGACTTACCCTCTGGTAAACGCTTACATAACAATGGAAAATCACCATTTTTCATGGGAAAATCCACTATTTCTATGGCCATTTTCAATAGCTTTTTGTATGTTTACCAGAGGGTACCTATGGTTTTCATGACCACTGGGATGGCTATGTTGCCAGAGGGTCGCAGTCCACCTCGCCTGTGGGCTAGCCTTGGGCTTTGCAGCTGCTGCATTGGCTACACCTCAAAAGGCTGGGAAACAAATGAAAACACAATCCAAATATCTAATTATACATTCACACACATATCTATCTATCTATATATATATAAATAAACTATATATATATATAGTATTTCTCTGATTTCTCAAAAAACAAATTGAACAAATTGAGAAAAGTGGAGTTCTCCAAAGTTCTGGGAGGGGTTCGTCGTGGCGTTGCCACCTGAGCTGATGGCTACTTTCCACCTGAGTGACCTGGCGGAGGTCACGATCCGACATCCATCATGGCGTATTGTCTTATGGAACCATGTCATAACAAATAAAAATAGAGTTATAACAATCCAACATATACTGTAATAGCGATTATTAATAGTGTTCAATAGCGTTTAATTGTTATTAATGGCTATTAACAGTGTTTAATGGTTAGTAACAGTGTTTAATGGTTATTAATTACCCTCTGGTAATTTAACATAGCTATTGAAAATCACCATGAATAGGTAAATAATCTATAAATGGGCCATTTTCAATAGCTATGTTAAATTACCAGAGGGTATAATTATCAAAGAAATAGACATAGAGCTATGACTATGAAACTATGTGATAGTTTTGATTGTAGTTAAACTATGTCATAGTTGCATTTCTACATATATATATATATATACACAGTATATATATTCCATATATCACAATATATACTATAACTCCATAAATATAGCATATAAATAAATGACATCCCACCCATTTATGGTAATATGTGGGGATGGTATTTTAATGTATTTTATCAACTTTACCACATTCCCTATGAAATCCTATGAAAATAGACTTGGTCAAACCAGCAGTTTCTCAAAGTGGCGGAATCCCCAGGTCATCCATAACTTGGATAATTTGGGGGTAGCCTGTGCCCCGCAAACCCCGACACACCTGGAGCCTAAGGATCCCTGCCACCCACCTTGGCTAAGGCCTTCTGCTGCTTCCGTTTCTCAGCTTCGCGCTGCTTCTCTCGGTTGGCCTTCGTCTGAGAAAAACCCCGTGGGATTTTCGGGGAGTTTTTGGCGGTAGAGCCAAACAGACACCCAGTGAAATCCGATGGACTCTACACACACACACACACATATATATATATATATGTGTGTGTGTGCATTATATTATATAATCTATCTATAGGTATAACAAATCCAATATTATATATATATGTATATATATTATACATGTCAAGTATACATGTTCTTTAAAATTCTTTCCTTCAGTGAGCTGCCCTGAAATGCTAAGGAATCAGCGGTAAAATTCAATAGACAACTTGGACCGGTTTTCGGATCTCAGGGAAGACTTCCAGATTTGTGGCACAGGGCCGCTGAAATTTATGGGTTTCAACTCCAAAATGACCAGATTATGCCAAATTCATATCTAAAAAGCATCTAGAAAGTCATCTTTGGGATATATTTTGGGATGATATTTCTGTGGAAAAACATCGCAACTTCGAAGCTCTGGCACCTTTTCGATGGCTAAGGATCTCTCCTGGACCAAGATGCAGGTGGAAACCATTGATTTTTTCCATGGAATATGGGGGGTTCCTGTAAAATTTGCCCTGAAACCAAGTCATTTTATTTTTAACGATATTTAACCATCCTACAGTTAAAACATCGCTGCAACCCTGACGTTGCGCCGCGTCTGACTTCAGGTGGCTATGAAGATAAAGTTGATGTTATTACCCCAATCAACATATTGTTCATAGGGGGTGGCGAATTTCGATCCCTTGTGAAGATAAAGTTGATGTTATTACCCCAATCAACATATTGTTCATAGGGGGTGGCGAATTTCGATCCCTTGTGAAGATAAAGTTGATGTTATTGCCCCAATCAACATATTGTTCATAGGGGGTGGCGAATTTCGATCCCTTGTGAAGATAAAGTTGATGTTATTGCCCCAATCAACGTATTGTTCATAGGGGGTGGCGAATTTCGATCCCTTATGAAGATAAAGTTGATGTTATCACCCCGATCAACATATTGTTCATAGGGGGTGGCGAATTTCGATCCCTTGTGAAGATAAAGTTGATGTTATTGCCCCGATCAATGTATTGTTCAGAGGGGGTGGCGAATTTTAATGTGATGATAATCATGATGTGATGATGTGATGATGTGATGATGTTGATGATGATGATGATGATGATGATGATGATGATGACGATGATGATGATGATGATGATGATCATCATCATCATGATGATCATGACGATTGTAAGTGTGGAGCAACGTCCGGGTTGGGGCGAACATGTTAAAACTAGATATCAGTGAAAACATTGCTAGAAATGCGCTGAAACAACCAATAAAATGAATCAGCATGGTAAATAGTCACTTGGCATATGTGAGACTATGATCTATAAATAATCTATGGTGGAGCAACATCATTAATCCCTAAGTTGAACCTTTCCCAGTCACAGCTGAAGAAATGGGATTGCTTGGATCGTACTTGGATCACGATTGGAGGATCATCCATCCATCTTGGTAAGTGGCTAATAACCCGAAAATCTTAGTGGCTTAGTAAGTCCCAAAAACAATGGGATTCTCCCATCAACGGCAGAATTTTCCATGGAATTTTCAGTGGGATCATCGGCAGGATCTCCTGCACCAGTTGCCAGTCTTCGGGCTCAAAGTGCCGGGCGAAGTCGCCCGCATTTTCCGCCAGCTCTCGGGCTTGCACCTGGATTTTTCAACACAGAGAGATGACCGTGCGACTGGGCGAATAAACATCCCATTCCCAGCTATTTTATGGGTCCCTAGGGTGCCAGGGTTTCTCCTGCTAATAAAAAAAACATAAATCATAAATCAGGGAAAAACTATGGGAAACAATGGGATTATAATAAATTTGTTTATTGGGCTTCCAGATCTTCCGACCTCTGTGATGCCAATATGCTCCGCAACTGCTGTGCAGGTACAGGCCTCTGCGCAAGCAGAAAACCAGTGAAAGAGGAAAAGGCCATGTTTGATTACCGGAGGGTGAGTACCCTCTGGTAATTTAACATAGCTATGGAAAATCACCATTTTTCATGGGAAAATCCACTATAAATGGTTATTTTCAATAGTTATGTTAGTTTACCAGAGGGTATATAAGTTTCCAAATTCTAAGGGGGGCCCCGGGCCCTGTGATTGTTCCTCTTCGCTAAGCAAGGCTACACTGTTACGCTCTCCAGTGGCATTGGTGGTAAAAGCGCCGAATCACAGAATCACTGTGGAAAGTCGCATGGGAAAGAACATAGTCCTGGGAAGACACCATCAATAGGTCAACGATCCATATATATATGTATATATATATATATAATCCATATATTATCCATATATATATATATATATGTATATATATATGTATATATATTATCCATATATTATCCATATATTATCCATATATTATCCATATATTATCCATATATATATATATCCATATACTACCCATATCATCAGCTATCAATGGGCCATAGTTTCCATAGCTAAGGTCAAGGCGTACGACAGCACTGGAGCATCCTGGGGGCCAGTCCCATGGCACCAAAACCTGGGTCCCACCTGGGAAAATCCATTGTTTGGAAGGGGTCCATCGGTTCGGTTACCCTCTGGTAAATTAACATAGCTATGGAAATTCACCATTTTTAATGGGAAAATCCAATCTAAATGGCAATTTTCAATAGCTATGTTAGTTTACCAGAGGGTACATGACAGACTTCCGTTGTTTGCTACTTTTTGCTCGTTTTTGCTGGTTGAATTCCATGTTTTGCTGGTTAAAAAAATATCAGAGGTTTTCCGTGACAAAACAACATGTGTTCAGGGTTAAATGCTATGTTCCATTGCTAAAACACATTCTCCAGGTGACATTCCGTAACTGGTTGGTGGTTTCAACCCCTCCGCAAAATATGATTTCGTCAATTGGGATGATTGTTCCATTCCCAATATTAATGGAAAGTCATCATAAAAGCCATGTTCCAGTCACCACCAACCCATACTTCTCTAAGTTTTCCGATTTGCTCCATGCAATCGATAGGGGCTCCAGCTTCGCGGCTCCTGTAACACTGGAGCTCGTGGAGCTGGTCGAGCCCTAGCTGGAGCGACTTGAGGCTCCTGTCATAAGAAGATCAAGGGGCTGAGCCAGGGAAAAAATGTCTGATGTGACGTGGAATCTCTATGGAAATATATTTTCAGATCTATGATCTGTATAGGAATTTAGGGTTTCAATATGATGTTTTGTTTTCCAAAAATGAAGGATTTTGTGTGTGCTAATCATCAAAAATGGGGCTTAACATGGCATAACCATCATAACATGGAGATCATATTAAACACCCGTCAATATGTTCTCCCAAAACCACTAGAGCCATTATCAATGGCCATTTCAGGAACCTAAATTGGGGATACCTAAGATATATAAGGCCTATGTAAGGCCTATGTAAGGGAATATCCCCATAAAATATGGTCGTATATGGTACAGTACCTCCATTTTAGGATCCTGAAATTCCCATTGACATTATGATCCAAGACGTTCCGGGCCCTAGGGTAAACGGTAAAAAAAAAAATGGAGAACCCATGGGGAAAGCCGTTTGGGAAATGATCTACACATGGTGGGCTTTCCTGGGTTTTCCACATACGTCTGTTTGTTTACGGAAGGTGATTTATATGCGTACATACATTTATATAAATAATTTACATCATATAAATATACATGTTTATTCATTTATCTATATTATTGTTTCTAGATCTATATGTATTCTATATATTTTTTGACCTTTTCAGGTTGGGTGGAATCTCCTATTTCACGTGGTTATAACAGGTTGGGCCCCCGGGCCCCAGATCCCAAGCTAGTTCTCCCAGTTATCCATCGGGTGCGTGGATGTATTACCCAACATGCCAGTCATATCAATGGCCATTGCAGGATCCTAAATTGGAGGTACCTAACATATATAAGGCCTATGTAAGGGAATATCCCCACAAAATATGGCCTTATATGGTACCGTACCTCCATTTTAGGATCCTGAAATTCCCATTGATCATATTCTGGTTGGTGGTTGACCATGGTTGACCTAACCCTCTGAAAAATGATGGAGTTCGTCAATGGGAAGGATTAATTATCCCATATATGAAATGGACATAAATGGACAAATAATCCAAATGTTCCAAACCACCAACATGCCATTCGTATTCTACTCGTATTCCATAGTTCTCCCATGTTCTACCCTGATTTTTCCACCCCAGCTGCACCAATCTCCTCAACAGGGGGTGCTTGCGCCTCTGCGCGCACCTTTGAAGGTTGGGATTGGACTTCGAGGACCATCCGACATGGGATGAACACGGCTGTTTTCTTGTGGAACATTGAGATTTAACCAGTGAAAATGGGGATTAAAACCATTCAAAATGTGGATTTCCTGGGCCTGGGATATAATGGGGATATCATGAGGTGCAACTAAGCAACAATATGAATCAATACGTTACATGGCTGTGTCTGACAAGAACGGATTAATCCCCCATGATTCTTGTTCGCCCTCCTGGTTCAGCGAAGGCTGAAACCAAGGAATGGGGTACCCTATTTTCAGACAAACCTATAATATGGAATTACCCTCTGGTAATTTAACATAGCTATTGAAAATGGCCATTTCTAGTGGATTTTCCCATTAAAAATTGTGATTTTCCATAGCTATGTTAGTTTACCAGAGGGTAATATGGCTGTAACTTGACACGAGGCACCTGAATTGCATAAGCCCCGTCACACGGGACAGCCATGACCAGGATTGATCAGCCCTGATGATCCGAGCGTGGATTCAACGTCATCAAAGACGTGTGGACCCGACGAAGATCTACGAAGCAATCAGCCCCAGATACCCTTCGGCAATCAAACATGGCTAGCTAGGAAATCCCCGATGGAACTTTGTAGCTGGGAAAGTCATCAAACTAAATGCTGGATTTTCCAGCAAGCCATGGCTGGAAGGTCACCCCAGGCCCTGTTTCGGCGAGTCCAACCTGTGCGGCCATTTGCGCTTGTCTCAATGCCGCTGGTGGCGGCTGTTTGGGGTAGCCACCCACTGGGGACGCCTGCGGCTGACACAAGGCCACCATAGGAAAGAAGTACCACCAGGATCAATCATGTCCCCTACCAAAATAAGCTTGTTGGGTACCCGAATTTCAGAGACATCCATATCTCATATTTTTGGTTTGTGACGTCCTATATATATATCTCTCTCTCTCTCTGTGTGTGTGTCCTGATTATATCCCGCTAAACCAGCATTTTCCAGAATGAATTCGCGGATGAACACCTCTCCGCCAATGATTTTTGTTGGCCCTTCCGAGCGCCGGGACACCGGGACACGCCAGGCACCTTGCTCACAGCTGGGCTGGGCACCTTCACAGTGGACTTGGCCTCCGCTACAAGTCAGTGAGCTGGGAAAGCCCCTATAAATCAAGGTGTAGCTGGGAAAATCATCTATAAATGGGGGAAAAACAGGAAACCACGGAGCTGATTACTGGTGCAATTGCAGAAAGTTGATAAGAAGTCTGGTTGGGTCTGGGTCTGGACATTGTGTCACAGCCTCATCATCCTCATCTAGAAGCCACAAACCGGTTGGATCATGCCAGATGTGGTGGGGAACCGCTGGCACATGATATACCAACACACCTGCCCGTGGACTCAACACCATCACAAAATCCTCAAACTATTCAGGCCACCTGTTAACCCATCCTCCGAAATGGATGGAGGTATACCCTCTGGTAATTTAACGTAGCTATTGAAAATGGCAATTTATAGTGAGTTTTCCCATTAAAAATTGTGATTTTCCATAGCTATGTTAGCTTACTAGAGGGTAATTCTTGGGTTTATCACATTAGCCAAGGTCAATAAGGATGTGATGGTATAATTTTTCTTATCTATTCCGGCAGTCGAAAATGGCAAGTAAACCATGTCATGTCATATCGGCGATTCTCCTGTGTCTGTGTATGTATGTATGTATGTATGTATGGATGTATGGATGGATGGATGGATGGATGGATGGATGGATGTTATACATATATATATATATATATCTATCTAAAAGAAACGTGTAATCTTCCAGCCAAACATGTGTGATCTCTTATCGAAAGTTAGATTCTTTTCTACTGGGTGCTAAAGCCATATCTTTTTTGATGGGT
>Ga0126342_10018833_pt1 | contig 11797 bp, 11 predicted proteins | sample Cyp1metagenome_FD_92528 | JGI IMG/M metagenome (GOLD analysis project Ga0126342, IMG submission 92528) | Coral microbial communities from Lord Howe Island, Old Settlement Bay, Australia - Cyphastrea 1 metagenome | ecosystem: Host-associated > Invertebrates > Cnidaria > Coral ... | reverse complement strand
GAAAACGAAGTAAGATTAAGGGGTCTAGGGGGCAGTGGCTGACGAGTGAGCACAAAATCTTGTAACTAGGTGGTGATTAGGGTCTGCATTTTGGTCGTTTTTTGCGTGTCATGTACGATGACGCAAACGTGTGATGGCAGGGTATCGCCCCCCTGGTCCGCATCTAGATGTGGTTCCAAGACTTGCTGTGCACGTGGAATCGCCCCAGAGGAGACAAGTTGCCCACAAGAAAGGATAAGAAAGGCAAGTAGGTGCGACTAACTAAGTGGACGGAGTGATGCATCGAGGTGTTTTGTCGCTGTGCCGCAAAAATGTGTCAAAAATGGTTCCCGAATTGGAAGCCTAAGATGCTTAAAATTAGCTCCCGAAAGCCTAAACTATTTCAACAATTGCTGAAATGGAAGCTAGAATGGTTACAAATTGGTTCCCGAAATGGAAGCCCCAAATGTCGAACAATCTGTTCCGGAAATGGACACCCAAAATGTCTAGAAAATTGGTTCCTGAAATGGAAGCCTGAAATGTCGAACAGTTGGTTCCTGAAATGGAAACCCACAGTAGCCACAATGTTGAAAAATTCTGCACGTACCCATGGGAAGTGGCGACAAAAAGGGAGCGGCTAGCTATCGTTCCTTCAAGTTCCCCGAGTCCTTAGATCTCCTTAGTGCTTTGAATTTTCATGTCCATGAAGCCTTCGAGGCCGAGATATCTAGATGGTCTCTAGATATCTCCGGATGGTGGAACGCCATGGAACGCCATGGCCATCATGGGCTGTCAAGATGATTGACAATGTCTGACCGAGAGTCTCACCTCGAGGCTGTACAGTCAGAAGCAGACCCCTATGCTGACACAAAGGTGGCAGAGGACAGATCTGAGATTAGGCCAATCGTGGAAAGGTGGGATGGATAGCGTTGAATAACTACGATAAAATATGATAAAATATGATTGATGGTGTTCGAAGAAGAAGCTGTTCGACCGCGCTTGTATTTTGGTCTGATTTCTATCAAGAAATTAAAGGGTTCCAAAGCAGGAGTTGGGCGAAGATGCTCAAGAGATCCTTGCGGCTGCCGGGAAACTCAAATAGGAGAAACTTATACTGTAGAAGTTTCCTTCAGATATGGTGTTGCCTAACTTTGCAGAACTCCAGATGTGCATGACTCTGCATCCCACGCTTCGCCGAGCGCCAGTACGTGGTTTTGCCAACTTTATCAAAAGCACCTCTTCGCCAATCGTTGCGATCTTCCACCTGGTTCCATTTTTTCATCTCTATGATTTTTGGGAGGATCTATGAAGACTTTAAAGAGTGCCCTTTGTCTTCCCGTTTGCATTGCGGGAGAGGCCAATCGCCTTTCTGAAGAGCAGAGAGAGAAAATTTGGCCGAAGGGCTATGGCAGCGAGGCGGACCGCAATTTAACTTCGCAATTCATGTAAAAACCAACACATTCAGCCGCATGTTGAAACACGTTGAAACACGTTGACACACGGTGAAACACGTTGACAAGTGCAATCGTATGGTCTTCGCAGGATGTAATTGTGATTTGAAAATTTGAAGTGTTTATTTTCGCAGGCTTCCCAAGCTGCGCAGGTGCGGGGTCGACTCACCATGATGTGTTGCTGCTTTACCTTCTGCCACAGACAGATTTTTTCCTCTCCCTCTTGTCCTATTCTTCTTCTCTGCCCAGCTGTTGTGTTCAGAACAACAGACACATCGACCCTCTTGGCAGTCATCCCCCTTTCATGACAAGTCAGGTTCCGGTGCGGGTTCTGGGTCATTCTGGAGCTTGGTGCAGGTTCTTGGTGGTGTGGTTTGGGAGGTTCTGGTGTGCTGGGGTGGTTCTGGGGCTCCGATTGAGGTCTGGGGTGGTTCCAGGGTCGTCTACTAAGTACGAGACACCTTCAGATAGGTGCGCGCTGACTGCTGTCACACTTTCCTACCACCTTGCTGTTGGGATACCACCTTGGCTGATTCTATCAAGATCATTCCCAGTAGTTATTTGAGGGGCTGGGGCTGATGCAAAGATTTAAAGTTTAGAGGTTCTGGTGGGTTTCAGGTGGGTTTCAGGAGGGTTCCGCAAGCAGGACTGTGCGCGTTTTGAGGGTCTCTTCTGCTAGAAAAGTCTGAACATGTTGCATGACGATTTTCGGTTCAAGGTTCCAGGCTCGCATTTTTCAGGAGCATTACGATGCTGCAGGGCTTTTCATGCTTATCAAAACAATCCATGGTTCTTTGGGGCTTCCAGGAGGGTTTTGGACTCTGCGCAGTGCAGGTTCCAAGAGCCAGTGATTTCAGGTTTGGCATGGAAGATGTATATAGAACAAGTTGGACGAACAGTGTAACTCCCCATCCCCAACTCTACACGACCATCAGCACGACGAAACGTGCAAAAACAAAGGCATGCGTAATGTCACCATGAAATCTTGGCGAGGCTTTTGAAGATCAAAAGAATCAAAAATTTGGCAAACGCAGTGGAGCACCTAGCAGGTCTATGCAGGTCTCACAATTTCTCTTCCTTCATGCATCGCAGGATTTTGGAGCGATCTAGATGGCAGTTGTCGCTTTGTCGAATGTTGTCGATTCACCAATCCCACAGCTCTGAGGTACCAGAGAGGTGGAAGAGGGCGACTCGAGAGGAGTGCAACGTGCGGAAATGAAGGAGACGTTGGAGATTCAGACGTATCCTGCGCCGTTGCACTTCGTTGCTCCCGGATCTCTAGAGATTCTCCTTACCACTTTGAGCCAAATAAAGTGTGAGGACCGATTTGTGATGGGCTATGGAATTTTGCCGTTTTTTTTTCCAGATTTCCCCGGGAATTATTTTCTCTAACCTATCCTCAAAGGTACTGCGGCAGCAAGCAAGCAAGCAGGCAGGCAAGCAAGCAAGCCAGGAGGGAGGACAGCCAGCCAGGCAGCCAGCACGCAAGCAAGCAAGCCTAACCGAACCCAATCCGAAATACACACGCTGAACTTACCCTACATAAACCCTAAACCATCCTTAATTAAACTATTTGAACCAACCTCAACAATAAACAAACGCCCTAAACCAACCCTAAATTAACCCGAAACCAACTCTTGAAAAGGCAACCTAATTCCCTACTTCAATATGTTTTTTAAATAAACCAACGCTAAATACACACTCTAAATCGAATCTAAACCAACCCCAAATAAACACCCAACACCCTTCAATAGACAGTAAAGACCCCTAAAACAACACCTCAAATCTTCAAACCAGGCCTAAATAAAATTCAAACAAGCCTTGAAGAAATCCTAAACGTACCCCCAAAAAACACCATAGACCAAACTGGAAGAAACCCTACCAAGCCTAAATTATCTGAAAACCGATCCCACATAAACCGTCAACCTAAATCAAGCCTAAACCATCCCTAAACAAGCCCCTAAAAACCTTTAAATAAACACCAGACAAACCAAACCAACCCCAAATATTTTGAAACCAACGTAAAATAAACACCTTAAAACCAACCCCAAACAAACCCTAACCTAAACCAACTCCAAATAAATCACAAATAGCTCTTAAAACAACCCGAAATAAACACCATAAACCAGCCGAAACCAGCCTTTAAAAGGCACCTCAAATCTTTAAACCAATCAAAGCAAAATCAAAGTTTCCAACCGTAAAAACACGTCTCAAACAAAACCTAAACCAAACCTAAACCCAAACCTAAAACAACTTCAAATAAACACCCAAAGCCCTCCAAGAAACATCAACACTACATCCAATAAAACCGTAAAGAAACGTTAAAGGGATGTTCAAGCACTTGAAAATTTCAAACCAGCTCTCAAATAATGTGTTCAAAAAAACCTTAAACCAATTTGGAAGAAACCCTAAACAATTCCTACACCAACCGAAAATGAACCCTAAACATACTTGAAAGAAACAACAGAAACCAAACCCAAATAGACTCTGCCAACTCAAATAGGTTCTAAGCTAACCTATATAGATAAACCATAAACAAACCTAACATAGTCTTAAGGCACCTTAATTAAACACCCTAAACCATCCCAAAGTTAACCTAAACCAATCAATAGAGCCGAAACCCACTTTGAATAAGCATTCTAAACCAAGCCTAAGCCAACAATGAAATCTTAAAACCAACCTGAATAAAGCTCAAACCACTCCTAAATAAATACCAAGAACAACCTTACATAAAGAGATGTCAAGCCAAACATATATAAACCAGAAACCTACACCAAATAAAAACCAAACAAACGCCAATGAAATTTAAACCGACCAGGGAAAAGCTTCAACAAACCCTGAACCAACCCTCAGCCAACCCTACACAAACCCTAAACCAACCCTAAATCAACACCAAACGCATCCCAAAGAAACCATAGTCAAATCTTAAATGAACCTTAAATCTGGCGTATGCATTGGGGGAGATTTGAACGTTCCTGCGTGAAACAGAAGGTCTTTCAGAGTTTCCTACAGGTTGGTGGTTGGTTGGTGGTTGGTGGCTTGTGGTCTTCTGCTGTAGAGCAGAACGCCTGAAAAAACAATATCCGGGAAAATCTGGAAAAAATCGGGGGAACCTGTACCCTTTGTGATGTGACATGGATCAAAATCAAATTGCATCCACCGAATCTTACATCTCATGGCATTCTTCTTGGATGTGCACTTTGAGATAGCGCGGCCTTCATAGCCAGAATCGCAAAGTCTCAAATCCGCTGCAGGCGACTTTGTTTTACATGTTGGACAGAGATGGCGTCGCTTCCCCAGTTTTGAACCAAAGAAGTGCCTATCTCTGCATACGGGAGTAGGAGTTTTCACGGATGAGATGGACCTCAGAATTTAGGCGCACGTATGAGAGTATTCCGTGAAACAATGCCTACTGGCTACATCCATGTCTTCGACATGATACCCAGCTCTGAGATGTCGACAAGATTCGTGACCTGGGTTTGCTTTGAGGATGGCTTCCTGTACGACACAGAGTTGCGCCCCTTCGCAGATAGGTTTGGCTTTGAGGGGTCTCAGAGCGAATGGGCCTGGGGCCGAGAGATACAAATACTTCAATCTTCTAGCCATAGCGCTTTTTGCGTCAGGGTCAACAGAACTTGTGGAGTGACTGAGGCCGAGGAGAGCCATTCTGCCCTCATTGATTGCGTCTTTTGAGTGAAATGCTACACCAGAACGTGTCAGGATGCATTTGTTGCAGATTCTATACCCGTTGCGCTTGTTTTTTTTTTCCTCGCGCCTCATGCCTCAGGAGTACCAGTCCTTGTGCAATGAATACCGTTGCTCGCCCATGCAGGCAGAGCTGAAGCAGTGTTTACATAGTTTACATGCGTGTGTATATTTACCTTGTGCTGAACAAATCACTGGACTGGTCGTTCACATGTTGGTTTGCTATGGTTGGCTTTTTCGTGCGCTAAACAGATACTGATGATCTCCTTTGGATGTCGTGGTCTGCAGGGCATGGACATGATTGCCTTTGCCCGCATGCTTGACGATGAGCAGAGTCCTCACGACTTCTGAGCTTTGCGCAACGTTTCAGGTCTTGTTGAAGACGAGGGTTCATTGCATCGGACCTGCAGTACGCTTGTTTGTTTTGCATTGTTTGGCCATACCTGTTGGGAGCAAGAGCAAGAATCTGATAGAGAGTGTCACAGTATACCAAAGGAAATGGAAAGAGTCCCAGGATGTCCCATGTCATTTTGGAATATAAGGGGCTTCCCCCTGCCGCCGACCCCAGAGGAAACCAAGCTCGACCTGACAACTGTTGCTTGAAAGCCGTAGTGGCCTAACCAGGTTCGATCCGTTTCATCCACCAACGATCAGGTTTGCAGATTTGCGCAGTTAGAACAGCAGACGCTTTCATCAAAGTGTCCCATGTATTAAATGCACTTCCCAAGCTTTTCAGGTTCAGTACAAACAATTTTCTAATTGAAGCGGACACTGTGAAGCAGCGTGGCAGATCACACATTCAATCAATTGCATACATTCTTACAGCTTGGGTTCGAGCAGTTGCCGCACAGTCAGGCAGAGGTGCATTCGTCAGGATTGCTGTCCACCCAATTCCTGCGCATTAACTCCAGCCACCAGTCACATTCTGTCAGCAAGTGGTGGGAAGCTTTACTTCAACACATCAGCACGGAGTTGACTTCAGAAACTGTTCCTTGCTATGGCAGACCAGCTGCCCTGCTACCATGGACATGAGCTACAACACAAGGAACACAAGGAACGCTGTGAAAAAGTTCGGAAGATGTTGCAAGTATAGTGAAGTGATTGCATAGTCTGGGACTCGGCTTCAAAAGACAAATTGCATCAATATACGTCAATGATCATTAATGCCGTATTTAGATATAGATATGCAGCTGCCTTTGCCTAGCGTTGCTTTCTGAACCGACAAGAACTAGCTCCAAATTGCAGCCTTCCTTCTAGCTTCTAAAACGTTGGCTTCGCCACACCGAAGCACCACGCCACTGAGGGACAAACCAAGCCTTCGGCCTGCAGCTGCCTCTGCCTAACGTTGCTCTCGGAACAGATAAGAAACTAGCTCCAAACTGCAGCGTTCAAGCCTCCAAAACAAAGCTTTTTCTCGCTGTAAGATAGCTTTTGGCTTTCAAATGCCTTTGTCTAGCTTTCTTCTGGCTTCCGCTCCTTCTTTCTCTTCCCTCTTCCTACTTTTCTTGCCTTCTCCTTCTCTGTCTTGCTTACTCTTGCACATTGCTTTCTTCTTGTGCTGGCTTCTGGTTCTTGCAATTTGTTTTCTTTTTCCTCTCTGTCTTGCCCACTCTTGCACCTTGCTTTCTTCTTGCGTTTGCTTCTTTATTGCTGTAACTCAAAAGCGTTTGCTTCTTTATTGCTGTAACTCAAAATGTAGCTTCACAATGCCTTTTTAGTCTCAAAATGGCTTCCAGATGCTTTTGTCTAGCTTCAACACGTTTGTCTTCTGGCACTGAAACTCTCCCTCTGGCCTTGCTTCTCTGGCGCGCTCACCCTCGTTCCCTGTGGTCGGCGGATATAGTTCCAAGATGTCGAGAATCTCGCACTACTAGCTTCTATCGCTTAGTCTTGCAACTTCCTTCTTGCGTCTTCTTCTGTCGTACTGCCCCTTTTCTTCGAAGCTTCTTGCTCTTGCCTCTGTCCTTCTGCTTCCATATCATGCCCCTTGTAATGTCTTCTCTGACGCGCTCCCCCTGCTGCAAGCGGGGTCGGCGGATTTTGGACTAATTTCAGTTTGTTTCCGCCACACGTGTGAAGTCTTTGTGTCCCGTTTGTCCCGTCATTTTTTCTCCGTGTCGCAGAGTCGCGAGAGTTGAAATTTCGATGTTCGTTCTGAGGGAGGGCTGCCCCTTGAGCGATGCTGAGCTGGCAGGAATGCTGCGTATCTTGGCAGATTTTTCAAAACTTCTCAGATCTCAGATGTCGACAGGGACACTGAATTCGATATAGAGAGAGAGAGAGAAGAAAGAACAGGCAGCACCCTGCCAAACCTGTGTGTCAAACCTGTGTGTCAAACCTGTGAGCCAAGACCATCCGTTTTTTTTGTGGGAAGAAATTGGACTGCATGGCCACTTGTCGCCAAGGAGAATCGAACCAGCTTCCGCGTGCTGGCAGTGTGGGGCCCAGCGCCAGGCAAAAAAACAGACATCCCTTTTCTTCAACACACTGACATGTCTCTCAGTTTTAATTTCAGCAGTTGATGCTCAACACACATATATACACACAATCAAGCAAATTGCCATATTGTCACCTTTGTCGCCTGTGAGGTTAATGAGGCAATTTTTCAGTCGGACAGTTTTCGATTATGTAGACAGCTTGAACATGGCACAAACTCAGTGACAAGGGCAAATTGATGTCATTATTGAAGTCTTGGACTGACATCACAACTGTTGTTCACCCCGAGCTTGTGGTTTTCTCAAGCATTCTTGAGATGTTTGGCTCCTGATCCATTGGCGCTTGAAGACACTTTCACTTGAAGTTTGTACAGCAGGTGGGAAAAGATGCGCATCAATTTGGACTGAGCAGGAAGACTCATCTGGTCGCACGTGACCTACACCTTCAGCGGAAGGCTTGAATGCTTGTGGCATCTTATGGCTTTATGCGCGAGCTGTTTGGACCAAAGTCAGGAACCATAAAGCAATCCTGCAAGATCCGGGAATGCCACTCAAGGTGGATTGTGATTGCATGATATGCACTGATATGCATTGATATGCAAGATATAGCAAGACCACAAGCAACGCTTGTGGCAGCAGACCAAGACTGAACAACAGCTTAATAGGGGTTGAATAGAACACAGAAGATTGAGACGTGGAGTGACAAGGATTGTGAATTGGGTAACTGCATGTACAAGACATTACAAAACTCAGAAACTCGGTGAAATGAATAGAGTTCAGCTTACGCAGACGTAGATACTCCGTGAGTTTCAGCGTCCAGAGTGTAATGCTGCTGTGAGCCATGCCTCTGGACCGGGAGCTTTCACAGCGACTGGAGAAGAGCCACAACTGCAAGTTTTGACTGAAGAAAGTTTATAGGAGTCTATAGGCATATCGGCAAGCGCCGGAAGTGATCTGAGTGGAAAGTAATGGGAAAGTGGATGCAATGGTTAGAGGACTGGAAGTAGAAACGAGTTGGAAGATTTATTCTCTTAGTGCACAGTGCACAGTGCATACGATTCATCGTCATGAGCCAAAGATGCACTTGAGAGGAGACACACTGGGACAACCCGCGGGACTGGAATGCATGAACAGCATCAAATGATGATTCCCTGCATTCAATGCCTAGCAATTTCTAGTGCTGTGACCCATGCGTGGCAATGGACTGTACTGTACAGGTTCGGATTCTCTGTTTGGTATTGGAGCTTGAAATCGAAGATCCGGAGCTTATTGGAGCGTATTTGTTGCATTGTTCTTAGAGCTGTTTGCAGCATCTTGTAGCTACCTTGAAAACCCAAGGAGACGAGATCGCACAGATGCAGATCCTGTGTCTCCTGAGCCAGTGGTTGGGGCCACAGATCGAAGACTCCAGCTTTCTCGATCCTTGTGCAGATTGAACCAGCCAGTAAAGTCTTGGGTGCCTACGTCATGGGTGCATAGTTGGTTGTTGCGGATGAGATTAAGTTTGCAAATTGTCCCACGAAGAATCTTAGGGGACACAAAAGCTGGTCGTGCATTCTTCAAGGTGTCAGACAGAAGTCGTTGAAGTCATGCATACAGCCTGTCCAATCGTTCCAATATGACAGGCTGTGGACCGTGCATACGAAGCGCACATTGACCAAGAACTCAAAAGCAAGCTCCGACTACAGTCAGAACTGATCTCTCGTAGCTTGTCCACAAAGCTCTTTCAAGATGGTTATCGACATTGGTCGATGTTCTAGAATATTCTCAAGACATGTTGACTTGATTTTCATTCGCCTCAAGATTTCAAGTGTGTTCCTGGAGGCCAACGAACCAAATTTGACAAACACACACACACACATGATTTCCTTTCCGTGGAGTAGACTCCCACAAGAATGCTTCAATGCATGAGGCGCACTGATTTGCTCCAAGTCCGATTTCTGCTGTGCACACTGGTTTGAACCAGTTAGCAACAGCATGGAAGATATGTTGACTATGTTGATTTCCGGTCCTTAGGAGCAAAGACTGGATCCACTGGTGAGTCAGAGCTGAAGAGATCTGCAAAAGCGGATACTCACTACGCACGCATCGACCAGGACAGATGTCAAGACGCGTGTCCAAACACCTGAAAACATGGAATGGGATAATATAGATGAATGTAGTAGAAAAGAATGAATAGAATATAAGCAAATAAAATATCTAAGCCAAGGGTATGATAATACATAGGAATATTTTCGTTGACCTCTTTGAGGCCGTGCTCCTTTCAAACCAATTGACATCGAGCTGTAGGCCGCAGGTGTTGTGATTTCCCTGGTGTCTTGCAACGTTGAGCAATCATTGACTTTGCACACATGTAGCTCGAATATGTGCAAATGCATTCGATTCATTCCATAATCTTCATGGAAGGAGTTGGCTAAGAAGCTTCAGAAACGTCAATCTGAGCTGCAAGAGTTGGAGGCAATGGGCGAGGCAAAGGCCAGGCACTGAAATCCAGCTTTCCATAGTTCCGGTCGAGTTTCTGTTTCAGGCCTTGATGTCTTGGTAATGTTTCAACCATGTCTGCGCTGTCTCGAAAAGTTCTCACGATTCAAAGTCAGTTTTTGCTCCGATCACGTCATTGTTCAGGCCGAGATTTTTCGGAGTGGTGCCGCGTTTGAAGCCCATATCGATGGAGAGCTGCATGGCATCCAATGAGAGCAAGTACTCTTAATATACCTTAATCATACAGAAACAAAAGCCTATAGAAGTCCAAGAACTACTGCAGCATGGTAGTAGAGAGCATGTAGTAGTAGAAGTTACATTGAGTCACTATCGAAATCCTTGTTTGTTTGACCTGCTAACCTTTCTGCTTAGTCCTTGCGATTGTCAGACTCAGCATTGTTTTGACACTGCTTGCCCGTCTGCATGTCAGAGCGGCTGGGGTGCAGGCATATTTTCTATCGTCGTTGTGATTTCCCGTCCTTTGGCTGTGTTCAACGCAACGGCTTGTACATTTACATTTACATTACATTACATTACAACTACAACTGCAACTGCAACTACAACTAGAATTACCACTACACTACACTACACTGCACTGCACTACACTACACTAATTACACTACAATACAGCTTCAACTACAACTACATTATTTTTCACTGCACTACACTAGACCACGTACCACACTACAGTACACAACACTACAGTACACGACGCTACACTACACTACATTAATTACACCGTACACCGCACCACAACTACAACTGCAACTGCAACTACACTACACTACTTACATTACATTACAACTACAACTCCACTCCACTACACTACAACTACAACTGCAACTACAGCTGCACTACACCACATTACAACCAGCAGTTGTGGTGAGGTGACCGCTGCAACCATTGCAGCCACTCCAAAAAAACACGACTCCAACCACCTTTCGATCCACGAGTGGGTTCGCTCTGCCATTCATGATTCACAACAACAAACCTCCCCTATAGGTTTCCTATTTTTGAAACTTCCGCCACCGCCTTGTGCGGTACTACTGGAATAGGTAGACAAATGCTAGGGCTAAAAAAGTAGACAAATAGATCATCCTAGATCAATAGATAGGCCGATAACAGATGGATGGAGAATCGTCTGAGAGTGGTCCGTGATATCGGGGCTAAATAGGTAGACAAATATTGGGGCTAAATAAGACGACAAATAGATCAATAGATAGGCAGATAGATACACAGATAGACAGATGTGCAAGTAGATGAACAGATAGATCCGTAGATAGATGGAGGGATAGATGGCTAGAAATGAGACACGGAGATGTGGAAGAGAGTGAGAGATAGACAGCTCGATGTATGACAGTTGGATGGATGGATGGACAGATAGTTTCTGGATAGATAGACGGGAAGAGTTCAATAGATAGCCAGATAGGTACGTAGATAGATAGGTAGATAGATAGATGGATGGATAGATGGATAGATGGGTAGATAGGTAGATAGGTAGATAGGTAGGCAGGTAGATAGGTAGATAGATAGATGGAGAGATAGATGGAGAGCAGATAGATAGCTAGATAGCTAGATAGATAGCTAGGTAGATAGCGAGCGAGACAGCGAGAGAGAGAGAGAGAGAGAAACAGAGAGATCGCTAGATAGAGAGATCAATAGATGCATGGAAGTCATCAGGGTAATAGTTGGAGCACGGCCTTTATCTGGCCGTGCGTTTTCGTGCACATTGGGGGGGTGGGGTGG
>Ga0126342_10018832_pt1 | contig 11797 bp, 11 predicted proteins | sample Cyp1metagenome_FD_92528 | JGI IMG/M metagenome (GOLD analysis project Ga0126342, IMG submission 92528) | Coral microbial communities from Lord Howe Island, Old Settlement Bay, Australia - Cyphastrea 1 metagenome | ecosystem: Host-associated > Invertebrates > Cnidaria > Coral ... | reverse complement strand
ATATATATATATATGTATAAGCTGTGCATATATATATACACACACATATATATATATTGTGTGTGTGTGCCTTATATGGCATAAAAGTATAGAAAAGTTACTTAAAACTGTCACTGAGGAAAGTGGTTGAACCAGGCCTTGGAGATCGAGTTGAAAAACCTCAAGGACTTGGAATCGGCCAATGAGTTCTTGGACAGCGCCGCCAAAGACACGCAGGTGCCGTGAGATCCGTGGAAGACCGGGGAAGATTCCATGGTTTGAAGGAACACATCGCTATTTAACTTGGATTTCCACAAAAAGATGGTGGGAATTTTCGGGAATATTTTTTTGAAGGGGAATAAGTCTGTGTAAAAAACGTCTAGAATCTTCCCAAGAATAGAAAGGCACTGAAACTGGGGCATGGATTCTGTTCAGGCGTACTTCCGCGAGCAGTCTCGGAAGATGTGCCTTGGCAAATGTTGCTGCAAGAGCCAATACGCACCTCATTGGCCAAGCCCCTACATGAAGGTTATAAAACATGGCTACTACGTAAGGCTTGGTAAGGAGGTCCACTCCAAAATTGGACAACTTTTTTTTATGTTATTTCAGCGAATGTGCACATTCGACTTGTGATTCTTGTTATGATTTTGCCACGTGATTTCTAGGCATGACCCTGACCCTGTCTCACCACTCACGGGCGACCAGTCAGAGCGACTTTTGTGAGGAAAGAGATGAACGACCGCCGGGCGGCGGAAGAAGAGCGAAAGCAGTTGGAGACTTGGCATTGCAAGTCCGACCGAAAGGATCAGGATTTCATGGGATTTCAGATTGTTTCACCGGCCAAACTATACATTATGTGACTTGATAAATAGCAACCCCAAAAAGATAGAAGCTGGCAAAAAACATCTCTGAAATAGATCGAACTAGTGATGTAACAGTGATGTAGAAAAAGAAAGTTGTGATAACTCTTATGTATATATATATATATATATCTCTCTCTCTCTTTTTGATGGTCAGTATGGGTTGTTTTCGGATTTGTGTCTTGGCAAATTTGCTGGTGAACAGATGATCTTTCTTTCTTTAGAGGAATAGACTGCGACATCCGCTACGATTGTCTCCCTGGTGGAGATCTGACCACCACAACTGAGCTGGGGAACCATACCCCCCATTGGAGTAGCCGCTGGTTGAATCGTGAAATCCAGGATTTTTTTTGGGCTGACTGAACCGCAGATTTAACTGTTGACAATGGTTAAAATATATTTGGATGTTACTTTTTCCTCTATAAAATGGCGGGTTTTTTCCTCTATATATTCAATGGGAATTCCAGGATCCTAAAATGGAGGTACTGTATAAGGCCATATTTTCTGGGGATATTCCCTGAAACTAAGGCCTAAAAAATCGGCCTTATATATGGTAGGTACCTCCAATTTAGGATCCTGAAATGGCCATGGTTGGTGGCCACAAGCCCCCGAAGCCGCCACCGTTCTGGCCAGGAAATGGAGGCCCGGCAGAAGTTGGAGAAGCAGCTGGCAAAGGCGGGGCTTCATGTCTTAATGGCTGTTTTTAATGGCTGGTAATGTGAAGTTAGGGTTCTTGATCACGATGAAGTCCCAACTTTATATCCGGTTCTTTAATGTTCTTTAAATTTTCCCATTGGTCAATTCACTGTTTGGGGAATCTACTGGTACTATGTTTCGGGGAAGGATTTAGTGAATTGGATTCCAAGGATTGACCTCGAAACTGGGTCAACCTTGGTTGGGTAGTTTCATGCTGTACCCGACTGGTAATTTGACAGAACTGATGGGAAAATCCACCAACTTTTTCATGGGAAAATCCACCAAATTATGATGATGATTTTCCCATCAGTTATGTTAAATTACCAGAGGGTAGTCATCTGTGGTGTTTTATTGCACTTTGGGAGGGAATACAAAGCAAAGCTACAAAGGAATGCAGGGTATCGATAGGGTTAGTCATGTATTTTTGGAGCTGGATCTGTTTTTTTATTTGAGGTTGCATGGAGGGGGCAGTCTTTTGAATTTTTGTTATGGTTTGACTATGGCTCATGGTCCCCACGAAGAATTTTACATGTACTGGATTGTCCCGCTGAACATTTTCAGTGGCGTTTCTCATCACATTCATGTGGTAGTCTCTTTGCCCTTGGTTTGTTGGTGGATTTTTATTGCTAATATAGTTACACGATCTTACGCAATTCTTGTTACCAGTAATCGCATTTGAGCGATAGATCACACATAGCAGATCTCTCCAGATATCCCCAGTGTTGTTGGTCAAGTACTCTTTTGAGCGACGTTCAAAACACGTGTTGATTGATACTTCTAGCGCCTATATAGGGGTTATCCTATTTAAGATGTTGGAGATTATAACAATCCATTAGTATCCACTATATACCCTCTGGTGAACTAACATAGCAATGGAAAATGGCCATAGAAATAGTGGATTTTCCCATGAAAAATGGGGATTTTCCATTGCTATGTTAGTTCACCAGAGGGTAACCAACCAGTTTTTAAGGGTTGCAACCATTGATTCCCAGCTCGGGGAGCAGCTCCCCTGTCCAACAACGGGCGGAGGAAGAGTTTCACCGACAGCAGCTGGAAATGCAACGGAAGAGGACTGGACAGAGCGACTGGTGCGGGCAAGGTGTGTGGATCATTTTTGGGGACTATACATGGATCAGTATGGCAGGTATGAACCAGCTATTGGGCAGGGTGTATATGATCGAATACGTTGCTTTTTTTATATCTAATTATTAGCAGATTCCTGGTTGACCATTCAATTGTTTGGGGATCTACGGTTATCTAAGTAAAAGCTACAAGGATCAGACCCCTTAACCTTAACCCATTACAACCAGTAAAACCATGTAAGACCTTGGTGAATGGTGGGGTTAATGGGCCCAAGCTTTGCAGCTATGCCTATGCCTATGCCTATGCCCTGCTTGGGGGTCGGGCCTCGACGCAGGAAGGAAGAGGCCAAAAGGCTAAAAGAAGCGCATGAAAGCCACTGGGCTTTGTTGGTTGTTGTTTGTCTGTAACAAAAAATGCCCAAATTATATCAAATTATCATGCTCCATCATTTTTTCCGTTTTTTCCCCATTAAAACCGCCATATAAATTGTGGCCTACGGCATCAAGGACTCACCCGAGAACCACGTGGGGTGCCGGGTGGCGTGCAGGGATCAGTCTTAGGACAGCTCAAAGAAGCTGAGAGGAAGCGCGAGATCGAACGTGAGAAGGCGGCCAAGCGAGAGCAGGTCGGCAGGGCAATTTGGTGTTGGTGGTGGTGGTGGTTAGACGCCCTGCTTTGGATGGAAGATGGGAGATCCAAGGATCCAAGGTTGAGAGATGAAGATATCACCATGTATCCCCCAAGGCCCCCCAAGATCCCCCAAGGGTTGGAAGTTGTGTTTTAGCAGCTGTAAGCGGAGGTCTTAGTTTAGCCGACTGCCGCAGCCGGTCTCCAGGAGCATCGGGAGCTCCAAGCGCGGAAGGAGGAGATGCGGGCGCAGGATCAGCGCAGGATGGACATCATGGCGCAGAAACAGGAGGCCTTCCAGGACTGAAGCCCTGTTGGGGTACGACAAAAGATGGGTTTTGGAGGCAAGCATGTTTTTTTGTGGCTGTGTTGAGGGGTATTGATCCTTGCTCAACTGGAACTGGGCTTTCAGCCGACACTTTTGAATTGTGATGAGCTTCTGGTGGGAGGTTGCATCCCCAAGCTGTGCTCCACGAGGAGTTTATGCGCGAACGGAAAGATGCAAGAGATATGAAGATCTACAAGAGCATCCTCGCGACTCTTGGCAGCAGTTCTCCAACCTCCCTTGGAGCTCTTGTGGTGAAGGGAACATCCCAAATTCAGGGCCTCCAAGTTCGCGGGAGCCGGGTTTTAAGGTCAAAACCATTCAAATTGATCTTTTCTTTGGGGTAGAGATGCAGGAAGCCACCACTTCTGCCAGGAACCAACACTTCGAGCAGAAAAGGCGTGACGATTTCGAGAAGAAGCAACAAGATGAAGCTTCAAGGGAGGAGAAGGGCAGGGTTTGAAGCCACAAATATTGACTGATTTGTATCTAGTAGTTAATGTTTATGAAATTCATACTTGTAACTCTATACGTCCATAAGTTGAAAAGTTACTGCATTACTAGAGGTTGATACGTGCGGAGCTGGCTTACAAAAGGGATGATTCAAATCCACCGTGGGAGAAGCTGACGCAGGAGCGTTTGTTGCAAGCCATGGCTGAAAAGCAAGAGGAAAATGCCAAGAAATCTTTCCAGACCCTGTCACTTGACACATCTTGGATCATCTTGGTGCCATGATCTGGATCTATGTTTGAGAAAATATATGAACATCATTGAAATCTTCAGGGCACAATGTGAATAGTACATATATATATATATATATAGATCCAAACGCTTAAGGGCTAAACATTGGTCCAGTGATGATGATGATGATCATCATCATCATCATTATCATCATGGTGTTTAAGACTATTAAGATGGCTGGCTGGTGCTGATTTCGTTATTTCCCCTTTGTGGTTGAAGAGGTAGTGTCACCTCAAATGTTGGCTCGTGGGGCAAGCTAGCAGATGTGAGATCAAATGTCTCACCAGTTGGCGCATGGGATATGATATGATACACCTCTATATATATATATACCATAGGGTATGTAGGGTATATATGGTATATAGTGGTAATTAGATGGAATCAGGATCCTGGTAGGCACGGCCACGCAGACACACAGATCACAGATCTGTAAATACAGCACCGTGCGTCCAGTACAGTGCATCATATCAGTTATATTACATCACAGTACATTGCAGTGAATTGCATTTCATTTGGTTAATCCTCTCTCCCTATTGCTAAAACACCCCCCCAAATGGTAAACACGGTGATCTGTTTTTGTTATTAGGGGGTATTTTAGGTGCCCCTAATATTCCAACGAAAACCTTAATAAGAAACATAAAGAAAGACTTGATTTCAAATTTGATTAAATCCCCTATTAAAAATATTGCCAAAAACTGGATTTCGAAGCCTTCCCCCAATATTCCAATGAAAACCGTAAAAATAAAATAAAAGATAACACTTGTGAAATGGGACCCTAATAAAAAACCTCCAGGTACCATTCCATTATTAAGAAGGGGTTTAACCCATTGTTTCAACATCCTGTTCTCCTATTGATTCTCAATTACCACAATTAAGAATCCAATTGTGCCCAACCAATTTAAAGGAAGTGCTACACCAATCCTTTTTTTTGGGGGGGGAGTTTTAGTAATAGGAAGAAGGGATTACATTGCATTAGATTACATTACATTAAACTACGCTATATATAATACATGGTGGCACACACACACACATTTATATGACACATACTTTCTATAGTATTATATACACATCATTTGATATGAACTTTCACATGCAAATCGAATTGCCAATAAATCTGTTTGATAAATTTCTCCGCCTTACCGCCTTCCCAGGATGCGCCGGAAAGTCATTGCGGAAGAAGGTGCCAAGAGGGCGGAGGATCGGCGGCAAGCGATTCTGGACCAACAGGAGGAGGGCCGGGGCTGGGAGAGACCAAAGGTAAATTATATGGATTATAGATTATTATAGATTATTTATATGAATATGGATTATCTATATGGATTAATATATATATGATATTATATGGATTATCTATATGGATATTATATGATATTATAGATTATAATATAGTATTATCTAGTGCTTTTTGTGGCAGAAGTGCTGAGAGTTAATAAGCTGTACACGAATCCCGAAACTGTTTGGACGTTTGGTTTAGTGGTTGCAATCAACGCCTATTCAAAAATCAGCAGATCCTGAAATGTGTTCAAGGTTTGGAAGCATCCTACGAAAATAAAAAAAAACAACCTCGAGGCTAAAATTCTTTACGCCTCAAATGTTACATAGTTACATATAGTGACCAATGTGTGACCAGTAAACCTGTGGTTTTTTTTTGGGGTGTGAAATGGGATGATGATCCCAAATGGCTTTCCCCAGCCTAACCTCTCCCCGTGGCCTCCAGGAGACCGAATACCGGCTGATGGAACATGAAGCCAAGAAGGTGGGGCAAGAAAAATTGACCACCGGGGGATTCTGATCGATGTCTTCGAGCAAACAAAAAATGATGTTTTTTTTCCAGCAAAAATATTGAGTGTTCTATACAATATAGTGTTCTTTTTTTTGGGGGGGAGGAGTGGTGGTGTTTTCACCCACAATTGGGGGTAAACCCCGTCTTCCGACACCCTGTGTGGGTCTTGTATTGCTCCTCGTTATTTTTGTAGCACATATGTGGACTTCACCAGAGAAAAAAGTAGCCTGAATGGAGATGTTACGCATTTGTGAATCGTAGGTGAATGGGTTCATTGTCTTTAGTTGCGAACCGAAACATATACCCTCTGGTTATTTGACGTAGCCATGGAAAATCACCATTTTTAATAGGTAAAACCATCTATAAATGGGCCATCTATACCATGGCTATGTTAGTCACAACCAGATGGTAACAGCAACTCACCTGAGCTCCTTGTTTAAAGGCGATCTACGATTCCCCATGGTTACGAGGGTCACATTCTGATTGCCCTAAAGTCGTGGCCATTGCCGCCATTGGGATCAAAGATCACTTCACCTGATCAAACCTATCACCAATCATAGAGCCTTACTTTGTAAAGTTATATTATATATAATTATATATATATATCTATGCTTGAATTGACATGTGGCAGCTGCTAGTCGTCTGTGGTTGTGGCTGTGACTGCTTGTGGTCGTAGTGGTGATCTTGTGTCTGTTTCTGGTTGTGATTGTTGTTTGTTGTTGCTGTTGTTGCTGTTCTTTTTCCTTTTCCTTTTCTTGTTCTTCTGCTCCTTCTTCTCTTTCTTGAACATTCTTTCTCCCTGGATTCGGAAGCCTTGGAAGCCTTCCGCATTCCTTGCCAGGGTTGCTGCGTCTATAGTGCACATATTCACATGTAGCACTTGCCAACTCAAGCACCAAACATGATGTCCCACGAGCTTCCCAGGAGCGCTACTTGGATTTCAAGCGCGAACTGGACGGCCTGCGTGCCAAGAACAAGGAAGGGTGAATGGAAAGGAAGCAATGGGTGAAGGTTGGTGCAGCTTTCCCGTTGTGATAGTGGCTTGTGTTTACCGGAAGGTATCAGTCGATAGCGGCGCATCAAGGATGTTCCGCCAAAGTTCCCCCATGAATATTCCCATGCAAATCACCATGATATTCCATGATATTCCCATATTTGCATATATTTGCATGAATAGCTACTGCAATCCCAAGATATTCCTATGGATTCCCATGAAATCACCATATTTTCCCATGGCTTTCTTGCCTGGGCGCTCGCCCTCCAGGAGATCAACGTGGAACGGCAGCGGCGTCGCGAGGATGCGGAACGCGAAGCCATCGCGGAGGCGGTGAAGAAGAAGGAGCGGTGAACAACGGTGATTCAGTTAAGTTAATGATCCCATATAGGATCCATGTATGCTATATATGGTAACATTTACCATCAATATACCCCCAATGTTAGCATATATATACCATACATGGATCCTATGGGGATTGGAATTACTCGTACCCTCTGGTTATGACTAAAATAGCTATTGAACATGGCCATTTGGTTCGTTGATTTACCCATTCAAAATGGTGATTTTCCGTAGCTATGTTAGTCTACCAGAGGGTATGTGGCGGAAAAATGTGGAAATATGATGAAATATGTGGATATGTGAGATACAGTAATTAATGAATGATATATGATTATATGTGACATATGATATATGGAGTCTCTTAGTGGGGCTCAAATTCTATGACACATAATTATCCTATGATTATATGTATATATATATATGTGTGTGTGATATTGTATCAGACTATGAAATGCTGTGTGGCATTATACTGCCAGGCTTCCCTATTGACCAGCCCGCACTATGACAAGGAGGTAGCACATGCTTCCTGTGTGGATGAAATGACAATGATCAAATTAAATGATGTTATATTATATCATATCGTCAAATGATATTGTACTGCAATGGTTTCTCGTTGTAATGTTTGGATGATTTGAATTGACATTTACTGAAAAATGCAATGTTTACCGTTCAATACCCAACGGGAAGCATTTGCCCGGTACATATACATACACACACACATATACATATACATGTATATATTTTTACGCGTGCATATAAACATTTGAGCCACAACCATGTATGTTAACTGTTTCAGATCCCATTCAATGATTTGGTTCTACTCACCTATCACAACCAACATCTTTCCCAGGTCCATGGTGTGTTTGGTTCTTTGGTTGAAGGAACAAATTATATACAGGGAAAACGCATATTTTCAATATTATATCACTATATATTATTCATGATTAGGCCACATTTGATGATGAACAAATCTGGTTTCTGGATGTTTCTAGTTAATATTTCGCCACACAAACAACAGAAAAATGTTGTGTATCAAGTCGTTATTAGCCCAATTCGTCCGTAAGTCATGCATGTTTTCCGATGTTGTTCCCTTTAACCATCCTTCCTTAAAGCATCTTAGTACGCATTAAAGTGCATGATAATCCCGTGACAGCATCATTGAAACCTATAAATGGCCACTCAATACCATTAAAATATATGAACCCCCACTAAACCATCATGAAACCTCCAATGAAATCACCATGAAATACTATTCAAACCAACGTACCACCATTAAAACTCACTAAACCACCATGAAATCACCATGAAATCCCCTATGAAATCACCATGAAATATCATGAAATACCATGAAACCAACTTAACCATCATTAAAACTCACTAAACCAGCATAAAATCACCATGAAAAGCCATTAGAACCCACTAAACTACATTAAAAACCACTTAAACCCCCATGAAATCCCAAAGAAACCCCTGGAATTTCCATAGGATGAGAAGATCGACCACCTGAACGCGGAGCGGCAGCGCATGTGGGAGCTGCGTAAGGCCGCACAGGCTGAGGCCTACAAGGCTCGAGAGTGCGTCAAGGAGGAGATCCTGAAACAACGCAGCATGGCTAGGGCTAGGGGTTTCCGAATGAATGGTGGTACCCTCATCTTCAGTGATTTTAAGATGGAAAACAGTGATAAACCCCGAGATTTGGGGTGCCTAATTTTCAGACAAACCTAATCATCTATCAACTAACTAATTAAGTGGGATTTACCCTCTGGTAAACTAACATCACTACGGAAAATCACCATTTTATAATGGGTAAATCCACTATTTCTATGGCCATGTTCAATAGCTATGTTAGTTTACCAGAGGGTACCCTAAAAATCCCTAAAATGGATTGGTTTTTATTGTCAATGGCCATTTCAGGAACCGATTGATTGGAGGTACCTACCATATGTAAGGGCTATATAAGGCCTATGTAAGGGAATATCCCCACAAAATATGGTCCTATATGGTACAGTACCTCCACTTTAGGATTGTGGAAAATCCTAAATAAAATGGATGAGAACTGGGGGTACCCCGTATTTTAGGAAACCCTCATTTGGGGATGGTTTTTGGATGGTTTATACAGTACCATTCATAAAAAAATGTGATTTTTGGGATGGTTTTATCATTGGATTTACCAAATGAAGTGAGAAACATGGTGATTTAACCAACAGAAATGGTGATTTGGCTAAGGAAAATTTGGAGTTAAGCAACAACAATGCCGAATTGTTCCTATTATCTATTTAGGTGTGTTTAAAAATGATGGATACCATTATTGGTGGCGGTTTTCAGAGGGAACATTGATGTTCGCACACCAAATGTTAAACCTTAAAGCCATAAAGCGTCCCAAAATTCATCAGAAATGGATGGTATGAACCATCCCTAACAAAAGGTTTATCGGAGGTTGACTCTTGTGGTAAATCCAAATGGTAAACAAAAAGCAAACCATACCAACTGATCTTATAACATGGGTGTCTTGTACTGACTGTGAGATCCCCGCATTGCTGGTGGTTCACGGTTGGTGGTGGCTAGAAGATCCCACCGCGCCAAGGTATCGAGTCCAAATTTAATTCCAAGAAGGTCGAGGGAAAGCGTCTTGGTGGCAGGGCCGGCCAATCGAATCTCCAGCCCAAACGGTTTGGGATGGTGATCCAAACTTGACCTATGGCGCAAGAATGTTGAACCATGTGGAATATGTTAAATTGCTTTGATGCTTTAAGACTTAGAATCAAACAGAACTTCGAACTACTCCCCATTGTTTAGGCCTTGAGGCCATTTTTTAAGCCATTGACAAAGTTCTTTGATCTTCGTGGGGGATTTTTCGAAGCTGGCGGTGTTGACTTTGATGGCCAGCTGGTCCGCAAGAGCCCGGTGTTCAAGTTGACCACCGCCTACCGTCCTATATACATTCATACTATACTTAATATACCCTCTGGTAAACTAACATAGCTATGGAAAATGACCCATTTATAGATGGTTTACCTATTGAAAATGGTGCTCTTCTATAGCTATGTTAAATTACCAGACGGTACTGGTTTATGCTCGCAGGGATGGCAATGAGATGTATTTTCTATCAGCTCAGGAAATTCAGGAATATGTTTTATGCTCATGAAGTTTTATAAGTAATTACCGGAGGCAGTAGAGGGTGGAACCACCCCAAGGGAGTCGAATCCGTAGGCGTCCTTTTCGAACTAGTTGATTAATACAAGTCGTCACCTCCACCAAGATGTAAATAGTCAACAGTCTGGGTAACCCCACTATAATGGATGACCCAAAATGGGGGTAACCCATCTGTTAACAATATTTAACAATCAATTTTTAGCAAATCATGTAGATCCATTTAGTCCAAAGATTTTCCCATTAAAACATCCGTTTTCATGGGGGAGTTCCCAGCCTATGCCAAGGTTGGGTACCTTGATGCAGAGCGACCTCTTTAGCGCCAAGATCCTCCAGAGCACCTCCGTCCCTGCGCTGCACTGAGTGCGAAGCCTTGCGAAGCCTTGCGGCGTTGGGGGATGAAGGACGATAAGGACGTCACTCGCAATGACCCTGCAAAATCTCTGAAGGCAAAATCTTTGAATTTCGTTTCTGGGTGAGACTTCACCCGAAGCTATTGTAGATCATTCTTGGATGGATAAAGATGAGGTCGAAGCAAGTTCTGCGTCCATGTTAGCTAGGTCATTGAACTTCCCATTACAGGCTGCCAGTCCCACGGGCGAGCTGCGACATGTCAGCCCTTTGGGAAGTTCTCCTTGTCATGATCTCTTGAAAAAGGAGAGACCAAGACATAGCTGAGCAGGGCCCGGCAACCTGACAGTTGGTAGCCTGTTGGTCCCTGGTGTTCTGAGTTTTGTACCAATCAGTAACTATTCAATAGACTGTCGCAAGATTCAGTGTTTGCATGTATTCCAGAGGTTGTTTCCTGTGACTGCAGAAAGCTTCTGTTCAGCGTGAATTTATTCAGCTATGCCTGACCCCTTCAAACCAACACCTCGCCCATTCGTATCGTGTCTCATTCGCAGGCAGAGGACAGCAGCCAAAGATGGATATATCTCCACTGAGAACCTAAGAGGCCAATTCCATTCCTCAAATTTCACTGAAGTTGAGCAATTACTTCCTGTATAGCAAAACCCAAGTGAAAAGATGTCGACATAATTCATCTCTAGATTTCATCACTTTCATCACTATTCGCGTGTTGCTTAAAGGTATCTTTTTTCCCCACCTGCCAGGTGAGGGTTGTTAGATTTTATGTCAGTTGCCTGGTCCTCCTCGTCCTCCTCCTTCTCCTCCTCCTCCTCTCGTTGTCCTCCTCGTCCTCCTGCTCAACTGCGACT
>Ga0126342_10018831_pt1 | contig 11798 bp, 8 predicted proteins | sample Cyp1metagenome_FD_92528 | JGI IMG/M metagenome (GOLD analysis project Ga0126342, IMG submission 92528) | Coral microbial communities from Lord Howe Island, Old Settlement Bay, Australia - Cyphastrea 1 metagenome | ecosystem: Host-associated > Invertebrates > Cnidaria > Coral ... | reverse complement strand
GAAGATGTAGATCAGCAGATGTGAAGGTGTGAAGATGTAGATCAGCAGATGTGAGGGTGTGAAGATGTATTACAACGGCTGCTTTTTTACGAAGAACCCTTCGCAGGCGCTCTCGGGAAAAACCATTGATTCAGCAAAATAATTGCAGTGCCTACTCAGTGGGATCCGCATTGGGTTGGTTTAAGGAAAAATCGACAGCGAAGACCATGGTTTTCAAACCAAATCTATGGGTTTCAAATGCAGAACGTCCGTTTATCCAATCTTGGACATCAGCATATATGTTGGTTCGTTTTGACCTATCCCAGACATAAATGGGGTTGTGTGCAAAGCCTATACCTCCAAATCCACGGCTGTATCATCCTTTTCCTTCTTCACATGGCAGTTTTGATGTCAAAAGCCAAATTTTGAAGACACTCCCACGCGTTAGGGGCCTTCCAATGTAACATCCAAAAAACTGTTCTTTTTGTGCATGTTTTTTTTGACCATCCCAAATATATGGTTAGGGGTCAAACACCTGATGCCCTAGGTACCCCCAAATAGTGGCCTGATGTATGTTTATTCCTCCAGTCATATGGCAACAATAGGTTTCGACCCATCCCAAGCATATGGGTCTGTCTGAAACTGGGGTATGCCTTCCAAATGAATTTAAACTGCCATTTTTCATGGGGAGAATGATCATCAAGCACAGATTCAGAGGTATCCGATTTTCAGTGAAAGCCACATGAAAACATATTGGCATATTGTCAGTCAAACCCATATTCAGAGGTATCCATATGAAAGTCGCATCAACAACTATCTGGGTAAACCATAATATTTCACTAACCTGAAACTTGCGGCCGTTTTAACCATGATTCCAGGGTTCGGGAGAACAGCGAGGTCGTTATCATTTACCCAGATGGAAGGTTACCCTCTGGCTGGTAATGTAACAGTTTGCTATGGAAAATGGACCATTTAGTTCGATGATTTACCCATTAAAAATGGTGATTTTCCATAGTTATGTCAGTTTATCAGAGGTATATCAATATCAATAATATCCAAATTGTTTCCTATTAATAAATGATACACTTTCCGATTATACAGGTACATCCCTATTAAGCTGGCAATAAATCTCATATTGTCCTATTAATAAATGGTATAATTACCCCTATTACTATATCTATGTCTCTATTTCCATTTGAACAAATCCCTATTATATGGCTATATACTATATCCATATTTAAACGTCCAATTTATAGTTGACTTACCTATTAAACAAATGTGAGTTCTAATTTATACATATATATATATGTATGTATATATATATATAATTAAAAATCCTCATCAGAGGTCCACGCACTCCGGGCATCCGGACGACCTCTGCTTCGGAGGGTTCCGGAGAGGTGCCTAGCGATGGCTGACAGGTTGCGGTGGTCGCGGTGGTCGCCCCATTTATGGGGATTTAATGGGATTTAATGGGGTTTAAAATGATTTAGAATGGGGTGTAGTATATGATTTAGAATGGGGTCTAGTATGATTTAGTTAGCTAAGTTGGTACCTACATAACTCCACTAATTGTTGGGTTTGTGGTAGATTTATCTATAGCTACTATGGTTGAAAAACTAAGGCACCAAGCAGGGGGAACACCGCCTTCTGGTCACTACAACCTTATTAGTGGCTATCTGTGGTTAATTTGATCTTTGATTTCACACTTCCTCCCACTCCAAGTGGCCTTCCCGAATGCTACGCATGTTTCTATCCCCTATCTTTCGAAAATGGAAAGAAGTTCTCATTATAAAGTTGGTTGGGTAAAAACTAGGGGTTGAAAACAACCATGTTCCGTTGCTGTATGAGTCACTTTGCCATGCTGTGCTAACCTTCGATACCATTCGCCAATTTTCTAAAGGTACCCTGTGGTGAAACAGCATAGCCTTAAAGAAATAACAATGTTTAATGGGTAAATTATATTAGTGGTTATATATACCCTCAGGTAAACCTACAAAAACCTATGGAAAATCACGATTCTTAATGGGTAAATCATGGATCTAAACGGGCCATTTTCCATGACGAACTGTGATTCCATGCCCTAAGGTAAATCCGATCAAATACGCCGCTGTATTCCCATGAAATCTCCAGTTCAATCACCATGGATTATGGGTTCATCAGTGATAAACCACCCTTAAATTACCAAAATGATGAAAACGCCACTCCTCCCATCTAAACCCCATGTTAATCCCATAGCTTTCCATGAAACCCCTATGCATTCCTGTCCTTGTTGGCTCAGCCTCCACATTTGTCACGGGTCCCTGGGGCCCCTGGGGGCCCGAGCCACTATGCAGTTGACCCGACAGCAAGGAACGTCGACCAGCGGGGCTCCCTTCCTGCGAAATGCCACGGGGATACGCAGCTGGGAATTCACCATGACATTCGCCAAGTTTTTATGGCTAAAAACTTGAGTTGCAAACCTTTCCTTCGATCCAAACGGCTCCAAACAGCTCCACCAAGATCCATGGCATGTGGCTTCAACCATCAAAAAGCAGGGGTTTCATCTTCAAAAATCAGGGGCCAACCTTAAACGCTTTGAACACCAGAATGTTCACCAACGGTTAACTGGTGATTTGGCTTGGTGATGTGGAATCTTTGGGGTATGCAGCAACGGATGCTTGGATTTCAAACCACCGAGCCCCAAGCCATGACTTATGTTTTTTCATTTTTGTTCCGTACATCCAGCCTGGAAGCTGGCTGGCAATGGAAACTCCTCCGATTGAAACAATTACACACCGATAGCTTTACCTGCAAAAGTTGAGGATTCACCAAGACGACTTAACACAAGAACCCTGTCTATTCATGCCAAGCATGGAGCACATGGCTAAGATTGGGTATTCCCACGACTATTTTTTGGTAATATGATTCCAACATCTGAGCCACATGCTTAAACAACTAGGTTGCCAGCAGTGGCACAGCGAATTAAACTATCATGTGGTTGGGAAACTCTTCGATAAAGGTACCCATGGAACCTTTACCTCCCTCCATTCGCAACTGGATAGTGAACCACCAAAAAGGCTACAGGAAGGGCCTCCCTAAACCCCTCGTTCCAAGTTGGCTTAAAACCGCATCTAATTATAGATACACCCATCACAAACACCAGTTCTTGTGAAACCATGAAGTATACCTATAAAATAGATACATCGAGCACATATACCAGTTGAGCAGTGTTCAAATTCCTCTATCATTCCATTATACTGGCTGGTTTTTAGGCATTTCCCTATTGGATTTTGGATTAGTAGAATCCCCAATGACCATTGGGTAGTACAATCCCCGAACTAATCATCAACCAGCAGGGGCTCAGCAGCCACTACTCAGTTATTGTAGCTATCAAAAACTATAGTTTATAGTTAATGGGGCTTTTATACCAATAAAAATAATGTTTGGGGGGCACCACCTTGTACCAGCTATTGTAGTTGCCAAGCGATGGTTTTTTAAACTGGTTGGTGGTTTCAACCCCCCTGAAAAATATTAGTCAGTTGGGATGATTCTTCCCAATATATGGAAAAATAAAATTCAGGTTCCAAACCACCGCCCAGATTAACATAGACCCTGGCAGATAGGAGTTGGACGACTAGTTTCCACTAAGAATGGGTAAAAAAATCAGAGTCTATGTTATTCAATTTTCCAGAGAGTATGTTATATAGATTATATTGATGGTTTTTCTTAAAGTATGGTTAAACTATGGTTATTTTCAGGGTCTATGGTTATTTATGGTTGTAAACCATTCCCAGAAATTTCACCTGAAAATTTGCCCACTGGGCGACCCCGGTCCGGCAGTGGGGCCACGGTGTCTTTGGCCCTGGAACTTGTGGAGCGAACCTGAGAGTCGTGGAGCCAGAGCCCTTCAACGGGGACGGGTCAAGAATTAAGCACCATGGGAGCACAGAGTTTAGTCGAAGGAAGTTTAGAAGTCAAACTTCCGACAATGTGGACAGATGAAAAGCAGAGTAGGGCAGAGGCAGAGAGAAGAGAAAGATTAGAAGCGAGAAGAGTAGAAGAGAAAGAGTCAGAAGAAAGCAGATGCAGATGCGCAAAAAGGTAGGAAAGTCGCGAAACTCTGTGTTTTTCCAATGATTTGGGGCTCCGGAAGGTCGAAAAGTAGGCTCGCTAAAGCGGCGGGTGCGGAGCCAGCTGGCCAGATGAGAGATGAAAAATTGCACGCCGTTACGGCGCGAAGCACATTTGCAAGTCAAAATGTACAAAGCAGGTCTCGGAGCACCTTTGGAAGTTGAGATGTCGAAAAAGTGCACGCCGTTGTGGCGCGAAGCACATGTCGAAGTCAAAATGTACAAAACACACCAGGTGCAGACCACTTTTGGAAGTTGAGATGTCGAAAAAGTGTACGCCGTTATGGCGCGAAGCACATGTCGAATTCAAAAGTGCAAAAAAAACTGAGGGGTACGGAGCACTTTTGGACGTTCAGATGTCGCTTCGCGTGGCAGGCGCAAGGGATTGTGCACCTTGTCAAAAGTGAGCAAAACGTTGGGGTTTTGTCGAATTTTCAACTACAACCACCACTACACCACACTACACTCAATTACACTCACATACACTACACTGCATTTCACTACACTACACTCCACTACACTACATTACAACTACACTTCACTACATTACACGACACTACATTACACTACACTACACTCCACTACACTACACTACATTACACTACACTACCTTCCGCTACACTTCACTACATTACACTACACTACACTACCTTCCACTACACTACGCTACATTACACTACACTACACTCAACTACACAACAACTACAACTACAACTACAAATGCAGCTACAACTACAGTCCACTACACTCCACTACACTCCACGACACTAAATTACACTACACTACACTACATTTCACTACACTTCACTATATTACACTACACTACACTCCACAACATTACAACTACAACTACACTCCACTACACTCCACTACACTACCTTCCACTACACTTCGCTACATTACACTACACTACATTGCACTACACTACACTCCACTACGCTACACTACATTACATTACACTACACTACACTCCGCTACACTAAATTACACTACACTACACTCCACTACACTACACTACATTACACTACACTACACTACCTTCCGCTACACTTCACTACATTACACTACACTACACTCCATTACAACTACAACTACAACTACACTCCACTACACTCCACTACACTAAATTAGACTACACTACACTACACTACAGTACACTACACTACATTCCACTACATTCCACTACACTACACTACATTACACTGAATGACACTGCACCACAGAAAGGCAGGTAGACAGATAGACAGATAGATAGACAGATAGATAGATAGACAGATAGACAGGTAGACCGCTAGACATTTCAGTCCATCAGTGGCTTCGCTCTGCCATCCCTGATTCACAACAACCAACCTCTCCTATAGGTCTCCTATTTTTGAAACTTCCGCCACCGCCTTGTGCGGTACTACTGGTATATGTTTAGTATTAACCATTGTCATTGTTTAGTATTTCCTCTTTGTGCGCTGTGACTACCCTACGCCCATCCAATGGATACCTTTCTCTCGGATCAATACCAGCAGTGACGACCGTTGTAAGCGTGACGAGTCATCTTGCGTTCTTGCTCTTCCAATCGAAGCAAAGTCTTGCAAGTATCTTTTTGGTGCTGTTTCATCAAAAAGCAGAAATGAACTGCGCCAGTCGTCAAGTTCCAATCAGGCACAACGATGCCAATATCCACGGCAACGATGAAGACATCATAGGTCCACCACCCTGCCATGTCAAAATATGCCTCGAACCTGGCGCAGTTGCCCTTCGTTGCACAGATGACACCGCGAAATGCAGCCAGCCAAAACTGACGCCTGTCTTCCGCCTTGTCAGAGGAAGGTTTTTTATCTGCCACATCCTCCATGCGAAGCTCTCCGAAGCAATGTTTGGTATTAACCATCTAATTCTTGGGGTGCCCACTTTTGACCCATATCCAAATGGTGGTTTATGGGTGATAGATCAGTTGGCGGTGGCAGTACACTGGTTTGTTCGGATATGATAATACAGAATAAACCAAATTGCCAGTGATTTTCTGAAATTTTCTGCTCAGATTTTTATATCTTTTACACTTAATAATGCAAGTGGGATATGTTTGAAACATGATCCTTGATAGGTTACAACCAACCAAGTATTTTGATTAACAGCAGATGGTTGATGGATTGTTGCTCGCTTACTTGGAGGATATTGTGGTTGATTGCTTAGATTAAATTGGGAATGATTTGGGGGGATTCATGATATACCGGGATATTTAACACGACTTATGGCATGTTGTGTGGGGGGGTGGCATCAGAAAGACCCAACTGTTGATGGGCTTCAATAGTGTTATACCACCGGGCTTATCAGGGATATCCCTCCAGAATAATCCAAATTATGTTGGAGTAACATACCAACAAGAAGCTCCGCCCCTCCCCTGATTGTAGATTTGTTGATGTGCATCCTACCTGGCGTTGCGTTGGTGGGGGCCCCGCTGATCAAAAATCACCGTATCTCTAAGGCCCGGTTTGCGGTGGATTTTCAGGGAAAACAACCAAATCACCAGCCCGAATTTGTTCGGGTGACGCCACCATCCATGGAAATGCTGAAGAGCCTTGATCTGATTTTGCCGCAACGGTTTTCCGGCGGACCCAGCCTCCACCGTTTCAGAGCCGAACTTGAGCATGATCGGGTCCTATGGAGGTCGGCATGGTTTTAGTGCTGGTTTCCTCTCCATGTCCGATACGTCACCTAAATGGGAGTAGCCTCATTGACCCCTCCAGTCACTAGAAATTGCGCATCTTCACTAGCTTCAAATGACACCAGAAGAGAATTAGTATCATGATGAATGTGGTTTGTCTCATCCTGGTACAATCGTGAGATGCTGTTGTGATGCGTTTTTAGATTTACCGGGGCGCCCATCTTTTACCCGTACTTCTGTCTCCGTGGGCAACCATAGAGAGGAGGGGTCCTTGGGGTCCAGCATGCACGGCAAAATTTATGATGCCATTCACGTGAACTTAAGAAGACCCAACCCAACTACAGTGCAAGGTCCCGCCCAAGTACCAAATATATGTGGAAATCAATTCCGTTGTCAACTTAGACATGCTCCAAATTTAACATGGGACCTCGAAACGGCCAAGAGAAACCACCAAAACCATGGAAGATAATCTTCCAGACCAGTTTCGGGGATCCCGTGTGAATATTTTAGGGACATGATATATACCTGCAAGGCATTGGCAATAGTTAATAGTAAGAGTCAGCTGACATTAAACTGATACCCTGTGGTAACCTAACAAAACTATGTAACATCTCCATTTTTTTTGGTAAATCAACGATTTCTATGGCCATTTCAATAGCTATGACACGCCGGCGTCGCTCCTGTAACGAGGATTTCAGGCGCGACTCCGCTTTGCTGGCACGGGTCTCCGCTCTCCTGCGGTGTCCATGGGGATCCATTAATGATGTATCCCATTATTAGGGGTTAAATCGTGATGGTTCACTTATAAATGATCTATATTAGAATAACCCATTATCACTTAAAAATGGTTCTCATTTGATTTTTATTAGACAAAGGCATCAATAAACAACGAAGGGATAGAATGGCGTACTGTATATCACTTGATGAGAGATATATTAGCTTGTTGATGATTGGTTTTATGCTATCCAATATATTCGGAATTACCATCTGGTTATTTAACAGTTCGCCATGGAAAATCACCATTTTTTATAGGTTTTTACCATCTATTTCTATGGGTCATTTCCCATGGCTATGTTAAATAACCAGATGGCATGCTCCTATATCTATATCTTCTATATTATTCATAAATAATCATTGTTATTCCCATATATTATGAAACATTAAAAAAATGAAAACACCAACCAGGTTTTATGCTATCCAATATATTGGGAATGATCAAAGCCCAAAGGAAAGTCAGCAAACCAAGAGGGAAAACCCATAGGGACCCCCTAGTAAATGATCTATCGTGAGTTTGCCGTATCCGCAGGGTGGTGCCCCCCAAGTCAGAAGTTAGAAAAAACGGACCCCTTAATTGTTGTAATGTCAACCCCGGAGTAAGATCTACCATGGTTTATTAATTAGGGGGGTGCTCCTCCACTAGTCATTTCATCCAATACTTAAATGGTATCCCCCAATTAAACAGCCGTTTGGTTTTTTTTAATCCAGGGTTGACATTAGATACACCTACCATGAACACTTGTCAGCCTGGTGCAATCAACTGGCTTAGCTATCGAGCCTGGGGCCCCACCTTGTCTGGCAATCAAACATGTCACAGTTGCGAAGGAATGCTGGCGGTGACGAGACTGGGGTAGCCATAACAGGGAAGCCTTCTGTGATGGGTTTGTGTCACGGGCGTAATGATACCATTCATGCGTCTAATGTGTTGTACCAGCTTATTTTTGACAAATCAATTTCTTTACCAACATTTCCTTTCCGGACTGCTGACTGCCGCGCTTGCTCAACCTACATATTTTCTGGTACATCCTTCCACACCCTGAAAAGCTAAGAACGTGTAAGTCTGCCAAACAACAGATAGGGACAAAGGCATGACATGGATGAGGGCGTAAGCGCAAAGAATGAGGAGAGCACCAACAATGGACGTGTGAAACCAGCATAGAACGATGACACTCCTCGGCTAACTAAGATCGATTGGGATACATTCCCAACGACTCTCAAGCATAATGGGTGCCCTTCAAGTGATTAGAATGGTCGATGAATGGGGGCCCTATCATAATATTAAACTGACTGCAGGATGTGTTCAACAATGCTGGTCCTGCTCTTCTCCTCCGCTTCCGTGCTTTTTTGTTCCAACATCAGTGCCTGATGGTAAACAAAAAATAAAGAACTATGAGTGAGAATGTGGGTTTACGGTGATTTTGTCCTTTTATCTCAAATATAGTTAGGTTATGGGAAAACACATTGTGTAATAATTTCAACGTTCCTGACCTTTTGTGTTGGAGATTTTCTATGGGCCATGGTATGCCAAAATCCCATTTTGATTCAACAACTCAGGGACATGTTGAGAAGCAAACCATAAACCGTCAATGGGTGTGTCTGAAAATGCGAAATACCAGCCACATTTCATCTCCAAATAATAACCACTTGATGTTGAACTTTATGGGTATTACAGCTATTTATCTGTAACGTTAATTTGTTACAAACCATATGATACATCCATTTATAAATTCATAAATACCAACAAACTGAACTTGATGATAAGCCACGGGATTTTTTGGAATAGTTTTTTTCAGACAACCCAAGTTGAGTGCCGCACTATCCAGGGTGGTGGTATCCCTATGGGTCCATGAAAATCTCGGATTTTCCACCGGAAGGTATTCATCCACCACATATTCGATATTCCATAGAGTTGGGATAATATCCCATGAGTTACCTACCCCCAGCTCTATGGAATATGAATCTTCCCCCAATTATTCAAATATTGGTAACCCCTATACTTGGCTTAATCCTCCATGTGTATATATATATATATCATTGGATTGAAATCACCCCCATAGCAATGATTGGATTAACAACTGTCAGATTTATGATCATTATCCCATACCACATGACAACACATACGCTTTTCACAAACACTATCAATTAACAATTGGACATTATCCCATAATGTTTGGATTAACATTATTAACAACTACTATTAACACTGTTAATGATTAACAAGTAACAACCCTACTATTGATTGGATTAGGGATTAATCACATAAAAACAATTATTAATACCATTTTATAGCCCAAGTGGACATGATCCCATACTATCAATGATGAGTTCATTGGTTAACCATTAACATTAATCCCATTAATATCCCATTCGTAGCCCATTGATACACCGTATATTAACAATTAATAGCCCTATTATCAATGATTGGATGAAGATCCCAAGCCCAATCCCCAGCACCCGCCTCTTGTTTCAAGCGTGAGATCTCGCTGCGCGCCTGCGCCGTGCGACTGCGAGCCTGGCCAGGAGTTCACAACACCGGACACCGGCACCTGGGGAGTCGGTGGAAAGTGGTGGGAATTCGATATCACAATGGGATTTAATGGGGTTTAATGGGATCTAATGGGATCTTATGGTGGTTTAATGGGATTTAATATGATATACCTGTTGGGAAACCCATAGGAAAACCATAGGAAAATGGAGGTTTACCCTCTGATAAACGTTTACATAGCTATTGAACATGGCCATAGAAATAGTTGATTTAGCCAGCTAGAAAATGGTGATTTTCCATAGTTTAGTTAACGTTTAGCAGAGGGTAAGGGAAAATGAGATAAATGGGATGGTCAGGTGGAAAACAAAGCTTGTGGAAACTTGGAAAGCCGGAGCTGCCAAACATAGGGATGGGGCTGTGAAGCTACGGCTCCATTGTTAATTACACTGCACCAAAGATGTTCAATCCTAGATGCTCCGCAAAATCATAACCTTTACTGACTAGGAAAAGTACCCCCATGAATGGCACAAGATCAAGTTGGATTAGATCCTAAAAACATGATTAGACATGATTAGACTGACTAACTTCCTCCAAGGTTTCCCCACTTGATAGTGCTTGATTTGGCTGGTGAATTTCTTAAGCGAACCATGGGCAATCAACCCCAAACGTGGGTGGCTGCCGTTTGGCGCCTGGTGGAGACCCACGAAATCCCTATGAAAACCATTGTGGTCTCAACCTTTTTGGCACAAAGAATTCTTGTAAAGGAGTTTGCTGGAATATTCAGTTTGTAGTCGTAAATCCCTTGTAGGACCAAAAATGAAGCCCTGAAAACCCACTTTTCGGCCATGTTTTGGGCCAAAGTATCTGGGTTCAAGGTGGTGCATGGTTGGTGGCTCCAAAATTGATCTGGTTGGATTAACTGGGGTCTATGGCGGTTGTCACCATAGTTGGATGGGGTTGTAAGCCAACTTATAACCCGCGAGCACCACCATCTTTGGTCCCATCACTATCCCGGCGAAAGCCCAGCTCTATGTAGGTAAAACCGCCGTGCTCATTTCCATTCTTGTTGATTTACTTCCACACATCATGAGCTAAATGGATGTTTCCAGAGTCATGTGGGTACCCCCAGTTCCCATCAATTTTAGTGTGGGATTTTCCATTACAAAAACCATCTAGCAACATGTATGGACACCTCCAAATCATCAAATCACCCATTTACGATTTAATGATTGTTAAATCTTATGGTCATGGTGATGATATTTTTAATGACTCATTTATATGACTCATTTAATCTCCAAATCATCCCATTTAGGCAATTTCTGATGGTTAAATCCCATCATGGCCGTTTACTGGGACCTCTTTGAGTTCGCCGGACAGGCGCTGCACTTCTTCAACGCCTAACTCTGAAAGGACATTTGAAGCAGCAAAAATGGGATGAAACCAAGGATACTGGGGAGATCATGGGAATAGTCGCGGTTTATAATGAGGATATAATTATATATTAATGATATTCCCATGTTATTCCCAGGTTAAAGCACACATAAACCCTCTGGTAAACGTTTACATAACTATGGAAAATCACCGTGCTATAAATGGGAACATCCACTATTTCTATGGCCATTATCAATAGCTTTTTCTTAGTTTTCCAGAGGGTACCAGTAGTACGGCACAAGGCGGTGGCGGAAGTTTCAAAAATAGGAAACCTATAGGAGAGGTTGGTTGTTGTGAATCAGGGATGGCAGAGCGAAGCCACTGATGGACCGAAAGGTGCTTGAGGTCTCCTCTCTTT
>Ga0126342_10018830_pt1 | contig 11798 bp, 10 predicted proteins | sample Cyp1metagenome_FD_92528 | JGI IMG/M metagenome (GOLD analysis project Ga0126342, IMG submission 92528) | Coral microbial communities from Lord Howe Island, Old Settlement Bay, Australia - Cyphastrea 1 metagenome | ecosystem: Host-associated > Invertebrates > Cnidaria > Coral ... | reverse complement strand
CTCCCCCCCCTCATCCTCATCCTCCTCCTCATTATCATCATCATCATCATCATCACCCCCATCATCCGCAGCATCCACATCCACATCATCATCATCATCATCACCATCATCATCATCATCATCATCAATAAAATCCTCATCATCATCATCAGCATCATCATCATCAGCATCATCATCATCAACAACAACAACAACAGCAGCATCATCCTCATCATCATCCCTATCATCATCATACATATGTTGCTTTGTCTCGAACATCTTTATGCAGATTCGGGCTTCCATTTGGGGTGCGTTTTTCTTGATATTGCGTTTCTTTTGCTTACAACACTTGTCGAGAGACGATTACTGCATTGGTGAGTTTCTCAATAGATTTTGCAACCCTACAACAGCCCGTTGCCGCATTCCGACTTCACCTTGCTAATCTCCCTTTACGATTACCACCCTACCCCAGCCCTGCTAGCGTTCGTACCCCCCCCTGACCTCAAGTATATATACCTACGGAATCCTCAGGCCATAATAATGGTCTGAATGCATTCAGGCTGAATATTTAGCCTGAACCAATATTTTTAGCCCGAACAAAAAAAATAGCCCGAGGCACTTTGCGCACAAAATGCTGGTTCAATGGTATTGAAATCAATTTCACATATTGAATGGCATGGATAAGGGGGTGCATAATTGAGAAATCCCAGAAGAAACTGTCCCATAATATCATGCAACCTTCCTGCAAATTAGCAATGTCAGAAGCACAAAGCAGCAGTGCGTTAGCTGATAACTGAGTAAATCTGACTGGTTTCCATCCCCAAACTATAACTTCGTATTCAAAGATGATTCTGTGACATGGTGATAGGTATATATAACTCAAGCATGGTTTGAATTCCCAAAAAACATGAACATTTAGGAGTTGAACTGCCAGAAAAATCACGAAAAATCTGAAAAAATGAGTTTCGGCATTTTTTGCCCGATTAGTGCGATTTTTTGCCCGATCAGTGTGATTTTTTGCCCGAATTGTTCATGATTTTTTTTGGTCGTTGACCAAATTCAGCCCGATTTTTCATAAATTCAGGTTTGCAATTCTAAATCAAGCTTGAAATTGCAGGGTCTCAAAACCAATATAGTGGAAATAAGATGCGTCATGAACCGGTGCAAAGCTTGCAAAATATGTCTTTTACATTCTTTTACCACCAATACACGTCCAGCGTTCCACAGTCTGGTAACTTTTTGGATTCTTAATTATTGAGCTTATTGCTTGATCTAATTCTACCAGACGAGAACACGATACGGTAAGCATCGGGATGACCAAGTAGTTCTTGAGTTCTTCCCTGGTTTGAGCCTGATTTCTTTTCAAATTCAGGTTGAGATCCAAAATCAGAAAATAGCCTGGGATCACCCTCAGACCGAAATTTCAGTCTGAGACCCTAAAAGTTTGTTTTTCCTCTTCAGGCTGAAATTATGTCCTTTTGGAGTTCCTAGGTATATATATATATAATGTATATATGTATATACATACTCAACAAGCAGCAATCTATCCAGAGAAGGGATTCTGTGATGGCTTCATGTTTACAAGGCTATCATGAAGTAATTTGTGATAATTTGGCAGGTAGTGACTGAGCCTTCATACGAGGCATTGTTGCCCCACATGGGTCCCGCGAAGGATAAACATGGAGTTCGCGAGAGTTTCGCGAAAGTAGCAACTTATTTTGCAAAGAATGGCCGTTTCCGGATGAAATAATTTAGATCAACCACCATGTATATATATATTTATATTATAATATATATATATATATTTATATATTATGCAGTATATGACATGTTATGATTATGACAACAAATAATTATGCAATATACTATTTATTAGTATTTATCAATGCCTCATCGTGTCGTATGTTCCATCCCAAAAAAAGGTGGGAAGATGATGTTCCCTGACGTTCATGTGTCATTGAAACATTCGATTTCGCCTCGATAGATTCACCTTAAGTGTACCAAAAAAACAACATTGTCATACTTCGTGCATTAACCCAGTTAGTAAGTGGGTTATGAGTAACCCCAGGTATACCCCAATAAGAAGTGGACTAAGCCTACCCATAGCTACCCTACTATTTCAACCGCGGGCTTGAAACATGGCTCTGCCTCAGCAGGACTATCAGCTGGCAGGAAGTTCCATCTATTGCCAGCCAGCAGAGTCGCTTGGCGCCAGCTGTTGTCCATAGCAAACTGTTCAATTGCCAGAAGGTAGCACAAACCAAGGTTGGGAAATTGTTTAACGGGAATATCATGAGATATACTGGGGATATAATTAGTGCAATTTATCCAGCAGAAATTGCTCCGTACTGGGCAATTAGCCATCAATATCCATCAAAAGCGGCTAGCCATCAAACACGGAGGTCAAGAACGGGATTTAACCATCAAATTTGGGTAAACCATCCAAATCAACTGGGAACCCCCGTGCAATCTAGAACAACCATGAACAATCAGGATGAATTAGCCAAAGGCGGGGATAGTTTGGGTTTAGCTATCATTAAATTTCATGAAATTCATGGGGATGGGCTTAGCTAAGTGCAGCCAGGGGATGCCAGGGGTAGCTCCAAGGTACGGTCCCTGTCGCTTGGTCTACAATTTGCCTTACCTCCATGCAGAGATGTGCCTTGGCGGATTTCGCAATATTGCGCATAGCAGTTAGGCGGGTCCAGGGCGTAAGTGGGGGATGAGCACTAAACAAATGAGACCTAGTTAGTGGTTTGGAACATTTTTTTATTTTTCCGTATATTGGGAATAATCCCAACTGACTTTCATATTTTTCCGAGGGGTAGGTATACTACCAACCAGAGACTCATGAAATTCTGGGGACCCTATGGACAAACCTATGTCTGTTTGTTCATGGATCCCGGGGATGAGAAATTCAGTGCAGCTGCGGTGTCCAGGTCAGCTTATCAAGCCATGAGAAACACCGATGCCTGAGATATGCAACATGCTATGACCACAAATCATCACAAATCACCATGTGGGAAATATTGATTTCATTTTACAAAGAATCTATGACCACAAATCACCACAACATGCTATGACCAATATAATGACCACAAAAATGCTGTTTTGTTGGGTATTTGTTGCTGCTTTGTCATGCGACATGTCATCTTTTGTGCACCATTGTGCACTGAAGCGTCTCCACGGTCTCCATCAAATTTTGAGATACCCGGCCTGGTAAACATACAAAAAACAATGGAAAATCATCATTTTTCATGGGAAAACTCACTATAAATGGTGATTTTCCATAGTTTTTTGTATGTTTACCAGAGGATATCCCATGGTCCCATGATATTTTCCATCTTCATTCTTGCCAATTGGGTTGAAGATGAATGAACACATCGAACATCTTAGCCCTGCACATCCAGATGGTGACTGCGGGACCCAAAACGACTCGGTTGCTTCATCTGAGTCGTACCCGCAACATCACCATGAATGACGTCTCTGCTGCAAGCATTCCCTTCTTCGCAGCCAAAAGCCCAGTTTTGACCAGGACGGTAATCGCAGAAGATACGAAAGTCCTTTGCAATCTGCGGGTACTCAACCTGGTTTATAAATGTTTATAACCCATATATAGCTGAAGAGGTTCCACATATATTACATAATTATACAACCGAAGTATTCCAGTCTTGTACAGTTTCGTGTGCATTGGCCACTGCGGCCACATTTGTGGCCAGTCTTCCTCGTCGACGAAGCGAGGTGTTGTCTCTTCGGGTGTATGTAATTTTGATGTTATTCATGCAATCAATAAAATGACCGTGTCATCAATTTGCGGTTTCATGGCTAACCCCAGACATCTCACCAGCCAAAGAACAGTCATTTTTTTCAATCTATCAGACGTAGTTTGCCATGGAAAATCTCCACTTCGGGGGTTTCAAAGTTTCGCCGCCACGCCACCTGCGTCTAAAGCTCAGGTCCCACCCTTGACCATCGAAGATTCCAAGGGGCCCAGTATCAACCTGGTGGTTGGCAAGGACCTGCACCCAGCTGATAGGTGGTAAAAATCCCAGGATTTTTGTTGGGGTCTCAACCATCCTTTTGGTGGTGCAGGATTTCGCAACCATCCACAGTATGTATAGAATATAACATAATGAATCACTGGAATGAATATAATTGACATACATTACATTACATTACATTGCATTACATTACATTGCATTACATTACAGTACAGTACATTACATTACATTACAGTACACTACATTACAGTACATTACATTACATACATGACATACATTACATACATTACACTACATTAAATTACAGTACATTACATTACATTACATTACATTACGTACATACATACATACATACATGTGTACATTCGTACATTCGTACATTCGTACATACGTACATACATACATACATACATTCATACATACATACATACATATATATATACATATATAGCATGATTATTTACTCACATATTCACATGTGTGGATACCCGTTTTAGTCAGGAAAATGATGAGAAACCATCGGGCCATGGGGCCCCATTTTCAGACAAGCCCAAATCCACCTGAGTCTCATCATTCAGTGAACTTCACTTTGCAGAGGATTGGCTATGACTTGGGAGCTCATTGATCCAACTTTGGCAGTTATAACTAGGCCTTGAACAGTAAGTTTGTAGATATCGAATTTTATGTGTCCTCAACGTGGATATTGACAAAGCACTGTTTTTTTGGGAGTGAATCGATTCATATTAAGCAGCCTTTTTGCATCCCGACATTGCTTCACCAGAAACTTGACCATGAAATGTCACTGTCTTGCGCTGTGTCTTCGGATGTTCAGACCGTATAAGGGTTTGGAGGACAATTCTGAATACTCTTGAGGCAGGCGATTCTCAAGTATCACTGAATTTCCCTGGTGCAAAGCCTTTTGGCCGACGATAAACAGGTATTTCTTGCTGGTAGACATCCGATCTTTGCGTATTGTAGAATATATGCAGAATATACGCATCAGTCTCTTGTACATTATCCATCATTTTCCCATGCTGAATGACGTACTTGTGCTAAACGTAGGGAATTTTCGGGAATGATCCACTGGCTAACTATCAATGTCACAGTCCCAGCAACCCCCAGCAACCCATCCATTCCCTTCGCTTAGCACCAGCAAGATGATTAATGCTTAATTCCCTATGTGAACGTCCACATGTCTCAGGACGGCAGGCTCTGCGTCAGCGTGGAATGGACCTCCCGCTGTTTGCCGGGGCAGAAGCCCAAGCTGCTTCAGTCCAAGCCTCACATCCCGGATGTGGATGGGAAGACTGAAGAAAGGGGGGATCATAGTACCCTTTGGTACATGATGATATGTATATATGATATATGATAGTTGATGGCCCCTTTGGTAAACTTACATAGTTTGGTAAACTTACATATTATCATGTATATATCATAGTTTTTTTTTATGATGTACCCTTTGGTAAACTAACATAGTTATTGAAAATGGCCCGTTGATAGTTGATGGGTGGTTGGTGGTTTGGATCATTTTTTATTTTCCCCAATAGTTGGGAATAATCATCCCAACTGACCAATATTTTTCAAGATGGTTAAAACCACCAACCAGATTTATGATATATTAAGTGTTAAAAAGATCAAAAGTATAAACTGATAGGAAAATGAACAAAATCAGTTGAGCTTTCATATCTATATGGAGGTTTCCAAAAATGAGGTGGTATCCCCAAATTACCCTCTGGTAATTTAACATAGCTATTGAAAATCACCATTTTTAATGGGAAAATCCACTATTAATGGTCATTTTCAATAGCTGTTTTGACATAACCAGAGGGTATCCTAAATCATCTAAAATGAGACCACTGAAATATTGAAACCCATGGTGACTTGGAGATCATGATGATTTTTCAAGGTGATCTCCGGATGACAGGTTTCAGATCCACCAAAAAACCTAGGGTGTAAACAGCTGGTCATCAAGTGGTAAACGGCTGGTAATCATGTCGTGGAATCAACCGGCTTCAGTTTTGTCAAAATCTGGGGCGTTTGCCACTCGATGCCACTGGTGTTTTGTTTCATGCTTCTCTGGTTCAGCTGAACAGGGAAGTTTTGGGGTGCAGCAAGAGACTGCAGCTATGGGAGCGTCCCTGGCGGTGCGCTTCTGGGAAACACTTGTGGTAGGCCATGCAGCCACGGCAGGAGAGACGGCTGGTGGCTGATGGTGATCTGCACAGTTCAGGGAGCCCATGTCGGATGGTTTCTGACTGGAAACGCTGGATGATACTTTCCAACCAAAATCAACAACGCAGATGTATCACAGTTAGTTACAGTGCCAGTTAACTTGCTCAACTTGCGAATTGACCACCACAAAGCATGGCGTTTCCAAAACATTTCCTTCAATTTCTCAGCATTTTGGGGATAGTGGTGATGTATACATCCCCGCGAGCAATTAAACAGTTAAACTTTTAGCAGGGGAGCTGGGAACCAACCAGAAATGTTGTTGAGTCATGTCGAACACCAACCAATGACCATATCGGTCTTCGAATTGTCAAGTTGGTTGGTGATTTCAACGTTTTCAACTTCCGGATTGGATTGTATATATATATATATTATACAAATTGAATCTCTAGTGCATTGCATACTGCATGAGTTTGTCCAAACAGTTGGATAAACATGGGGGATATCCCAAAATTGGTATATTTGAATTCGAGCCGATCAGCCAATTTATTAATATGGTCATTCCAAAAAAGACCATCTGGATCCAAAATGGTTGAAGTTGATACACCCAAAATGCTATTATTATCATGTATGACCCGTTTTATTATTTTTCCTCCAGAACCACTTGATGAACCGAAGGTTAAATCGCATCCCTTCAGGAGAAGTGAGGCATTTGGCAGAGGGCCCGGTGCAAGGCTTCTGCCATGGCGGCGTTTGTCAATTCCTCGGCAACCCGGCTTTGAGCCCAGTGTGCCATAAATCTCCAAGTGCGGCATCCTCGGGTGAAATTGAGCAACTTATCAGTGAATGGCACAAGGGGAAATCGTGATTTTGTCTCTTTACCCATCCCGAAAATATATTCAAAACAGGAGGAACTCATCCAACAATTGCAAACGTTGGGGTCTGGGTCCAAATTGGGTAGCTGAAGAATTGGACTTGAGTGAGTCACCACTAAGAAGATCGGAAATCTACTAAGCTTCGATTTTTCACCAAATAAAATCCTGATGTGTCTCAGGAAACGTGCCCAGAAACCCGGTTGGTTGATGGATATGGCTATTTCATCTAGAATATGTATGATATACATTGATATGTATGTATATATATATATGTATATATATATATATGATATGTATATTATATATATAAATGTATGTATATATATATATATATGTATATATATATATAAATAAACAGGAAAGGATTTGCACAGACTCCATGGCCATCCCTTCGACCCAAGCCCGCCCTTCTGCGACTTGGACGCGACACGCCGATGTGGAGCCCGAGGTCTTCCCTATGCCTCAGCACCAGTGGACGACCTTCGTTGGCGACCGCCTCAAGCATTGACTCCCTGGAGTATGGTACGAAGTGCCCGCACCTTCGGGAGCAACTGCATGCAGGTGTGGGGCTTAGGAGTTGATTGATATGGCTTAATGAATGGGTTCATAATGGTAAATAGTGGTTAATAATGATTAATGGTATAGCCAGGTTGATAACTCCTGTAAGTTGGTATGGAACCTCTGAAGCATTGTAACTGTGTATATACATATATATATATATATATATATTATATCCACCTATAGCTGGAACTACACACACAGTTGACCAAGATTTTTTTGTATTTACTCCATATTTTCAGCACACAGGTAACATCATCTTTGGTAAATTGAGGGTCGGGGTCCGCGGCTGAAAGCCGTGAGAAACTAAGCAGTGCCGGGTATATTGCAGGGTACTTGGAGAAATAGATTGAAGTGTTTATATGTGGTTAATTGTGGTTATATGTGTTTATATTACAAGTATTGATAATTGACACAATGTTTATATGATATGACGTACAAATTGATTGAAGTTTCATGCATTTTCTGTGGAATTTGCGGTTCGCCATGGGGAAATGTTGCATCATGAACTTGCAGGATCCTGGTATTCCCGGTGCTCATCAACCTGCCAGGGATTCATTCGAATTCATTGAAAGCCATGAAACTTCATTAGAAAACCATTAAACTTCAATATATAAAGAAAAGAAACATTAAATCCATTAAAATCCATTAAAATTCATTAGAATCTTAGGGTCTTAGGCCCTGCCTTCGTTTCGATGACTCCATCAGACCCACGTTTTGAGTGCCCCCGGTATAGGTCAAGGGACGCAGCATCATCGGATCCATGGTTGCAGGGATAACCAGGGATGGTGGGATAAGGCTATCCGTAACAGGTATCGTATCCATCTTCCATGTTGGACAGTTTTACAAATAGTTTTACCCGGATTTGGGCTGATTTGCCATATATATATATGTTCATGAAGATCCAATATCATCCAATATTTGATATAAATATGTCTAATATCATGTAATATCCTTCAATTTGCCATATATGGATTTGCCAGGAATCCCCATTTGATTTCACACCCAAAATCGCCATGATATTTTCAATGGGATTTCTATAAAGGGCAGCCAGTTGGAGCCACGGTCGTGGAGCTAGCAACTGTGCTTCAACGCGGCGAACCAATTGTTTTGGTCCTTGGGTAAGGTGAATGGTGTTGTTTGTTATCATGGCAGAATGTGCTAAATTTCTTTTCCAATAAAGATGACAATGTAAAGATTAGATATCTACACATCGTAGGAGATTGTATTTCATACAGAAGTTTGAGCCAAAAATGCACGTCGTTGCAAGAAAACTGTCCAAAAATCAGCCAACTTGGGGTATCTCAGGTAGTGAGGATTGTCTCTATTTGAACGTTTGGAGCCCGCAGAAATGCCATGGCAGCTCCAATGCATTGTGTAGCTCGGTGCAGTGGAGCAACTGCAATGGTCTCCGTGAAGAAATCGAGGGAAACGATGGGATGGGGATGGGCCAAATCCCATGGAATCCTCTTCTCAAATCAAAATAGCTGGAACATATGGAATAACTGGATGTTCAAACCCCTCAAAATGGCAATCGCTATTGATCCATAGCCAGATGTCCCTTCTGTCACCGCCAATGGGGATGCAACCAGCAACAAGTCTTGGATGTTAAAATGAAGGCTTTCCACGATTGGTGAAGGGGGTAAACATTGTTTTTTTTGAAAACCCACCCCTTGACCATGGTGATTTATAGATATTTAATAGCGCATAGCTTGGAACAACAGGTTGAACTGGTGATTTATAGTGGGGGATTTTCCAGCCCCTCGGCTGTGTTGGACGATGACAATTCCGCCGTAAGAACGGTGCTTGTTTTTGAATGCTTATGTTTCAAAAAAGGGTCTAAATGATGTTCTGCATTGTTCATGGCCATTGGTTAAAGAACAACATGTTTCTTGTTTTACAAATAAGAACTGTGAGAATCTCTCATGTTTTTGTTGCCAAACAGACAATATAATGTGGTAAGCCACATAACAAATCATCCCCCAAATCACCATTTTTGTAGGTTTTGTAATCCATTCCCAAATGGTACTTCTTTATGATAGGTTTTACCAAAACATGTGTTGGTCTGGTTTATAACTATAATCAACATCTACTAGCTACAGTTACATTATGTGGGGATGTATCAAAACCTATATTCGTATATTTGGGGGATGAACATCCATAAATCTCAGCTCTTTTTTTAACTATTTTTGGGTTCACAAGGGAACCAACGTTTTGACTCATACCATTTGGTTGGTGGTTTGGAACATTTTTTTTATTTTTCCATATATTGGGAAGAATATTCCCAACTGACTTTCATATTTTTCAGAGGGGTAGCTATACCACCAACCAGATATTCTTCATTAGATCAGGTATTAATCACTATTAACCACTATTAATCACTATTAATCACTATTAATCACCACTAATAACATCCTGGCCAGGTACCGTGATGCTGTGGATCCACGGTGGCTCCTACGTCACCGGCGGCACCAAGGGCATGTTCAACGGCACACGTTTGGCCGAGCAGTTTGGCGTGACTTGGTGGTGTGCGAAACAGGTGGATAGGCTGCGGAGTCAGAAAAGGATTGTCATTCTTAGCAAATATAGATAGAACATATACATATGCATGTATTGCAACCTTACAAATGTATGCATACAAATTGCGTTTTATATAATGTTATATATATATAACATCTATTTACTGTATATATAACATATGAACCTGTGTTTTTGTTTTACATATATTGTATTAATATATGCATATATGAGTTAGATTATGTGACATTGACATTTCCATGTGAAGTTTGGTTTTTAGGATTATATTTTGTTATTTTGCGTGGCAAAGATAGACGCAATATGTGTTTGATCCTATTGACATATTGGGATATTATATATATATGAGTATAAGTTATCACCAATACTATGTGGGGTTGTGTTTAGCCATTCCAACTTGAGGGTCGATCATCACCATGATTTCGAGTCATACCCAGATTGGTTGCACTGAAGATAGGGCTGTGGCTGTGTGAGGAAACGGGACATATCCGCAAACGGGCTCTTTTGATATATTAAGATGGAAGAATATGATCAACCATGAAATTGTGATGTATCCATGTGCATCTCACATTTCTAGACACCGATTAGAAGCAAAATCAAAGAAACTTGGGGGCACCGTGATGGGTGCTAGTTGCAATGTATTCTTTGGTCAGCAGACAAATAGTCAAAACCAGGCTGGTTGAAGAAATTCCCAACTGATTAATATTTTTCAGAGGGGTTGAAACCACCAACCAGCAGGTCTTATGCATTTTGCCAAGATCTCACCTGCCAAGTATTCGGAGTATGATTAAATGATGTCAGTCAACCTGGCTCGAAGATCAGCTGTGCAGAAGTAGATTGGACAATGTGAAGAGGAATCGAAATATACAGGAAAATCATGTATTGCAATCCTCCAAATTATAGAAAAGTAACTTATCATAACTTATCCTTTTTTTGAGAGTGGTAAATTGCACCTGCTCCGCTTTTTTTTGGGTGCTTAATATTCTTTACCGTGCCAGCCCTGATCCTGCGTTGAGGTGATCGTCGTGACAGTGAACTATCGCTTGGGCATCCTGGGCGTCTCGGAAGTCCAACTGGTCGCTGTCACTCTCACCCGGAAACGGAAGATGCGATGATTGACACATGGATTTTAATCCCTTCCTCGCAATATTAAAAAAAACTAGAAACCATGGAATTTAGGAATGTTTATTAGGGAATTTCCACATCATTGGGACCATTTGGGGGATGTTTAAGATTAGGGGGATGTGATTATCTCCCTAAATATTCTCTTACATGTAAACAGAAATCGAAAGCTTGAAACCATAGAATCAGCAGCTCTGAGTTTTTGTTGAGTCCGTGCCAATGTCATGTTTTACGAAAACGAATCCAGAAATTCTTGGGGTCCTACTGTAGTATTAATCACTAAAAAAGACACCATAGATCACTATAAATCGCTATTGATTACTATTAATATCCATTAATCCTATAAATCACTATTGATTACTATTAATATCTTTTAATCCTATAAATCACTATTGATTACTATTAATATCTATTAATCCTATAAATCACTATTGAGTACTATTAATATCTATTAATCCTATAAATCACTATTGATTACTATTAATATCTATTAATCCTATAAATCACTATTGATTACTATTAATATCTATTAATCCTATAAATCACTATTGATTACTAT
>Ga0126342_10018829_pt1 | contig 11799 bp, 7 predicted proteins | sample Cyp1metagenome_FD_92528 | JGI IMG/M metagenome (GOLD analysis project Ga0126342, IMG submission 92528) | Coral microbial communities from Lord Howe Island, Old Settlement Bay, Australia - Cyphastrea 1 metagenome | ecosystem: Host-associated > Invertebrates > Cnidaria > Coral ... | reverse complement strand
ATGCCTATACAAGCAAGTCGCACGAAGCCACTAGAGAATCTCTGGGTGCTCCTCGGACGCGCTCCCCCTGCAGATGGCTGGGGCCGGCGGATATGTTTATTATAACTGTTGTTACTCTTATTACGAATGTTATTAGGTTTTTATTCAATATATGTTTAAAAAAATGAAAAATGTGTATCATAATACGTTTTCTTTATTATTATGTATTAATATGTGAATATATATATATATATAATATAACGGCTAAGACGGGGGTGCTGCCCGGGGAAGTGCGCTTTGACTGCGCAGGGCCAGTGTTTTTCCATGAATTTTGGGATGTCGGCGGAATGGCTTGCCATGGTTGACGAGATTTGTATCCAACTCACGAACCCCTAAAGCCTAAATCCCACCACCGAAAATCTAAATCTGACATGAAACCCAAGTAAGCCTTGAAAGTAAAATCTGATGAACACATTATTAAAACCATGGAAATTCATAATGAATCCCTAGATATATATCCCTAAACAAACCCGTAGCAAAGCCGAAAGAGTTGGTGACATGATAAACCTCTGCAGCCGTGGCCCCTCACCAAGGCGATGTCAAGATGGTGAGCTGGTTGGAGACCCAAGACGTGGAAGCACGTGCGGAGTCTGTCAGGAGGGGGCCTGACCTTTTCGCCGCGATTTAGTGCTTGGGAGCGGAGGTATGCTAGGGGATTATTTTAGTGTACCCAGCACATATATCCATTCAAAATCATGAATGATGTATTTTAGCCCATGATTTTAGTACGTTTACCTATTTCTATGGGTACCTGGAGGGTTTCAAATATGTCTGTAAACCCCTTCAATGTTCACTCAGTCCCTCTGAAAACGATCCCCAAATGCGCAGAAAAATACACAGTTGATATCAGGTGATCTACATTTACAAGGATTTTAACATCAAAAATATGAGGATGTAGCTGATAACACTGATAAATGATGGTTGATGATTCATTCAAAGAAAAATAAACCAACTTTTGGAACATGAAAACACAGAATAATCACCAACATGGCCTTTTCAACTAGTTCTTGTACTGGGGAATGCCCATCATTTGCCCATGATTTCTTGTCAGGACAGACTTCCTGAAATCGCACATTCAGGCCCGGGGTCGGAGGATGATGTAGTTGAACCAGCTTCGATCATGTGTAATGGTAATGTGTACCCTTCGGTAATCTAACAGACTATTAGCATCTATCCCATAGGATCCATGTATGGTATATATGCTAACATTGGGGGTATATTGATGGGATCCATGTTACCATATATAGCATACATGGATCCTATGGGTATTAGCTATGGGAAATGGCCTGTTGATAGATGATTTACTTCTTCAACATGATGATTTTCCTTGGCTGCCATAGCCACGTCGAATTTTTTTCCAGAGGCTAAATGATGACATGCCAAACTGGGCCATTTTGCTATTTTTCCTAACGAAGATGATTAGTTGACATATGTTGACATGGGGACTCTGGTGGAAGTCCAGAGATGTAAACAGCGTGCAGACTTTTAAGTGGGACAACACAAACAAAATCCAAGCTGCATGAACATGATCCAACATTAACCACTGGTTGGTGGTGACTGGAACATACTGGAACCATGGAATGGATCATGACTTTCCAGAAACAGTTGGGAATGGAATGTCATCATCCCAACAGACTTTCAGTCCATGATTTTTCAGAGGGGTTGGTGGCTCAACCACCAACCGATCAGTGGGAATCTGGACATCCATGGTTGGGGGGGCAATGGGAAGATCTTAACGGAAAACCATGGGGTTTTTTACCAACCAAATAGGGTTTTCCTGGAACCATGTTCGCATCATCCAAGCGAAGTCTAGCCAATCTAGTAGAGTCTAGTCAATCTTCTCAGAGGCTCGTATGATAGCCTGTAGCTCATAGTCAAATAGCTCATAGTCAAATAGCTCATAGTCAAATAGCTCTGGACAATTTCTGAACAATTTGGATATAGATATAATTATTCCCCAAACCATGTTAGGATCTGAACCTGGTGTAGCCCCAATTCCAAAAGAGAGTCATTATTTACCCTCTGGTAATTTAACATAGCTATTGAAAATGACTATTTATAGTGGAATTTCCCATTGAAAATGGTGGATCTTTCCATAGCTATGTTAGTTTACCAGAGGGTAACCAACCTCTTTGGGAAGATCACCTGTGTTCCCCCGCCAACCAGGAACTCTTCAGCCAGCTCTCGCAAAGCGAACGCGCTGCCATGCTCAGCACATTGGCCAGCGCGAAGTGAGTCGTCCCGAGTCACATCCCATAAATGCCACGGGGATGTCGAGTCATTATGCCTTAACTTAAACACAGTTTTGAAGCAAAACTCACCTGCAACTCACTCAAAGACATCGCTCATTATGTTTGAGAGCGAAATCCCCCCACGTCAGTGAAGACTAGACAAACTTGAGAACCAGGAGCCCAGTGGTAAGCGCTTCATGCTGCAAGCTGCATTGATGTCGCTACCCTCCCGGCGTTCCTATCTATTTTCTTTTTGCATCAAAGACTTTGTATAGCTAATTTCGCTGCAAAAACGCAGCGGCCCCAGCAAAAACGAAGCTGAGATGTCGTCTTTTTCCTGTAGGGTTTTATCTGCGACAAGTGCAGAAGTAAACTAACTGCTGCCCTGTCAGCGACTGGGAGGTGTCTGAAGGTCAGACGAATATCTTTACAGATCTTTTCCCCAACGTCTGTACATAGAAGGCCCATCCAGAAACCTTGGTTTTGCTTACCCAGCGATTCGTGTCACAAAATGCTGGTCGTGGTGGTTGCCTGCCAGCTTCGTGGGTTGAGTGTTTGATGTGTATCTAAACTCTATTTGTTGCAACGTTGATACACAATACGGGTACGAGCTCAGTATCTCATGGAGATGACAAGATGATACAATTTTAGGCATACGCAAATCATAAGCTTTCCACTGTTTCCAGGGTTTGCACTGTCGAAAGCAAGAACCTTGGGTCAGGCTAATTGATCCATGGATCAGGACTGATTCTTGGGATTTGGTATGAAGTTGGATTGGATGAGTTATAATGTCAACCCCAGATTAATAAACATATTATGTTGATTATAACTGGTTGATTGGTTTGGAACATGACTTTTATTTTCCATAATATATAGGATAATCCTTGCCATTGACGAACTCATATTTTTCAAGATGGTTGAAACCACCAACCAGATAATTATGATGGGGTAGCCTCCAAATAGTGACAACATGATACTGAAAATTGGTACCTCTCCAGTTAAATAGCCGTAAACGGGGTTTATTCATTTATAGGTTGACATCAAATTGGAGTTTTCTCAAGGGATGATGATGGAATAAGATGGAATAATCCCATCCCACGTTACCCACCTTCGTCCTTATTCAAACTTGACCCGAATCTGTTTTCCAATTCCTACATCCACCGTCATCCACCATGGTTTTCGGTGGTGTAACTCTTCTCAGGCAAAGGGATTCTGGTGTGTGAGCTGTATCCAATATAACAATATCCTCAGGATGATCCTGTCCGCAGCCTTTTTTTTGGAAGTCCAGCAACTTTCACAGATCCACTCATCCGGACTCAGTCAAGTGGAAAATCCCAATTCTCAGTATACTCAAGGCATGTGGCCAACAGAATACACCAATCACAAATTCATGGGCATATGATGGCATATGGGCATTAAAATTGGCAAATTCATCTATGATTGGGTGATTTTCCGTTGCCATGTTTGGGTACTGGAGGGTATGCGGATTTAGAAGAGAATCGCCGCTCCCAACTTGTTTGTCCAGTGTTAAAGCTCAACCCTGCTCTGTTTAGGCACGTCAAACTGTAAAACTCATCATGGAACATCCAGTCCACTTCCCTGCACAAAAAACAGCTCAAAGAGCTATCCCAATAAGTTCCACCATGTATTCCCCATCATTTTCATCCCACTTCTGACAAGAAAACGAAATCTAAGAATCCTAGTTTCGTTTTCTCCTGGCCTTATTTATTTTGGGCCCGTATAGGTATTGAATCTGATTGGGGGAATGAAATCTGATTGAATCCTCAATTTGACCCCCAGAAATTTCACCATGGTTGAATCCTTATTTTTCATGCTTAACCGTAACTCCCAAAACTTCATCGAAATCCAATAAAATTGATGTTTAAAGCGCATAGGATGGGGCCCCAAAGATAGCTAAGTTGAGATATAAGTGGCTTACGTATGGTTTATAATAGATATAAGTGATATAAGTATATAGTTTTCATGGGGTGTTTTCTAGTCAACAACGAATTTTGGGGGGCCCCATCCTGCATAAACATTGATGAGACAGTTAAATCACGTTAACTCCCCATTCTTGGTGAACTTGGTGAACGTGTTTCCGTACTGAAACACGTGGGTTACGCCCAGGTGCATCACATCCGCTGAGTCGCCAGCGCAAGAGCCAGCAGGGAGCCATGGCTGTTGTATGGTTTCTAGTACCCATGACGGATCCGGCTGGTGCTGGTATATATGCTAACATTGAGTGGTTTTTTTTTGTTGATGGGATCCATGGAGCACCATATATAATATAGCAAAGCAGCACTTAAATGGATCCGTCATGGGGTATGTTTTAAGTACTTTCCATGAGTACTAGATTCTCGTTTAGTCTTGTGATAAATCTTATGATAAACTGATAAACACATATTCTTTGCATGTGTTTGGTGCTTTAAAGACACCCTTTGGTGCGTTATTGTCGAGTATGTGATGTGGCATGTCTCAGTTTTTTGGGTTGCCACATCACTAAACCATCCATTTTGTAGTACCTTACTTTTCGAATAGCTCCCACGATCTCCCACGTGAATTCCCCTTGATCCATTCGGATCCTGGTGAATTTCTTGGTTCGTTGGACCATCAAAGTCGCGTTGTGACTCGGATCCTGGTGGAATTCAAAGTCGAGTCCGACACCTGGAGTGATGATATACTTTGGTATCAGCCTATAGTCATATTTCGTGTCATGTGGTTTGTGTTTTTGTCCGTCACCCTGCAAACCATACCAAAGATGAACCATGATACGATTGAAGAATATTGAAGACTCCGGATTGGGTGGCAGACCCACCAGCCACTGAGTATTCGGGGTTCCAGGTGAACTTGCGAAAGGCTGGACATGACTCCAGAAATCTGACCTGAAGTTGAAGATATTCTTTCAATGTGGGATGGTTTCCAGGGTTTACCCTACGCTAGGTAAAATTCTTGGGAGTTCTTGGTCAACCTTGGGTAGTTTCATCCTTTAAGGCTTCTTTCTGGCTACTGGTAAAATGGCTTACTCGAATGAGATCATGATTTTTTCCAGGAAAACCTTGATTTACAGAGTTCGAGAGTTTTCCAGCCATGTTTGATGACACCAGAGAGCAATTTCACTACCTAGCCATTGAACATGGCCATTGAAATAGTGGATTTACCTAGTAAAAATGGTGATTTTACATGGTTATGTAAACGTTTACCAGAGGGTAATAACCATTAATCAGCATCAATCACCATAAAGCATCAACTCCTAATATTTCCATTGTTCTTCTTGGTTAAAATCCTATGATGTGGTATCTAACATTTGCATACATTTGCATCATTTGACACCATGATGAACCATATCAGTGGAAACTAATCATGAAATTATACATTAATTATTACAGCATTAATCATCATTAAGCGTTGTGATACATGAACATTATTACATAGAACATCATAGAACCATCAACCATGAACAAGCACTAGATTCATCATGTTTTTTATTAAACCACACAATCTGTTCCTTGGTTAACATCACCATTAATCTAGTATTGGCCATGTATGCATCAGGAATACCCAGGTCGCTGTACGGCTTGGCTCAGTGTTCATAACGGACCTTCCGCCGCCCGGCGCAAACGCTGCCGGGGTACGGAGGCAAAGGGGTGCCACCGAGAGACTGGAGGGATCTGAGTCAACCTTGAGATGTTAAATCCCGCACTTTTAGGTGTCAGTTGTTTGTTTTTTGCCTGCACATGGGGGAAAGTATAGTATGCCACTAGATGCCACTAGAATTAAAAATGGTAGGATCGGTAGGTTGGCTACGGTTTGCCATCAGCAGCTTGGTCAAGAGGCATGCTGCGAAAAACCATGAGCTGTTCATTCAGCAAGAAATTGCTGAACCTCATTGGTTGCTTCACCCACTTCCAGCCCAAGATTTTTGCATCGAAGCGATTCCCGGAAACAATAGAAAACTGAGAAAGTGTGTTTTTTTCCCACCAGGTGTGTTTGACCACTGTTTGACTGAGAAAGTTGTTTTCCCCAGAAAAAGGCATGGTTTTCAACCACTGTGCACCGGCGTCTTCCGACTCGTTCGTCCGGCACTGACATCCGCCAGGCCATGGATGAGTTCGACGACGAAGGTGACGTGGAAGAGACGGAATTCCTGGATGAAGCGGGAGAGGCAGGGATCCAGTGGGACTCTCCAAGAGCCGAGCTATGGCAGTGGTATCCATCCCTGCTGCGGCTGGAACTGACCTTCTTCCCCCGAGCCCGAAGTAGCGATAGTTGTGGATTGTAGCACTGGATGGGACTGGTGAACGATCTGGCGACATGGACATAAAAACACTTTTTAGCGATCAGCAAACCACCAAGATAAAAATGAATGAAAGCACCACCATGTGCGGGTACACGCCCATTTTTGTGGGGTTGATGGGGGGTCCTGGCCCTAACTTTCGCAAACAGTGGTGCCCACCAACATCATTTCTTTGGTGATATTCATGGCGATTGATCACCTATAGTTTTCATGAAAAACTCCATTTCTGGTAAGTTGACATGGGACAAACGGGGGTGAAAAACTCAGCACATCTCAGGAAGTCATTGGGAGATTTATCAACTGGTCATCTGGTTGGATTCACCCGTTACCAGCCGTGTTTTCCTCTATATACTAATATATACCCATAGGATCCATGTATGCTATATATGCTAACATTGGGGGTATATTGATGGGATCCATGTTACCATATAGCATACATGGATCCTATGGGATATATATATATACATAATAATTATAATATATATATATATATATTACAGATGTAATGTCACAATATTGCCTCATTTCCATTCATTTCCTCTATATACACAGAAACTGCCGAAGGTATCACAACGAACGGCATGTTGTGCCGCCGGTAAAAGTGTGTTAGAAACACCATGAAACACCGGAGGATGAGAAGGAGGGCTCTGGGGACGAGATTCCTGAAGAACTGAACGAAGAGGAGATCATCGACATTGGTGCACTCGCGGAAGTCCAAGATAAAGTCTTTGAGGCCTGGGCGGGATGAAGATGGCTGGAAGAATTCGTGAAGAATTGCTAGTCTGAGAGTCTGAGGTGAACAGTCCCAGCAATTTTGATGAAAAACACTGTGAGTCCACACTGATGGCTTCTTACGGTAAATGCCAAATGTGCGTTCATTGATTGTTGCTCATTCCTTTCAGAAGATGACAATTCTAAGCCCTTTCCCCATATGAAGTACCCCCCATGACTGGCGACTTGGCCTTCAAAATGAATATATAGAGCCAATCCATTTTACCGAGGGTTTCTAGGGGGTTCTAAAAAGGGGAAGATGATGTTTGAATGAAACATTGGTCCGTTCCATCATAACAGCAACATTTTCCCAAGGGCCTCTGAATTTGGGATATTTGGGTGCATATCAGGATCAGACTCCCCCATTTTTTGCTGAGTTTTTCTTCAAAACCATTTCAAAGACGTGACTGGGCTTAAAAAAGTGTACTGGGACTTCCACTGTGCAACCCATCAAGCTCCATGAGATTGGCGGATTCAAAGGGTAACCAAACTTGGCCAGGCAGCCAGGCATCACTGGGATATTTCGGCCAGTTTGGGCCCCTGAGAGCCGAATAAATGGCCGACATCAGGAGATTCAGCTTCCTGCAGACATTATACAGGAGGACGCCAGGGAGACCGTTGGGATCGCTGTTGGGATCGCTGTTGGGATCGCTGTTGGTAGCCTCTAGAGATTTTTCAGAATTTGCAATGGATATGAATGGCCCAAATTTGTAAAGTTGGTTTACCGTAATGAAAGATGGTGATGTTCCATATCCATTACCAGAGGCTAGGTGAAAAAGGTAGCCCTGATGTTTCTGTACCAAATTTATGTGACCAGATGGATGGTTTGAACATGTTTGAACCTCCATAGATTTCACCACTGGGTGTACTTCTCGGTGTGATCCCTGGTGGATCAATGGTTTTAAAAAAGAAGCACCTTTTGACCGGCAGATTGATGTGGGAAACCCACGATTTTCTGAGATCCTGTTGGTTATGTTTGGTATCATAAGCCACAAACCCAAATAATATCTAATATATAGTTCAATGATTGATAGCATTTTAGAACGACATTGATGATAGACATTGAAAAACCATCAATTTTACGGAATACAGTATGGTACAGTACCATATGTTCAGACACACTCTTGACGGGACACTTCCCTTTTTTGGGGGGAACCTCAAACAGGGATGGTAAGGTGCATAGAATGCTATGATCCAAAGTGTACCCGGTTGATTTTTTTGCGGTACACCAATGAATGAACCATTACCCATGACGGATCCATGGTGCTGCTATATTAATGGTAACATTTACCTCAAAAATCACCCAGTTTTGTAGGTACATATACCAGCACCATGGAGCATATGGGTTAATTGTACCATAATTTTCCCTGTCAAAGTAGCCATTCTGAGTGAGTCAACCTTCTTTCCAAAGATCGGCCCTGACGTGAGGCCCAAACAGGCTGGAATACGTTTATACAGATGTCAAGTTCCCGCGATGCTGCAGGCCGGTGGTTTTCCCCCACAAAAAACGGGCCGCTTTGTGGGCCGGGTGGGTGCAAGATTTATCAAGGCATTTCGTGGCCATGAAACAAGTTCAGACAACGGGGGAAAAGATGGGTTGTTTCTATTAGATGGCCATTTAAAGGGGACAAGTGAGCTGTGAAAAAAGCTGAGATTTTGAGGTACCTCCTTTTCAGACGCGTTTTGGGATTTTAAGTCACAGGGGCCAGCGATGATTCACACGACAAAAAGGAAGGGGAACATGATGTTGATGAGGCTAGGGCGGCCCACAATTGAAGATTCAAACATAGGGTTTCAGGAAACATGGGGAATTTGACCATCTTTTGTTTTTTTCCGACCCTAAGAAAATAAGCATAAGAACTGGTTGGGGGTATGGTGACCCCAAGTCTTTAGGCACCTGGAGAGAAAAAGAAAAGGACTCAACCAGCTGACTGTTGGATAAGTTTTTGCCACGAAAGGTATACCCTGGTTGATTGATTATTGTAAGGACTTATTCTATTTGAGTTATTTGGATTATTGGGGCTTATGAAATTCCCCTCAGTAGGGACACAAAGTTCGACCACTGTAGCATAAGACATGGTCCGGGTTTGGGTAGGAGATATGAGAGGTGCACGCATCGCTCATGCATCGCTGATGTCGGAATTCAATTTAATACACAAATTATCGATGCTTGAGCGCGCGCTACTGTTTGACGAGCAAACTTCCCACAAATCGATTGGACAATTCATGAAATTTGGGCCAGGGTTCTTTTGTGGTGACAGAATGGGGTTGACTGAGTGACTGAACTACACTCCCTCCAAGTTTGCCTATTCATTTACCAAAAACATCGGGCTAAAATAATCATTACCTTCATGAACTACTGGAAAATTCCTGACGTTTTCAGACAGCGGCCACAGGTGAAGCCATTTATGCGGCCCTGTTCGATGCAGCACCCAGCCTTCAATCGCTCTTCAAGACGCCCAGGTGTGGAGAGTTCTCCATGCGTTTTTGTTTCAGAAGAACTTGGGAAAGCTGAGAAATTCGACTAGAACAATTGGACATGAATGGAAATTCACCAGCAGAATCATTTTTCTGATGTTTTTTTTGATTGTTTGTGTGATTTTAAGCAGCTGATATTGGAATTGGTGAGGATTTTAGCAACATAACTTCAACCAATGAAAATTACGATAGGATTTTGGATCTGGGGCCCTTTTTATCGGGGCTACGAGTTGATTACAGAGTAGAACCCGTACCTTGAAGCCACAAAAACCATGGTTTCTTGTGAAAGAAATCACATGGTTTTCAATGTTTGATCCATATACCCTCTGGTAAACCAACATAGCTAAATGGAACATTCATTGCCTATTTATAGTGGATTTAGCCATTGAACATGGTGGATCTTTCCATCGTTTCTTGCAACTTCCAAGCCGGCCATGGATGGCCAATGGGCCCTGGCAGGTCTGTGATGGCTATGCGCTTCATGAACGGCTTGACGGGTATCATCAATACCCTAACCACTCCTCATGCGCTGAAAGTCATGGTCGAAACTCTGGGTTTTCAACATTTGGATTTAGATCCTTGGACGAGAAGCGGATCTTTTCAACATGCTGGGAAGGTTCAGTTTTGTTTTTCTTGGATCTAGATCGGAATGCGAAGAGGATGGGGAGACGCTTGAGCTACTTCTTGATACAGAGGGATCTTTGGTACTGGGATGGAATGGGTCAAAGTGATGCATTAAAGGGAACTTGGAGAGTTCAAAGACAATACTGTGGAAAGCTTTGATAAAAGTGGGGAATGCTTGCTACTCTCATCTTTTGCTATGCACATAGATCTTCCAAGCAGCGAAATGAACATATTGGCACTTTATCTAAGGTTGGCCATGTTCTATGAAACCACCTGGATAGTATTAAGATTGGCAGTTCGTGAGATGACACGGCTGCAGCTCTGTCCTGAGAGTGAGTAGAGTCGCTAATATGACTTGGAACAAGATCGTTTATTGAAACGTTGGGAATGCGAAGTACTATAAAATCAAATGCTACGCATAAATACGTAAATTCACAACATTGAATCATATTGAATCCCCTTCCAGAAAGCCTGATCTAAAATTGAATCTATCAATTTGTAGGCAAAAAAAATAGACAGCTATGTGTCAAGTCTCCAGAAATTTGGAGATCTTCAGCATTCAACCCGTGAGTTGTGGGCGTGGTCGTAACGTTAACCCCGGGAGGCCATGTGCCATCCCCGGCAGGATGTGACGGTCCCCCGTGTGGCGATTTTCCGTGACGCCATTGTCGACCTCTTTGACATGGAACTGGGCACAAGGCAATGCAGTCGTGCCAGTTGTAAAAAAAAGTTGCTAACTCCATTGACTGAAGAGACTATATGTAACAATACATACATATGTGTATAATTTATATATATATATATATGTATATATATACATATTATATATAATATATAGTGTATTTATGATATTACATATAAAATATATTTATGATATTATATGATATTATATGATATTATATATGCACCAGGCCCTGCCACCCCCCCTCCCCCCCTGGGATGGGTCCCATATACTGGCCCCATATGAGATCTTCCCCCCCCCTGTGGTGTGGTGGGGGTGTGGCACTGTCCCCTCCCCCCCCTGTGGTGTGGTGGGGGTGTGGTATGGTTTGTTGGGTATGTATGGTGTTTATGTTCGGTCTGGTATGGCATGTTTGGAAAGTATGGTATGTTTGGTATGTATGGTAGGTATGGTATGTATGGTATGTATGGCATGAATGGTTGGTATTGTATGGATGGTAGGTATGGTATGTAAGTCTGTTGGGTATGGTATGTTTGATATGACAATATGTATGGTCTGTATGGTATGTATGGTTACTATGATGGGTATGGAATGTTTCCTATGTAAGGTAGGTATGGTATGTATGGCATGTATGTTTGGTATTGTATGTATGGTAGGTGTGGTAATTATGTTTCATATGT
>Ga0126342_10018828_pt1 | contig 11799 bp, 8 predicted proteins | sample Cyp1metagenome_FD_92528 | JGI IMG/M metagenome (GOLD analysis project Ga0126342, IMG submission 92528) | Coral microbial communities from Lord Howe Island, Old Settlement Bay, Australia - Cyphastrea 1 metagenome | ecosystem: Host-associated > Invertebrates > Cnidaria > Coral ... | reverse complement strand
TGCTGCCTGCCTGCCTGCCTGCCTGTCTGTATGTCTGTCTGTCTGTCTGTCTGTTTGTCTGTCTGTCTGTCTGTCTGTCTGTCTCTCTATCTCTCTCCCTCTCTCTCTCTCTATATATATGTATATATATATATATGTATATATATATATATGTATATATATATGTATATATATATATATATGTATATATATATACACACACACCTGTGTTTGGAAGGTGAAACCTGTAACAACCGGTGGTTTCCGCTAGAGCTGACCTTAAAACAATCCATATTAAACCCTGGTCCCCCAAAAAGGCCGCCCTTCTGTCTGCGGGCTGCGTGTTGGAAGCCACCGAGCGGGTGTGCAGCGGAGAAGTGCAAAGTGCCTGTTGCGTGGTGAGACCACCAGGCGCCTGGGGTACACCTGGGGGTTTCCTGAAATGGGGGTCTCCCAAAATGGTTGGTTTATACGGGAACATCTTAAAATAAGATGGGTGATTTGGGGATACCACCATTTTAGGAAACCTCCAGATCAACTATATTAATGATTAAATGTCATGATGATCACAATCCATTTCATGATGATCATCCAAGACCCAGTGAATCCAGGGGTTGAGTATCACAGGAATCTGTTAATTGGTTTATCAGCGCGCGAATGCAAATTAGCCACTGGTTTACCATCATGTTGCCACTGGTAGATTTTGGCAGTATACCACCTTGTTGCGGCAGACCCAAATGGATGGGCACTCAACAAGCACAAAGCAAAATCGGCTGGTGCAATCTGTTGCTTGCATTTTTGTACCGGATGACATCGCTGTTCTTCTTTTCGACAGCTCTTATCAAGTACATTTCAGCGCAGCTCATCAGATTCTACCTGATCCACTAGCAAGATCATGAAACCAGCACAATCTTGGATTGCACAATTGCAGTTTATTGTGTGTAAATTAAGCTTTCCCCCTGGTTCGGATTTGGGTTGCTGTTGCCCTTCACCTCATGTAATCTACTTTTAAATGACCTATGAAATATATTTCATAATAAGAACATACAGATATCCAACTTAAACAGAGGACCGATCTGCAGTCCTCCCAGGTCACCATGCAGAGGAATCGATTCCTCGAGGTTTTTGCCTTTTTGGCAACGTGGCACTGGCTGCAGCTATGGCGAAGCAACGAGGTGTGGCGAGGGTGGCGCCAGAGGTTTGAGGTTGTGGTCGTGCTGGATGTCATGTTATAAAAGTACAACAATGACATTGCAACACCCATTTATAAATGTTACTTTTATGACACCCATATTTGATGGGTACTATAGCACCAGCATAAAAGTACCACCCATATTTTGATGGTTTACAATGTTTACAACACCCATTTATGAATTTGAGGATCGTTTACTATTGCTTATGGCTAACACCGTAACATTAGCCATCTAAAATGGGGGGATGTAATGGAGGTAGACTGAGTATGTGACCGGATGATAATCTGGCAATGGGTAATCAAACATGGCTCGAACTCAATGAAGGTGTTTAATGGGAAAATTGCTTCGAACTGCATGGGGGATTTTCCATTGCCAGGCTTGATGACCAGAAAGTACATTTACTTTAGTAAGATTTCACATTTGTATTTTTAGGGGTTTGCCATAACATGATATTTGATTCGTGCTCGTGTAAGCAACAGATGTTGGTCTTTTTTGGGGATGGTGCATACCAGCCATCTACATATTTCCGACACTGGAGACGTTTACATTGGGTTCACCACATGAAATGTGGTTGAAATGTTCATTATGTCATGTCCATTTGTGCTTTTGTAGTATTGTCGCAGCATTTTATTTTTGTGTGGCGAGGGTCCACACGGCACCCCTGGAGCCTTTCCCATGCATTGCTCCGAAATCTAAGATCGGAGATAAATTTGGTAGCAGAAATTCTAAGATGTTGACATGTGTGTGTCTGTGTGAATCCCACTAGGTGTCATGCAGGTAAGAATTTTCAAATTCGTGTAGTCAAAAAGCAGGGGGTGGATGCATGGTCTGGCAGTCATCCACCAACGAAGACACTGCCTTTCCATGGTGATATGACAAAGGGACGCCTTTGTCACGTACCTGCCATTTCAATTCCAGTTTTTGCAGCATTTCAATTTGTCGAACCTGGCGACCGGCTAAGCCAAGAACCGGAGCATGTGACTACATTTGAATATTTCGAACTAATTCTCAAATTGTCCGATGGGCACCAACTTAAGAACCCTTAAGGCGACCTCAACATCACCCTTTTAAATTTCCTATTACGGAGTAAGTTATTTACTTACTCAATCATCAGTGTGTGTCGGGCGCAGTCCCAATGACTTGTGAGTGCCGTCTGTATGCTCTGTGGCGTGTATTGACTCGGAGCCGGCCATTCCGGTGTAGAGTGGGGTACTGCAATGCCCTGAAGCTTGACGGGACTTGGTGCCCGTGGGAATGTAGCTCCAGGCACAAGACAGAACCAGAAACAGGCCATACGGCCAGGAATCTATCATGAAAAGCAGCTTGATTTTGAACTTCGGCTTCCTTCCCGCCCTTTTTCCCACCCACTCGACCCCTCTCCCGTGCCCAGACCTTAGGAATGTGTTTGTTCCTCCCCTGTGCTGTCCTGCTTCAGTTTTCTCACTGCTGTCGTTTTGCTTTGTTGCCTGTTTTGCTTTGGGCTGATTGCTCTTCTGCATGCCAGGGTTTGGGGTTCCTGTGTGCTTTCTTCCCCCCCCTCCCGTTTTCCTTCCTTTGTTCTGCCTGCGCGTGTTGTGTGCTCCCCTGCCTGTTTTCTGCCTTTGTTGTTGTTTTCTCCTTTTTTTTCCCGTTGTCTCCCCTCCCCCGGCTTGTGTGTGAGTGGACCCCAGGACGAATTTCATTGATGTTGATCGATCGCCTGACATGGTTCGGGCCGGCAGTTTGGACTCTTCTCAGTCTGCAATCGCCGGTACCCTTATGATGTATGATGATTTTCGTGACAAGAACGCTTCGACTGCACACTTCTCTACCAATAGTTCCAGGATGCATTTTGAGCAACTGCAGTCTGCTATGATAGTTGAGTGCTTATCCCAAGTAGATCTCGAACCAGTGTCAGGTGAGGTAATAAAAAGGTGCCAGTTTGCCCTTCGTTTTTTTTTTTTTGTGTGTGTGAACCCCGCTAGGTGTCATGCGGGGAAAAAAAATCCAATTCGTGTAGTCAACAAGCAGGGGTGGACACATGGTCTGGCAGTAACCCACCAACGAAGACACTGCCTTTCCATGGTGATATGACGAAGGGACGCTTTTGTCACGTACCTGCCACTTCAATTCCAGTTTTTGCAGCATTTCAATTTGTCGAACCTGGCGACCGGCTAAGCCAAGAACCGGAGCATGTAACTACATTTGAATGTTTCGAACTAATTCTAAAATTGTCCGATGGGCACCAACTTAAGAACCCTTAAGGCGACGACAACATCATCCTTTTAAATTTCCTATTACGGAGTAAGTTATTTACTTACTCAATCATCAGTGTGTGTGTGTGCGCGTGTGTGTGACCAAATGGAAAACCACCAGTTTTGGTTCTGACTGACCGCAGAGGTTTGGCGTCCAAAATCTTGATTGTTGATTTCGATGTTCATCACGGCAATGGCACTCAAAAGATGTTCGAAGATGACAGCAGCGTGGCTGGGCAGTTCTTATCTTCCAGTTTTGGATCGGTGTCTGAGTAGAGTCCTCACCTCTGATTCAACTATTTGGCAAACCGATGTAAGAATATGATTGTTTGATATTCCAGCTAGATCTAATCCAGTAGAAATGATGGTTCCCATCATGTTATCCCGTTAGATATTTAGGATTGTGAAACCCTAGATACCATATCTGCTCATATCTGACCAGGTGCTGTTCTGCTCCGTTCATCGATATGACCGCGGGAAGTACTACCCGGGTGGTCAGCTCGGAAATTACACCAGTCATGGAGTCGACGCAGGACGCCACGTGGGGGTTTCGCTGATTTTGAAGTGGTCAACTGCTTCAGATTGTCAAGAAACAAAACACTTTGAAAGGAAATTCACACTGCTCCACTTTTCCTTCAAAATCGGCGAAATTTTCCATCAAACCGTCGTGTTTGTTTTTTGTTTCCCAGCCATTTCCCAGGCGAAGGATATACCGTGAACATCCCGTGGGAGGTGGCGGGCAACGAGAGGAGTCCCCCAGGTGATGCAGAGATGCTGTACGCCTTTGATCGGGTCTTTCTCCCGCTCCTCAGCGAACACCGGTGAACAGGTCATGGGGAGGCCGCGATTTTTTGCCGAAGACGTTGGAACTATTGGTAAAAATATACTCCCAAACTTACACGTTTTGGATTTAACCTCATTTACTGTACCAGGTATTATCAGGGCACATATATGATAGTTTTTGCTGGTTCCCATTTTGTTTGGTGGGGTTTCTCATTTTTGTCACTTACTGTTTTTGCTGGTTCCTTCAAGTGGTGTTTCATATTCTTGTCAGTTCCTGTTTTTGCCGGCATCCATTTTGTTAGGAGGTATTTTCCACTTTTTGAGTGATTTCTTTTGCCCTGCTGCTTCATGTTTTTCTTGGTTGTGTTTCCCATTTTAGTCAGTTCCAATTTTCGCTGGTTCCCATTTTGGGTAGTGTTCATCATTTTTGTCAGTTCCTGTTTCCCTCGGTTTTCAATTTTATTACGTGCAATGTACTAAGTACAACATTGATCTGATATTTGGTGCTCTGGGACATACATCTCATACACCCCCCCAACAAGATGGAACCATGATTTACCATTGTAGCAAGCCCGCACAAATACACTTTGGAAACCTGGAAAATATGGGCAAAACATCATCTATACCATTCTGGACACACTTTTCTATCTCTGGAGGTTGCTGCCACCAAGGATCGCCAGGGAATTTTCTCCGGATCTCGTTCTGGTGAGCGCTGGCTTTGACGCAGCCCCTGGTGATCCCCTAGGTGGCCGCCCAAATCTGGTAGATCTTTTGGCTGGACTGGTTGTAAATAGCTCTATTTGTAGATGGAATGCTGCTAGAATTACTATATAAGCTACCTACTTGAACTACCAAGATGAACATGCTTCGAGGGAGATTCTTTCCGTGTGGCTTTGTTTGTCCATAAAACGGTCAGTCCCAGGTGGTTGCCGCGTGTCGCCAAGTGGATTCTATCGGATCACGAAGCAGCTGATGGGACTCTTGTGCGGTCTGACGGTGCTTGAACAAGTTCAATGCGGACGGTTAGTAAAACAATAGTCAAAATACATCCCCACATTTACCATAAATGGCTGGTAAGACACGTATAAACCGTTCTAATGAACTAGGGGTGGTTTATGACATGGCTTTAACGACAAAAACCGGAGAGAATTTTCCGTCGGGATGATCCCAACCACGGGGTTTCGGCCGTGCTTTTGATACACTTACTGTCACTACATGGCCGGTCTTTTTGCCATTAAAAATCCAACTATTGATGGGGATATATACTGTTTATATGTATGTATAATACACAGGGTTATAATACTGGTCTGTTCGGGACTATTAAAGAACAACAAGAGGAATAGCCACTTACCATGAGATATAGTATGAACCTGTTTACGTATTTATATTGTGTACCTGTGCACATTTTCTGGTGTTCAGAAATTCTTGGAAAGGATCAACACATCATATGTATATATATATATAGTCTGCTGAAATGCAATCAAAATTGTGTTTGACTGATTGCCCTCCATCACCAGACAGAAACTTTTTGCTTTCCGTGCTTTCCTGCTGCAAGCGCCTGAAGCACCACCAGTCAGGATTGGCTGACGGCAAGGTAGTGCTTGCTCAGGAAGGTGGCTACAATGTCGAAAGCAACAGTTCTTTGGCAACATCGCTGGTCAATGGATGGATATGATCATCCATAGCACTAAAAATCTGGTATAATCCGGTCGAATCCATATTAATCCTGTATAATCCATTACAATTCCTTTATAATTCACCGTAATTCCCATGAATCATACTGTGGTCGCCTGAGGTGAATCCATGGCGGCATGTGCCCAAGCCTTGTTGGGAGATGACGAGCCTGAGGGAAGCCAACTACTAGGCATGATGCCCTTGGGTCCCTTGGGGCTTGCTGCATGTGGCTTGTGTCGAGTTTTTCCAGGATCTACCGGGCAATTTTTGGTTGGATCAAAGTTGCTGCAATGGATATGGGCCGACAACCCGAGAATTCGCCGATTGTGAAATTTTGGGCCTGACATTTTGAACCATAGGCATACAAAGTGACCCACTGGATGTGGAAGTTGGTTTGAAACCCAACTGTAGATCTACGAACGATATGACAATATGACAGCCCAACTTGCTCCACGATGGTGGCTACAATTGTACCATTAATTTATTTACCATTTTGTTCGATGATTCTCCCAGAAACCTCCATGGCTGCCGCTTCGGTGATTTCCCTGCCTAGCGCTGAGTCTTGCAGGCTTCAACGTCGTGGACGAGCGAGACGCTCAGCCGGCGGCCGTGTGCCATGTTTCAACGGTGGAAACTGCACGGAGACTTGCAGACGATGTCGGCAGATGGGGGCCATTATGGCTTTGTGGCTAGCCACACTTAAAAAAAAAACATGTTTTTCCAGGGTATGGATGGTATGGCGTACATAGTTTTATGATGTACAAAAACGAATCGGGCCTTTTGGAAAGGCGTTGGCATCGGGACGTTGAGGTGCCGCACCACATTTTGCTGTGGGAAGGCGCTTGCTGGTAAAATTTCGGTTCATTTTAAGTATGACAGAAGTTTCGAAAATTGAGAAAAACTTGGATCCTGACATTTACAAGATTTTACAAGCACTTAAAATCACTTCTATATAAGCAAAGCGCGCTTGCAACGAAGCAAAGTGAGGATCCAGAGTACCAACAAACTCCGTGCCCCGCCGGCCCCCACCCCGTTTTTTTTTTTGCCGAGGAAACACTATGCTCAGTGGTGGGAGTGCTTGCGGCCACAAATCCCATGAGCCTGGCAGCGGTCTCCTTTGGCCAACGGTGCATTCAACGTAGAAACCTAGAGCTCCAGGTTGGATATGGTCATCATGTGATTCCCAGCAAGCCGATTTCAGGGGAAACAGCCACAACTCAAAAGGCAAGTCAATTGGAAGGACTTCAATCGATTTCTGTTAACGTGGCCGCAGAACCTGCGCAGCTGATGTCCCTGCACTCTCGCTGAAAAAGGCTGACAGCCCGGCACATAGGGCTTTGATGGCACCTCTTTTGAGAGAGACCAACCATGTTGCGCTTTTTTCTTTCTAAGAAGTATCGTCAAATTTCTGTTCCCCCATGACCCAATTGGACATATTCTATGTGGTAAGTCATTCCGACGGTCTATGGTTGGTTCTACCACATTATGGCTATATGCCCATGTCCTGATTATATTATTTGTTGCTGGTATTAAAATGGTATGGAATATCCATCAATTGCTAGTTTGTTAAATCCCGACGATGGGTACGATCCCAAAAATAGAACGATTGCCCCTCCATTGATCTAGACAATCATTCAGATTTTCGCCAGTAAAATGAGAAAATGTTTTTCGCTCAATCTGATCATATGAATCATATGATCTTGACATATCTTGACCTGTGCTGGATCGCCAAGATTGGCTACAGCCTCCTGAATGTGTCAATGGAGCGACACCGAGAATTCCTTCTGGGCCTCACAAGCAGTGGACCCTTTGAGAATGGTGCCCCAGACTCGGGTGTGGCCGGGAGGGCTTAAGGTGCACAATGAATTCCAACCATTCGCTGGGTTGTGGAAAGGCTATGAGAGAGCAATGGAACAGGCTATAGGTAAACAACTTTGAAGGAATGTTTGAGATGGATAAGCATGTCGTGGTTCAGGTTCAGGTAGCCTTCGCCAAAGATATATGATATATTAGATTTTACCATCGAGTTTACACACATCAAATGAAGAAAGCAATGTATAGGCCTTTTGAACAGTACAGGATCCGGCCAAAGCTGGAAATCTGCTCAAGGGCCGATTTCTCCACTGCTCCCAACTTCTTCACAGGTATGATTGGTCTGCTAGCTGCCTTCATACATCCCAAGGAGGCACTTTATCAGGCCAGAGCTGATCATTGCGAACTCCCTAGCCCAATCGCTGGGGAAATTCATTTGCAGTGACCTATTTTTGTATGTATTACATACGGTCTACGGTATCTATCTGAATCTTTTGAAACATCTATCTAGACCTATCTGGGGGTTTCCAATCCATGGGGGTACCTCTAGTTATCCATTTATAGATGAGATTTTCCATGTGAACCATCCAGCGATCTCTTGGGGATCCTATGGAAACACCAGACCTATCAATGCTGGACAGGTCATGGAGCTGTTGGAGGGTCCGGATCTCTTCGATTTCCTTGCCGAGCGCAGCAGCAAGCTGGAAGAAGTCAAGGCAGTGGGCTTGGTGAGGCCAGCTGATCGTTGAGATACATGTTTTTCAAGGTGCTGAATGTTGTGCGAACAACATGATTCAGTGATGAAAAAAGTAACATCATCAACATGTTTCAGTGATTTGGATGATTTTGGATGATTTTGGATGATTTTGGATGATTTTGGAATCTGGATCATTCTGGATCTGGTTTTGGTTTGACAGCCAGTCCACGATCCACGGCTTGAGGCAAATGGTGAAGGCTGGTACCTGCTTGGGATGGTTCACCATGTTTCCGGATAGCCGAAATGGCCACGTGTGATTCAACGGGGAACCGGATGTTCTCAATCAGTTTTTTTTTAGGTACCTTATTGTAAGGCAAACGCATATTTCCGAGATCGCTCAACCAGCAACAACTCTTGATGTTGGGAGGGTGTCTTGATGGGGAAGGGAATCCAGTCGACCTTCTGGATTGGTACACTAGGCGTGTTGACCAGTGCGTTTGCAGATCTTTGTCATGTTTAGCAGTTTCATGCATCAAACGGTTTCATACTGTTTCTAGTTGGTTTCAACTCATTTTCTTACCTGCTCAAAAAAAAAATCCTAAAACTATTTCACACCCTTTTCTTATTGTCTATCCCGCCTAGGATGAGGATGAGGAGGATGAGGAGGGTGAGGATGAGTGAAGAAGAAGAAGAAGAAGAAGAAGAAGCAGAAGAAGAAGAAGAAACACATGAAGAATAACAAGAAGAATAAGAAGAAGAAGAAAAAAAGAAGAATAATAAGAAAAAATAATAAGAAAAGTAATACGAATAAACAAAAAGAAGAAGAACAAGAAGAAGAAAAAGACAAAGAAAAATAACAATAACAAGAACAAGAAGAATAAGAAGAAAAATAAGAGGAAGAAAAAGAAGAAGAAGAAGAAGACGAAGAAGAAGAAGAAGAAGAAGAAGAAGAAAAAGAAAAAAACAGAAAAAGAAGAAAAGGGAGAAGAAGAAGAAGAAGAAGAAGAAGAAGGAGAAGAAGAAGAAGAAGAAGAAGAAAAAGAAGAAGAATAATAAGGAGGAGGAGGAGGCGGAGGAGGAGGAGGAGGAGGAGGAGGAGAAGACGAAGCAAAAGAAGAAGAAAAAGAAGAACAACAAGAAGACTAAAAAAAAGAAAGAAAAAAGAAGAAAAAGAAGAAAAAGAAGAAAAAGAAAAAGAAAAAGAAGAAGAAGAAGAAGAAGAAGAAGAATAAGAAGAAGAAGAGGAAGAAGAAAAAGAAGAAAACTACAAAGAAGAACAAAAACAACATAATAAAAACAAGAAAAAGAAGAATAACAAGAAGAAGAAGAAAAAGAAGAAAAGAAAAAACATAATAAGAAGAGAAGAAAAAGAACAAGAAGAAGAAAAAGAAAAAGAAGAAGAATAATAATAAGAAGAGAAGAAAAAAGAAGAAAAAGAAAAAGAAGAAGAATAAGAAGAAAAAGAAAAAGAAGAAGAATAATAATAAGAAGAAGAACAAAAACAACATAATAAAAACACATGATCCTCATTGACGAGCATATGTTTCAGAAGCATTGACACCACGAATCAGTGATTTGATTTTAAGCATCGAGGCGGTGCACTACATGCATCGGAGTCTGGGTGCTTTGCATCGACACCTGGCCTCCAAGGAATGCCGCGGGATCTTTTGGTTCAAAACCCAGAACCTAGTGGCAGCCACTGTTACCAGAAACATTGGGTCCCCGAAAACATGGCCTCCCTTGAAAGTATGGCCCAAAAAACCATGGACCGAGTCGGTTGAAACGGTCCCCAAATCTATAAATCTGTAGGACCATCAGCTGCCACGACTTGGCTTAGGAGATATCAAGCCTGAAAACTTTGGCTTTATTCAGCCTCCCGTGCCTGGACAGCCCCTGCCAGCCCTCAAGTCTCCCGGCTGCGAATGAGCGGGGTGTGAGTGCCACGTGTCGGTTGTTAGCTTTCACCCCCTGCGCACTCTGCACGGGGACCCCATAGTTTTGGACTAAGCCAAGATGTTGGGGATAGGTTGAAACCACCAAGGTTACCATTGATACTGGAAGGGGGAATTATTTTTTTTTGGTGCTCGAGTTAACAGCCGTTCATTTTTTGCATACTTATGCCTACCTCTCGAGTAATCTCTGGAATGGAAATCACATTGCTCACGCGATATGTGCAGGCCATGGGCCAGCCGAGTTTTTTTTTACTTGACGAGTTTGACAGTTGTTTGATGGGGCAATTAGTTCTCGCAGGGATGTCATGTCTGTCAACGTCACACGATGATGGTCGTGGTCGTGGTCATGGTCATGGTCATCCTTATGGTCTTATGGTCTTATGGTCATCATCATCCTCATCCTCACCCTCATCCTCATCCGCAGCATTTTTTTCCTTGAACTCACCCTACATTCCCAAAGGCCTAAAACACCTGCGGCTCGAGGTTGTTTGACGTTGGGCTGGCATGGGTTCTGAAGTCACCCGTCACCGAAGAGATGCCCAGCAGCTATAGATTCTATGGCCATGGGGGAACCATCCATTACCAAGGTTTGTTTACCGGAGGGTAATCCTGAAAAGGACGATGGTTTTCGAGTTACCATTGGCATCGACGCAGACAGGGCAAATCCAATGATCGGCCCCCAATGGACTGGCTCCACGGAGGACAGCGAAAGATTTACTACACATCAAGCGCTGCGGCACCGCATGCTACATGGCGCCGGCGACTTGCCGACTGGAACATGTTTTGGGGTATGATTGAGATGTTTTTTTTTTTAATGGTGTGACAAAAACAGGAGACGGTTTGGAATCATTGGAATCCCTAGATTCAAATGAAGTAGGTCACAAGATCTGGAGATTCCAATGATTCCAATCCCCAGATTCAAGCGACATATCCCATATGGAAACTAATGAGTACATCTAAACCTGGAAAACAGATGATAATAGTATAAAGATGTATCAATAACAGCGACAGATCCCTGGTCCTGCCACTGTTCGCAATCGAGCTCTTCGAGTCATCCATAAAAGCCATGGTGAACCTCGTATTCGCTTTGGACAGATGGATTGCTAACCCATCATTCGGCTGTTTCCTTTGGCTGTTTCGCAAACTGAAGGACACACGAACCAGGGCCTTCTAAACTCGAACTTTCAAACGTTTGTTGCTAGACTTGTAGGCAATTCCACACAATTCCAAACAATTCCAAACCTGGTTGGTGTTTTACTTTTCCCCTTTGTAATCTTTGTAAAATATTGTACGATTATCTATTAATTACCTGGCATGATGATCCCAAGATTGAGTATATATGCACCAGGCCCTGCCACCCCCCCCCTCCCCCCCACCCCCATGGGATGGGGTCCAATATACTTCCCCCTCCCCCCCCCTGTGGTGTGGTGGGGGTGTGGCACTGTCCCCCTCCCCCCCCTGTGGTGTGGTGGGGG
>Ga0126342_10018827_pt1:0-10000 | contig 11799 bp, 8 predicted proteins | sample Cyp1metagenome_FD_92528 | JGI IMG/M metagenome (GOLD analysis project Ga0126342, IMG submission 92528) | Coral microbial communities from Lord Howe Island, Old Settlement Bay, Australia - Cyphastrea 1 metagenome | ecosystem: Host-associated > Invertebrates > Cnidaria > Coral ... | reverse complement strand
ATAGCAATTTCAAAAGCGTTGGCAGGCATGGTCTGAAGAGGATGTGCAAGACGCATGTCGCGTGGCAAGCGTAGTACAAGAGACATCTCCATCAGACATGTTAGGAGGTCAGAGCGCTGATTTCTTCAGAGGGGTTGATTTTGCAGCATCCGATCTTTAGATTTGCTAATTTTGCGTGACAGCGCATGATTTCGCAAGACCTGGCCTCACTTTTTCGCGGCATGCGCAGCAGTTTAGAGAGATGGCATGGAAAAATCGCAAATCGCATTGGGATGAGGCTGTAAGCTCAGCACTCAACTTTCAATGTTTGATTGAAGTCTGGCAGAATTGCTGCAAAATTGTGATGTTGTCGATTTCCAAATTTGAAGGAAGTCTCGCAGAAAAGCTTCGTTTTTCCGCTTTCAACTGCCACAATTCAACGCACTCTCGCACAATAGCTTTGTTTTCAATCTTGCAGATAGGCAGATAGACAGCTAGGCAAATCGATAGGACAGATAAAATAGATAGAAAGACAGTTCGATAGATAAACAGCTTCAAAGAGAGACGGACAGACAGACAGACAGACAGACAGACAGACAGATAGATAGATAGCTACATAGATGGAGAGGCAGACAGACAGACAGATAGATAGATACACAGGTAGGCATTTGGATAGATGGATGGATAGATAGATCGATAGCTGAAAAGGTTTTGCAATTGATCTGGGGTCTCTGGAAATGGATTCTTGTGTCTTTCCAACTATTTTATATATGGTGGAATTGAATTGTATTATAGGTACCTTTGTTCTATGAGGTAATCAATTGGTTGATTCGGCAGTATCTTACCATTAGTTATTTAATACATCTATTTGTTTCTACCATGGATAATCCTTTGTGCATTATTATTTTCACTCTTAGGCAACCAATTGGTTGATTAATGTGGTATCATCCCAGTATCGATTACGATTATTTTGTCCATCATATCATTTGGATAAACAGGGGTCCACTACCATGTCCCTTAAAGGGTGCCCGACCAATTGCTGGATTAACATGGAATGGGTATCATCCCTTTATAGGGTATGTACTATATCTATTTGTTTCAGCCACACTCATGTTTCTTCTAGGGCGGTGTCCCCATATACCTTTGGTATAAAGCCACCAATATTATCCCTGGTGATCACTCTTTTATCAAAATATTCAATTTCCCCATGATTTCTACGTATGCATCATATATCCTTTACATGCAATGTCCAATTATGGATTTTGCCAAACTCAGGGAGCAGAAATCTGCACCTTGACTTAGCCCAAAAAAACAAACATGACGATATCCTAGTTGCTCGGTGGGGTATTGCCTAAGTCAAGGTGCAGATTTCTGCACCTAGACTTCGGCAATACAGAGGTTGTACCCTGGGATTTTGCCGATATCAGGGTGCACAAATTTGCATGTGGCCTTGGGAAACAGCCTTACCTATTATATTCTACCATGATTTTTCCCGCAATGGATTCGGAGTCCTTGATTTTGAGATTTAGGGAAAAATTGCCGATCTTTTGGCTTGGGGGACCCCAAATCCATCGCCGCCGCAAATCCGTCGCATAACATTTTTTATTTGTTATTTTATATTTAAGTGTTCAACCAAAAAACTTATCTGAACTACGATCGAATTGGTGATCGTTTGTTCTGACTGGTACTTCCACGAGTACAGTAGAAGGGTAGATGGATGGAGAGGCAAATTGTCAGTCCCCTTCTTGGCATGACAATCGAATGGCGGATAAGAATTAATAACATTGACACATCCAAGAGACACTAACCAAAGACGATTTTTTCCTTTGGGATAAATTTCGCTAGTATATACCAAGGCCACCTACCTTGATAGATAAGACTCACGGCCAATGCAAAGCCTCTGGGTATTAGCGTATCCGACTAATTTTCAGGATATTCAGTTTATAGTCAGTTTCATGTTTTTTGTGAATGCATAGTCATCCTTTGGTCCATAGAATAGTTTCAATCATATTCCCATATTTTGTGAGGATGTTTGTTTTCGTGTGTTGTTTTTGATAACTAAATTTGTTGGTTATCTCATAGTGTGCAAATGTGGTGTTTTACAAAATATGGTGATGTATGGTTGAGCAACGGTTGACTAATACGAGGATCATGGGATCATTCTATCTGGATAACCAACAAAATGGTTGACTAATAGAATGACGATATAAGGATGATAAACGTGGGGTAATGATTAACCACTCACTACTTAAAAAAATATATTGCACACAATAGTAACGATTGACAAATGGTATACTGAATATTTAGTGGTGATTATATATTTATATACAAATTATAATGAGAATGTATAAGCAACAATTGGGAAAATTCCACAGTAATATTCATTAGATTTGCTCTGTGATGTGAGATAAAACAATCATGATTTATGACATTATACAGTGATATGTGGAATCACCTGCATGCCACCCTTTGTGACAATGAAGATCTACAACATGAATAGTGATTTATGATGGTTTGTTTACCGTTCACACACTACTACAGAAGCCATTTTAATTCCGATATTATGGAATATCCCCATATTTCATCACCCAGTGATAGATGATTTCCCCATTATTTCATGGTTCGGTTAACTCCTTTAGGTCCACCATTTTTTTGATAGTGAAATAATAATGTTAACCTAAACCATAGATGAAATTGATGATCTATTTAACTATACATACCACCATTTTTATCCCGTTAAATGACGATGGCTCACCATTGGCTAAATCATGTATATATTGTCCCACTAATCTTCCCATCTATAGAGGACTTCCCAACTAAAAACTAGTAAATGCGTAATTTGTTTATCATACCATGGTTATATGTGGAATATCCCCAACCATATTTAGTGGGACACCAATCACGTTACATCAATCGTATTAAGATGAGTTTGTTTGACAGAAGGATATCCCCAAATCCCATAGTTTATCGTTATTTTCCTACGTATTCAAATTACTTTTCCTTGGCGTCTAACCCGTTTGCAGACAAACGCAGGTGACAGATCTCTACGAAGCAGCGCTGAGCGGTGGCTTGGAAGATATCGTACAGCCACTTGGACTGGATGAAGCGGTAACTCGGGTAGGTGATGTGATGCAGTGGTGATTTTAGAGCCATGAACAGTGGAACATTGTGTGTTTTCTTCAACATATTTCCAAATATGTCCAACTCTCAATCAAATTGTGTTTGCATGCGTTTTGATTTCAACATGTGCGATTCAAGACTGCGGATATGTTGCACGTTTTCATGCTGAACCACATTCCACTATCTACTTTCTGCACCAGTGAATGCCTTAACCACCTGTTTGAATTATTGAAATGATGTGCTGTTTCCATTTTGAAAATTGACCAGGTCATCGCCAAATTTGACATTTTTTTGGGAGGGTCATCGTGGACTTGGTTAAAAAAACATGTTGTGAAAACAACTAAGTGTAATGACTGACTGTAGGATCATACATATCCTGGAAGTGTGTAAACAAAAAAATGGCTGACCAGATTAATGTTTGTTTTGAAGGATCATCCGGGTTGTTAAATCCTTTTGTTTTCATGTCATGGTTAACACTCCCAAGTTCTGCTGATTCAAACCCTTACGTCCCTATGTTTCCTGGTGAAATCCGGATCACACTGGGAACATCCTGGAATTATGGAGGACAATCCACATTTTGTTTAAACCCCGAATTGGGGATGCTGTCAGGTGGCTTTCACCCCAGTTGGATGCATCCTTGAGATTTTGTTGTTTTCCTGGTGAACTCTAAATCTTAGCTCCTCAAAATCCACAGTTTGTTCCTATTTCCTCTGGTCAAAAAAAGAATTTCTGCCGGCTCAAACCGTACTTTCCTTGGTCAAAATTCTGATTGCATGCTGAAACCACCCCAATCTCTCTGAGTTTTTGATTCCCCAGGTTTTTCTCCAGGTTCAATCTTTCCATTTTTTCCAGAGTTCCAATCCCCAGTTCCATAGCGTCAAACGCCGCAGCCGTTCCCAGGCTCTGCCTTCGCTGGGGCTCCAGCTACGAGGCGCACGTGGCGCTCTTCGCCGCGGCACAGCTGGGCGACGCGGAGCGCTGTCGCCAGCTGCTGGCGATCAAGGCGGATCCGGCGAGGCGGGAGCAGGTCACCGGCTTCAGTGAAGCTTGGCGGTTGGGGGAAGCTTCCATGACATCGATTTTTTGGAGATCAACCATGAATTGAATGGGGATAATGGACGTGAAGCAAAGATGGTGATTTCTAGATGATTTCAAGAACAACAAATAGGGGAAATCACAGTTCATCAACAAGAGAGGGACTATTGTATTTTGACCATGAATGTTAGAGCATATGGAAACTTTGGGGATATGAACCATGAATTGCGTGGGGATATCTATGTGATATTTATGGGATTTAGTGATTTTAGTGGGATATTTATTAACCAAAGCCAAAGATTGTGATTTAAGCAACAAGAACAGGGGAACATATGATTTAACTAACAAGAGAGGGGATTTAAGCAATAACTAGTAAACGCTATTACCACCATTAATGTTAACTGTTAAGTTAGACCCTTATAGAAAATTGGAGAAACATGATAAAATGGTCATGGAATAATAACATATTTTTTGTTTTGCCATCAAAGATGATGAAGCGGTATCAACCATTGAAAATAATGAAGGTTATGTAAACCATGAAATACCTGATTATGTGGGATATTATTTGATACTATATAGTGATTCTATACATATATATATAATTACAATGGTATGTAGATACCATATGGATCCAGCCGTAGCTTCTGAGAAAGTATGACTGGGTATGATGACTGCAGGGTTTAGGAAGTATTTGGATCCATAGGGAGTCTTTCCTGTTGGTATGTGTTTTTCTTCTTTTTTTGGGGGGAAGAAAAATGCCGAAATAGGTTTTTTGCTGCAATTAAAAATTGTATAGTATGGTATTCACAAGAAATCATATAGACGGGGATATCAACTATAACAATAGTTGTTGACTGGGAATACTATGGGCCGGGATGTAGTTCGGATATGATCAAATATGATCAAATACATATTAATGATTATATATACAACCATTATATAAGTAACGGGAATGTTATTCACACATGATAGGGGTATCAACCTTCCATCGTTAGGATATGTTTGAGGATACATGGGCCATTAGGGGCCATCAATTTGAAAGTTTGTGGTGATGGATGGACAGTGGTTTGCAGGTGATTTTTGGGATGTTGCCGAGAGTTTATTTTGTTTGGCGAGATTTATGTATTTTTTCAGATTTTCCGAGGATCTCAGCAAAATTCTGGGCTTTGAAACCCTTGGCTACCGGGATGGATGATTGATTGCAGGTTGTTGATTTGTTTGCCAGATGTTTGCCTGATTTTTCTTGGCAACGACTTTTGCATGAGCATGCTGCTTGGACCTCTATATATATATATGCGACTTTTATGGCTTTCCATGTTCCATTTTCAGAGTGAAATTACAAATTCCTTCATAGCAACGGTTTCAGAAACATTGCAATTTGGGAGGGTTGTTCAATGTGGGGCCCCCTCGATAGCAAAGTTGGCTTATAACTCCAATAAGTATGGTTTATGATACTTATAACTTATAACTACAGCATTCATGGGGTCTTTAGACCAACTTATATAACTGTAACTGGCGGGACCCACATTGTACGAATGGTTTTTCACAATCGAAGCTCCCCGGAATGCTTAGGTGTTGGAATGGGCGGTGCTGGCCCCTGTGTCTGCTGATGTAGTAGTCTCCCTGCTCCCCTATGCTGATGCGGTGGCGATACAGTCAACCCTGCGGCTGTCCCTTGATATGTTCGGAGCTGTCTGGAGCCGGGATGGGTTACAATTGAGGCCCTTTACCAATTGTAAATGGTATATAAATGGTATTATATCAATGGGTACTGTATATTCTATGGGGTTATCATTCCATGAATGGGCTGACTTACTGACTTACAACTGGTATTTCAGGCCTTGACTGTACCTGGATGGGGAGCCAAAGAGCTTGGTTAACGTAAGCTACACCTCCCCGGTCCAGCGTGCTGACAGCGTGCTGACAGGTCAGCCATTTATGGTCGAAGTACTCTGCTCTACCATTTAATGTCAGCAGCAACTCAGCAGCAATAGGACCACCTGACAGCCCATGCCCTGACGGCGATTCCTCAATCTTTTCGCAACGGTTGAGACATGTTGAGACGGATAGATTATAGATCGGGGTCTTTGTAAAGTGGTATAGAAACATGATACAAGTGGCAATTGCCGTAAAGAATTGTCATCTCACTTTGGTGTATCCACCGGTTGGACCTATTCCCGCTCTGAACCTTCCCTGCTGATGGGGTTTCCATCCTGAATTCTCTAATAGAGCCATGCAGAACCAGCGTCAGCATCTTATTGGAACATCTTTGATGTGTTTTACTATGTTCATTCATTTATTTATAGTTTATAACTCCATTTGGAACCCCGTTTTGATCCATCCCTGGTCCATGGGTCACCTTAGGGTGGCTGTCGGCAAGCGGCCCCAGATGGATCACCATTAGGATCCCATCAGAACCATTAGATAAGTAACAAACAGTTTTTTTAGCTCCATGTTCTAAACTTATTCAAGAAATAACTCCATTTCAGAACCATAAAATATCCGCCATATCCATTGACCTAGATTTTCTGGTGGACGGATATTGTTACCATGTGTTGCCCATTCATTGATTCATACCCTGACAAACCAAACCAATGTACCTACCTTACTGGGAGGATCATCCCATGGATTGTTCCATCAGTGAATTATCCATTTTGAACCCATCTATAACGATGAACTTCTGTGCAGAAATGCCCTGTTGTGCTCCAAAAAAAGGGTTTAGGCTCCAAAAAGCATCCCCTACAGTCTCAGAAGGTGTTTGGAGCTCTATAGGATCTATAACTTATACAACTACAATGTGGGGCACCCGAGATAGCTAAGTTGGCTTATAGCTCCAATAAGCATTTTATACTATTACCCCCAGGCCGGGTGTGCCGCTCGAAGGGGGCACACCCGGCCTGGGGGTACATCAATAAATATGACATATATATATATATATATATGTATATGACAAGGGTATTAGGGAATATTAAACTCCCCCCGTTAAACTTTACATTCAATTGGGAAGATCAACAAGGGTTTTAGGGAATATTAAACTCCCACCCCAGTTAAACTTTACATTCAATTGGGAAGATCAACCAATGTTGTTGATGTTGATGTTGATGATGTTGATGTTGTTGATGATGATACTGCTGATGATGATGATGATGATAATGTTGATGAAATGAGGAAAAAACGTCATCCGTTTGCCCAAACGAACGACACGGGGAATCTCACAAAACATTGGCCCTGCGCAGTCAAAACGCACTTGCCCGGGCAGGCCGCTATACTATTATATATAATATAATTAATTATAATATATATATATATATGTATGGTTTATGAATGTTTATGAATGGTTTTAACTGTTCATGAATGTTTATGAATGTTCAATAATGTTTATGAATGTTTACGCATGTTTATGATTGTTTAAGATATGTATATATATATATACACTTATTATATACTTATAACTTGTAACTATGGTTCATGAGGTTTATTATAAGCCAACTTATAACTGGGGGGCCGGCGGGACTCGTATCCGTCTGCCAAGGACTGTGACGTATGTCGTCGTGATGCTGACGGCTGGACGGCCTTTGACTGGGCCATCTCCCAAGGCCCGAAATACCAGTTGTAAAGTACCAGTTGTCCAGAGAAAGTGGGTTGTTACTGACCATTAACTACTAACTGACTGGGTTCTTACTGACTTACTATCACCAAGTACCAGTTGTAAGTCAGTAAGTCACGACAGATACAATAGTCACGCCATAAAAATGGAATGATAAGCCCATAGAAATAACCAGATATCCATTTACAAGTGGTAAAGGGCCTTCACTGGGGACGGTTTTACTTTTTTGTTTGTACCTCATTAGAGACATTCAATGACTCAGGAGCCAACACGGAGCCATATCTCTAGGGACACCCAAAGCCTATATTCGATGGAATCTATAGGAACACCCAATGATGATGTTGCGTTCATTCCCATAATCTTACCTTATCAGTTTTATTTTTTTTTATGGGTTTCATTATATACTCCCACCCCCTAATATAAACCAACCCCATTGTATGGTCCCAATGATGAATAAATCCCTACATCCACCGTGGCTTCCCGTGGGGTGTTTAATATGAACGGTGCAAGTGATTAACATTTATAAATGTAAGCATCATCATGTTTCCCCTCCAAGTTACTGTAATGACGAATCTCCAACCCTGTTTTCATGCTTCCATCCTAGTGATGTTGATAGATGAAATGAGAGGGGTACGCATCCCCCCCATGTTTACCATGTTTACCCGCAACCATTCAAGGTGTATTATGGGGCTGTCTCCAAATTCGGACACCACAAATCTCATAGCTTAGGACATCTTATCATAATTCCATGCTATCCCCGGTTTTGAGACAAACCTGACAAACCCTCAATGAAAAGATACATGATTTTCCGCATGTTTCCTCAGAAATCATCCAAATTGTTGAGAGAAGTGAATGATTGTGTTTGGAAAGGGTTGGTCCCACCACTAAGAATTCGGGCATGGTCAGCAACAGCGTGAATATTTTCCAACGGGGATGGTCGTTCCGTCATAGGAGTTTTTCATGGTACACATATTGTCAATGGCCATTTCAGGAACCTAAATTGGAGGTACCTACCATACATAAGGCCTATGTAAGGCCTATGCAAGGGAATATCCCCACAAAATATGGCCAAACATATGGTACTAACGTACCTCCATTTTAGGATCCTGAAGATCTCCCATTGATATTGTGAAGGAATCCCATTCATTTGGATGATGGTTGGCATTGGGGCAAGTATCCCAAAATATCCCATGCTCAGATATAGACTGGGATATTGATGGGATAATACATAGACTGGGATAATAGTGGGAGAATAGTGGATGATTATGGGACAACTATAGCTGGGTATATAAATCCCAAACTGAATGGTTGAGCCGTTGAACCTGTGCTTTTCTTCCAAAGGTCACGAAGACTTTGCGCTGCAGCTGCTGCAGCAGGGTCCGCAGATCGCCTATGCCTCCGGCCGGCCCTTGGCGTCCTTAGCGCGGGTGGCTGGGTTGCAGCTGGGCGTTGAGAGGTGTTCGGCTGTTGAGAAAGTGCTGAATGATTGGCTTTGAAAGATCTGGAAATTGGAGACTTGTACAAGTCATCACAAACTATAGAATGAGTATGAATGAGTATCTTCCCGCCAAAATTATGCATATTAAATATGTGGGTTGGTGTATTTTGTTCGTCATCCTTCCAGCTCATTGCCATGTGGCACCAACATGATGACTTGCCATAGGTGCCAGCCAGAAAGGGTTGATATATGTTGAGTTTTGATATGTTATGATGATTATTTAGTTAAACAACAGGTGATTTGTATTGTTTTGTTATTGTTTTCTTCTGTTGATTTATGCCCAATCTGCCCAGATTCTGAAAGTACGCATACAATCTGTAAAAGAAAGGGAGTGCACGATCTTTGGTGTGACCAATTCTAGTGGCTACGGTAAGGGTCCAGGCAGGTGAATGAGCTGAGGGGCTGAGGTGCAGATGCAAATGAAATATGATTTGACAGGATACAACAAGGGATACAAATATACTGTAGTATACCCTAATGATCATAGAATATCATATATAGATACTTACTTCTCAAATGGACTTACAGGAACCGACAGAATTATGGAGAAAAAAAAACGTTTCAATTTACAGGCGCCGCCTGTCTATGATAGAAAAGTTACGAACATTTTTTTTTCCATAATTATTTTTTCCATAATTTTTTTTTTTCCATAATTCTGTCGGTGACTGTATGTCCATCGATTCGCAATTTGAATGCATTTTAAGGGGGAATATGGAATTATAGAAAATATGTGTCTAAAGATCTGGTATATGCCCCTAAGT
>Ga0126342_10018826_pt1 | contig 11800 bp, 11 predicted proteins | sample Cyp1metagenome_FD_92528 | JGI IMG/M metagenome (GOLD analysis project Ga0126342, IMG submission 92528) | Coral microbial communities from Lord Howe Island, Old Settlement Bay, Australia - Cyphastrea 1 metagenome | ecosystem: Host-associated > Invertebrates > Cnidaria > Coral ... | reverse complement strand
TTATAGAACGAAAATGGGAAATGTGAGAAAAATGGGGGAAAACAGAATTATAGAACAACAGCGCTCCGACAAGAATTATAGAACGACGAAAAAAATTAGGAGGAAGATCAGATACATTTTTTTGTCATACCTTCCGAGGAAAACAGAATTATAGAACAACAGGGTACGGTAAATAACCGTACCTTCGTCCTCCTCAACTTCCGTTCTATAATTCCGGCACTGACCATACCTACTGCTCACCATTGGTCGATACATGTGGTAGCTAAGGAAGGTTCTCCTCGCTTGTCAGGAGACAGTTGTCACCTTCAATCCAAGGAATACAACAACACAGGTTGGAAGTCATCATAAGTAATGATTGAACATAGACATAGGATACACATATAGTTATGTGTATATATATTATGTATGTATGTATGTATGTATATATATATTGTATATATATATATTATGTATATATATATTATGTTTATATATTTATTATGTGTATATATATAATATGTATATATATATTATGTGTATATATATACATTTGTATATATGTTGTATATATATATATAGTTATATATATGTATATATATATATATGTATATACACAATAAGCCTGCAAATGGATAAGACTTACTTTGAAGATCTCAGATGCCGATTTTTGTAGGACTCGCTGAGTTCAAAAAGCCGGAGTCCAATTCCCCCCTTATCGTCAAAAGATGTCAAAAATGGGGAAGGTGAACATGTGTATGCAATGTTGATGAATTTCATGTAGGTCTGCCTGATTAGAAGTGTGTCATTTCTTGAGCGAAACGCGCCTAGTACGAGTCGTGAGCCGAAGCCGTGTATGCCCTCGGAGGCCCCAGATTTCTTCCGAAAGTTGTTATGCTGTCCGTTTTTCAGGGCCAACTGTCAGCTATTGGGGGATGACACAGGGTTTTGCAGCTACAGAGAACGACTGAGAATCTGTTCAAATTCTGTGCTCAGGCAAATTGAAACCAGACTGAACGAATGAACAACTGGGGATTGGGTCTTTGATCAGCTGTAAATTGTGGTTGCTTGCGCTTGGGCATACATCTATGGTCTTGTTCTAGGATGAAAAGTGCTGCTAGTGGCATTGACATTCCAATACTTGCGTAGTGGAATGCCTGAATCAAACATAGCAGAGGAAAGCCTGGAATCTGATAGGATATTCTACGCTCGCATACACGGATGCAACTGGCAATCCCCAAAGTTTCACAAGGAAACGATGCAGCCATTCGAAAAAGTGCCCTTTAGGTCATGTGCAAAAGGCCAGGTTTCTATTTCTGGGTTCAGACTTTGGTTTCCACACGTTTTCTCAGGGGTACAAGTGTTCTATTGAATTCTACTATTATCTCGATCAAATGAGCAAAAATCTACACAATCGCTCTTTTTCGGGAGAAAATTTTGTGGTTTGGGAGAGATCCTTAATTAACTGAACTATTTAGTGTTTGCCCATTGAGAATTAAATTACCACAATGACTGCTTGGTGCTTGCCCTTTCCCACTTTGAACATCATGCAAGAAGCTGACTCTACGCGAGACCCAGGTTTGCTCGAAAAGGGGGTAATTACCCTAAAAGATCTAAAAGTCTCATGGCTCATCATATTTTTTCTCATGGAATCGGAAATCGTCAATAAACTTGGCCATATTCTCTGGGAGGTCCTCCGTCCTCCCACTCACCGGGTAACCCACCTCTTGCCTACGGAAGCGTGATAGCCATGGCACTGGAACTTAGAAAACAAAACTAGGTCCTTTGGGTATAGGCGTTGCCTGGTGTCCTTCCAATGCCACCCTCCAAAAAGAACGGCAAAAACAGCACCACGGCAGACTGTTTTGCAAGACTACATGGAGTAATTCTATGAGACACATCTCAGGCATCTCGATCTTGGAACTGACAATCGTGTTGGATGGTGTGATGACTTAGCTGCCTTCATCGACAGTCGGATTAAAAGGATAAACGAGTTTCAGAATGATATTGATTGTAGATCGACACTGAATTTTGGTTCCCTAAATATTAATGTCATTTCAGATCCACGTGGTTTCCCAAAGATCCATGCCATCCATGCAACGAAGAGAAGCGTTTATGGGAACATTACTGTTTGCTGTTGCTGTTAAACTTCGAACAATTTTCCCGTAACTCATCCCTTTAATTATACCAAGAACAAAGAAGAGTTCTTTAAACAATAGGGATTTACCCTCAAAATGGAGCTTTAACAAGTTCAACCAGCCAAAATGGAGATTTGACATGATTTGCCCATCAAAAGAATGGATCTCACGGCAGATGTTTCGATTTTTTGTCGCTTCTCCGATCTGATGGCGAGTGGAGCTCCGGTAGCTGTGGTGCCCATGGCCCTGATGTGGTGACTTGGAGAAGCACCAATTTCCTGGTTGATTGGATATTGTAGGGAGTACTGTACTAGCCGGTTACTACCCACTAGATTGATCTGATTGTCTCCCAGTGGGAATTCCTCTGAACCAGGCCAAGCAGTATACTGGACAGAGGGTTTTGAACACTGGGGTTTGTAACCCGCAGACATGGGAATAAACAAACCGTGGAGACAAATAAATGGATGAAATGCATAAACATATTCCTGACCCTCACTCTCTGAATGTCCTGCCTATCAGCAAGATTATGAGGATCCAATACAAAACCGGGGGTTCCATTTTTTAGTTTTTTTTTTTGGGGGGGGGGAGGGGTTGGTTGGACTTGCTTCATCAACTCAACAGGGCATGGATTGGATCCCCAAAGCTGCAACTCTGGAAAATGCTCCAACTTGTAGATGATTTACTATGATCTGGTTGGTGGTTTGGAACATTTCTCATTTTTCCATATATATTGGGAAGAATCATCCCAACTGACTAATATTTTTCAGAGGGATTGAAACCACCAACCAGTGATTTATTATATAATGATTATATGATTATTTAAGTTTAAATACTGATATTAATGGTGATATTAAAATTTGCTGATGTTGAGATACGGTCGCCAGGTCGCGGTAAGAGTCACCATCAGAGGGTACTTCTCCGATGTTGATGAAGCAAGAAGCTCAGGTTAGATGGAGAAGTACTACCACTATGTGGAGATGCTTGGCGATTTTGAGTAACGTGACACATGGATACACATGGAGCTTTCCCAAAGTCATGGTGGTTACCTGAAATAAACCATCCATAGCTCCTTGGGGTAGCCCCATTTATGGAAACCACCACATGTGCGAATGGCGAAATCACAGCATAAATGGGACAGATTTGGGCCTTGGGGCTGATTTGAAAGTGAAGAAAGCGACTGAGAAATCATAACTAAACAACGAAAATGAGACTCCCAACGTGCAGCTATGACTTTTTTTTGGATGAGAAAGTTCACTGAAATTTGACCGCAGATGGACTGGGCTACCTCCAGTGGTGAGCTCATAGAAACCTATCTACTTAAACCATGTTAAACCTTAGCGAGGTCATTACTGACTGGAAAATTGGTGCTTGATGAATGTTGAAAAGGCACAGATCTGAGCCGTACTTGTATCGGTTTGATTTTGTTTACATGGCTTTTAGATGATGAATTGATATAATTACTGTAAGTGATGCATGCTGCCTTAGCCGTTGGATGATGATACCCTTCAACACCCCAAGATCCCTGTCTCCATATGTTACTTGGGGAAATGCCATGTTTGGATATTTTTGGTTGGAATCATCAGTATCACCACCACCTTTTGTGACCTTTTGAATAGTAGATTCGGATCATCGAGTCTCAGAGATGAACGCCCACAATGTTCGGATCACAGAAGAGTTACATTAGTTTGCTTCGTTGATGGTCCTCATGGTCGATCCACCCCAATTTTGGACTGGCCGAATGACCCAGGAAAGACCAAAAAAAACGCTAGATCTCCACTTATTCCTGGTCGAATGGCCATTTGTGGACTCCATTTTTCTTTATCATATATCATCATATTCCATCATGTTCCCCATTTATTATACTGTAGTTAGTTAGAAAGAACTGTTCATCATCATGTGACTCTATTTTGTAAACGATACATGTTGATACATGTTCTGGTAATCATCAGTATCATCATTGCTATCAGTATCATCAGTATCATCAGTACATCGGTATCATCACTATCATCACTATCATCATTGTCATCCTCATCATCATCATCCTCCTCATCCTCCTCATCATCCTCATCATCATCATCATCATCATCCTCCTCATCCTCCTCATCCTCCTCATCCTCATCCTCCTGTTCCTCCTCATCCTCCTCATCCTCATCATCCTTATCATCCTCATCATTCTCATCATCATCGTCATCATCGTCATCATTGTCCCCATCGTCGTCATCGTCGTCATCATCGTCATCATCATCATCATCATCATCATCATCCCCCACCTTTTACCCAGCTACCCATGACCATTGAGGATCGGCACCAGCAACTTCCGCACATTGGTTGGCGCGCAACCGGCGGAGCAACATGGTCTCAGTGTGGAACCTATGCCCTTCTTCGTGCGCGACTTAAGGCCCCGGCCCCGGCACACCATCACATGGTGAATGGCCCAATGTGACCAGGTCATATGAAAATAAGCAGCCCGAATTAATCAACACGCACATTCCATGTTTTTGGGCCATACTACTTTGGTCCCTCCCTATTAATCAACATGGGTGGTCACCCCTCTTAAACCCTTCTGGAAAATCCTTTTTGTTGGATTCAAAAACGAATGGAAAACCAATGGAAAACCAATGGATTCGCAGCAGTTCTCATACTAAATCTCATGAATCCCATTTTTGTTTTCTTGCTGCCTATTTTTTGGGGGATGGATACCTTCTCATGGATTTAGACCTTCTGGAGGGGAGGTTTTTTTCATAGGAACTTGGTATTACCAAGGTTGGTACATGATGGTTGGTAGGACTACCGGCCTAAAAATGATTTTTCAGGTTTATGTTTATGTACTACGTAAGAGATTTTGCCATGAGATGTACCCTGCGGAAAAAATGCACGTAAAAGTGAGGATCTATAACTGATGCTCCCATTCTTCAAGGGAATCGACCATTGCCATGATTGATTTGCCAGCCACAGGGAGCGCTATGCTTCCAGCCATCCCCATAGCAAGCTGGTTAACGCTGCTGTGCTGCCTAAAGCCTCCACAGCTCATGTGGTGAGCGCCTTCTACGTTCACCCGGACACTGGGGGGGGAGACATCAATGAGGGCCAAAGATGGGGGGAGACCATGGGCCACAGAAAACATGGTGGTTTTTGGATGTTTTTGGTAGTACCTAAATGACCATCCAATTTTAGGAGCATCCCCTGATCATATGAAATTCTTTCGATGGGCTCCAAAAATCATAAACCGATCCAGTGAAGGGCCTCCAGGGTATCGGCTGAAGATTGCAGGTGATTGATGAAAAGACAGGGATCAGCCATATAATCTTGGTTCTCAATCCGATTACATCATCATTATTTATCCTTTCATGTTGATGGACATAACCCATCAGATTGATCAGAAATTGGTTGACATCTTTGCATTGCTGGCAATTTGAAAGGCTCCTTGCCTTGGAGTCCGGAGTGCTGAAACGACCACTGGTTTTCTAGTACCGTTTTGCATGAGATTCCGATCAGATACGGCCTGATTATCCCTGATTCCATTGTACAGAGAATGACAATCAAATTCGTTGATGTTCAAGTCTCCAAATTGCAAAATGTTCAACCCGAAAATCCAATGGTTTATGGTCATTTGCCATTACACGTGGGTGTCCTGGAATTCTGAGACAAACCTGCCATCATCACACCAAATGACCAGCTTTAAAAAAGGGACTATTCTAGAGCGGGAAGGCCGTCGTGGTTAGGGTACGCTGGACATGCTCTTATTATAGGTAGAGTAGTTGCATTTCACTGGTTTACTTGCCCAATATTTGTTGCTGATGTGTGTTTATCATATCCTCATTTGGACTGCCTGTAATTTCAACCCTCAGGTTTGCGCTGGATATCACCTCAACAATGTTCATTGCTGCAATCTCTACGTGTTAACTATGATATCGTTTCTAGTGTGTGTGTGTGTGCCCCCAATTCATGTTGGGTGATTTTGCCATTCTTCTAATCCCCAATTTTATCGGCTTGCTTTCACAGGTTTGCGGGCTATATCCCCTATCCAGCAGTACACCCATCCATCTTCCATGACGAATTAATTTGGGTATGGATCAATACCTATTAATAGCATGTTTAGGGGGATGAACATCCATTTACCAGCTATTTTTATGTTCACCAGGGGTACAAGGTTTTGACACACTGCCGTTTATTCTTATATGGTGGATTGGTGGCAAATATGGCAGCCCGAAGTCTTTGAGATCACCTGCAAACTGATGATTCAGTTGCAGCCAATGAGTTTCTTTCGAGGACTTCTGGACCTGTGAAGGATTATGTGAAGCCTTCAGTCAGTCCTTTACTTGTTTGGACCGGTGTTTCAAATATTCTGCTCAGTGTTATGTGTCAATTTGAAGTAATCGGAGCCGACATGAGCAGCTATGACAAATCGTTCACTCGTGTTATTGCGAAGACAGAAATCGAGCAACAGGTTGGATTGTTCAATTCGACTGGTGAACCAACATTTGGAGCTCTGGCTAACGCCAATCTTCATTTTCTGGAAGATTGCAAGTCCTTGGGGAACGATTGATCAGCCGCAGACTTGTTCAATCTGGCGGTTTTGGAGTTCGGTGGTGTAAAGTTTGAGGGCACTTGAGCTTGGAGTTGCTCGGTTCCTTAAAAGATGATCTATTTGAATCAGGATTGACTCGCACGTGTCAGGGGCAGCTCTTTCTTTTCCACACCTTCCCATATGTCATCGGTTCTTATACGTATTCTTGTTGGCTGTTCCCATATATCCTCCCTTGAAAAACCCATGAATTGAGGACTTGAGCACCTCAAAAAAAAAGGACAAATGCATACACGTGCTATGTTGCCAGTTACAAAATGTATTAAAATGTCATAACTTGGGAATTCCCCAAAAAATGGTGGTCGGGTCCTTCCCAGTTTTCCCAGGAGAATGTGACCGCCTGGAAGCTGCCCATAGTGTTCCTGGGGATGAGCCGCGGCTCGGATTCACTTGAGGATTCTGGATGAAAAAACATCTTTAGATGAAAAATGGGATGAACAAATTGAAGATTGAGTTTTGAAAGACCTCAATGTTTGGCTGTTTGAGTCTTAACACATTTTAAAACAATCCAATGTATGGCTGTTTGATATTGTTTGCTGTTTGTTTGTCAAGAACGGAAAGGCCCGGGTCAATTTGGTTGGTTCGAGATGTTGAAGACATCTGCATGGGCTGGATTTGACCCAAAATCTCATGGTGCATCAGCATGATGATCATTGAAATAGCAATGTTGTTGGTATCCAAAAAAATGGATGATGGATGGTTTTATATGGGGGGTGTCCTAAAATGGTGGTACCCCTAAATCATCCACCCAACTCAGATCTGTCTTACATTCATCATTTCACAGTGCTGCTGTCATCCAGAAGCTCTGCATGGATCCTCAAATGTTTATAGGATTTTCCATTAAAAACCATCCAGCTATTGAGGTATGATGGAAACCTCCGTATGGATATTTCTTGCACCTTTGATCTTTCAGGTATCCCAGGTGGCACGCACAGAGCCGATAAAAAGGGTCTCAGAAGAATCCCAAAACTAAGATAGTATTGGTCATAGGAGTCATACCCCCCATGTTTGTTACTTTATCGACGCATCATTCCCATACTATATGATCAAAAAATATTAAAATAGTTTGTACTATGTATGTAATGCTCTTTTTTCTCGCCAAAAAGAGTAAGAACACCCGAAGTTCCACGTCTTTCCCCAGCCTTCATAACGATGCGACTATCCACGGCAGGTATGGGTGCCCCGCACCCATCGGTCACAGAGATTTTGGAGCAGCGGCAATTGATGCACCTCCTACAGAATAGCAACTTAGCTGGGACCGAAGATAGATTAAAAAAGCCAGGATGTTCCATAAATGGGATGGTTTGTAATGGTAAATCCATGTAAATCCTGTGAACATTGATGATTTATTATGGGTACACCCTAAAATTAGGAAACCTAAAAAAAAACACTTAAAACATGATGTTTCCCGATGTTTTTTCACATGTCTTGGTGGCCTTCTTCTGGGTATCCCATTTTCAGAGAAACCCAAATGGGTTGTATACCGTTGAGGTTTTATGGGTAAGTGTGATGCGGGCGCTCTCGTATTACAACCTACTTACTAAATGGGCTGAAGCGTCAAGGATTATTGCAGACAAATGTTTTATGCTTCAAACTGTGTAGCTATCCAGCAATTGGGGTACCAATGGTCAGACACAATTGGTCACGTTTGGTGCGCAATCTAAGTAGACATGTTGGGGATGGATTTGAGCCCCAGCCAAATACGGGGGAATAAGAATGGTCCAATGCAGCCAACAATTCAACACAATCAGAACTATGATTGCTGAGTATATAGTTTGTTAGGTCACAATCAACTTTCCAAATGGAGGAATCGGAGATAACTCCAAATGAAATGCGTTGCAAAGACATGTGAAACCTGAAATTTCATAAGTATGCAGTATCAACCCCCAAAAAGAGTATGCAACCTGTAACTTCTGGGACGGAGAAAGCCGCCGTGCTATGCATAGCAGCCCACCAATTGTAATCACCACGAGCATAGTTTTCTGTTACCATCAGCATCAAGATATTGAGCAGATGCAATTTTCAATTCGTCGCACGGTAATTGTCAGCACCATGATCACCATCGATCATTGGTCAGCTTTCAATAATTATGGACGTGAGTCAAAACCCGTACCCCTGCAAGGTGGTGCCCCCCAGTTATAAATGGGTTGTAATATGTTATAATCCCATTATCAATAGACCTGGATCTTCAATTGCTACATTTTTTTTGCTCGTTTGGAGATTTGCATGTTCCCAAAATTACCATAACGATTGGACATTGACGTGCTCGATATTTTGAAAAAATGCTCCTTAAGCTCTATTGGCCCGATTGCGCTTATTTGCGCTCGATTGCGCGTATTTGTGCCCGAAATTGCGGCCATGTTTTTTGCTCCAGATCGCTGTCAGATATTGAAAATGTTCGCTATTTCTGATTTTTACAACGATCCTGGATATATGCTCGAATGCCCCAAAAGTACAGGGTAGCAAAAAATAATGTAATGATTGAAGACCCAAGGATATCTCACCTATAAACCATAGTTATTGGACTTATAAACCAACTTCGCTAACGAACTGGGGCACCACCCTGTGGTATACATACCCGCTAGACATTGCCCCATACCTGCCCATCACTGCCCCATCTTCGAAACGGTGTTACTGGCCTCATGGCAGGTGAAATTTCGCTATCTAGAGCCCTTGAAACCACGTTAAAACCACATGTTTGTTGGTGAACTGTTCCACAAATGTTATGACAATTTATTTTAGCTGGTGATTTTTCAATTCCCATGTTGGGTTTTGAAAAATCATCAAATCCAGGGATGTTCACTCTTTCGCTGCAGGTTCAACCGTTTAAACCTGCCATTTTTCTGTGGGATTTCAGACGGCAAAAATCCGAGGACCTGTTCGTGCGATGTCAGTGCAACGCCTGCTGGATCTCTACGATGCCTGTCGATCCTTGGAGAACTTTCCATTGGTGAATCGATAACCACCAATGGGACCCTGCAAATCCAAGAATTAGCAATAAAATTGGTGGATTTACCCATTGGAAAATGGTCATTTAGTGTGATTTTTCATGGGATTTTATAGTGATTCAATGGGATATTCATGGGATATACCCGGCCTGGTAAACATAGAAAAAGCTATTGAAAATGACCCATAGAAATAGTGGATTTTCCCAGCTATATAGCATGGTGATTTTCCAGTTCGTTAAACGTTTACCGGAGGGTATCTTGATGTATTGAATGTATTGTTGGACTGGTTAGAATGTAACAAGAATGGTTTACACTCCCCAAAAATGATACAAAGAACTGCATGCTATTCCAGGTACGGTCTCCTAACATGGACCTATGGTACGGTCTCCTAACATGGATGCAGCTACCTGGCGCTTATCCTGCGAATTTTAACATGGCTGCGCTAACATGGAACCCTTTTTTTTTGCCCAACGTTAGTTTTCGGGAGAGTATATCTCCATATATCCCAATATATATATCAACATTAGGATATTATCACCATCATTGTTTGTCCTGGATGTTTTCTCAGTCGATGATTTCTTATTTTCCCATTGGTTAATCCACTGGGGAATCTACCAAAGCAAATCCCTACCTTCTATGGGGGGCCGTTTGAAGCTGGAAGAGTTAACCATATGATAGCTGATTTAACCATTCAGAATGGGGATTGAATGGGATGTGAATGTGAACAAATATATGTGAATATACATATATATAGATTCAGATATACACATAGAAGTTATATATGTATATAATGTTATAGTGGGATTTATAGCCAGCTGTAATCAGAAGTTGGATTGGCATTACGCAAGGCTTTGTCATGGTTTGTTTGTTTTATCGCAACCCGACAAAAAAAGGTGAACAGTAAAATCCGACCAAAATAAATTATACATTTCACTTTTTGTTTTATCCTACCCTAAAATGGCTTGGGGGGTTACAGTACTATACATTGTTTTACATCGCATTTTGAAGCGGAGCCATGCAAACCAACGCAGTGGACTGTACATCTTGGTCATCCATTTGGGATATAGCAAGAAAAAAGAAAGCAGAAAACCCAGTTGATAGGACTAAATAGTTATATGTATATATATATATATATATTAATAATAGGACTTACAACAAATAGGACTTAATAGGACTTTACAAAGTCCTAGTTGATATAGAATATTATATAATTACCCCTAGAATTAAATAGGACTTAATAGGACTTTGTAATTGTACGCAAGTCTCATTCCTTTGCGATGTTGACGAGCCCAGGGTGGAGCGACTGGGGCGGACCATGAGAATGACTGTGTAGATCAATGAGTTGTAGTTTCAAGCACCAACCCCAACGGAAATCCCAATAATTAACTGGGATAATTATTCAGTGGGATTTTGGTGCTTTTTAAACATCCCATGAAATCTCTAAAATATCCTCAAGTTGTATGAATGTGTCAATATAGCTGGCCATGATCCGTTTCTATCCCCGTGATGTGTTTTTTCACATCACCATGTTCAACGTTCCACGTTCAGATTTTCCCGAAGCCGAGGCATTGGTTTCCTCAAATTGGACGTGGAAGGTTTCGATGAGGCGCTTATGGAGGATTACGTTCAGTACCTCCAGGAGCATCCCGAGTGCTGCTTGGTACCAACGGCAGATTTGCCCAGAGATCCCAGAGACAACGTGGGATTTTTGCCTAGAATATACGAGAGAATAGATGGTGATACATTGCAGATAAAACCAAAACCGACGAAAAAAGGGGGATTTCACCAACAAATTAGAGAATAGGCTATACTCATGAATATGGTTGATTTACCATTAAACATAGGGAAATGTTGTAGAAAAAAGATGAACAACATGTAATCATCATGGGTAATGATGGCGGATCTCTAGTACTTACTTTTTTTTTGCTATAACGATCATAACGATCATCACCTAAAAACTAGAATCTAAGACTGGAGATGTAAAAATGTAAAATGTGAATAGCCCATGAAATGAGGGGGTACCCCTTGATATATATAGTGACGGACTGAAACTTAGAATGCCGCACCCCTTCAGGTCGCGCTGTCCTAAAGAATGCCGCCGCGGGGGCAAAATCTTAAAAAACCCTGGTAAAATGCAATTTTCGGGTTGCAGC
>Ga0126342_10018825_pt1 | contig 11800 bp, 9 predicted proteins | sample Cyp1metagenome_FD_92528 | JGI IMG/M metagenome (GOLD analysis project Ga0126342, IMG submission 92528) | Coral microbial communities from Lord Howe Island, Old Settlement Bay, Australia - Cyphastrea 1 metagenome | ecosystem: Host-associated > Invertebrates > Cnidaria > Coral ... | reverse complement strand
TGGGCACTGCCGGACCTCAACCGCGACTTCCAGATCGCAGTGGGCACTGCCGGACCTCAACCGCGACTTCCAGATCGCAGTGGGCACTGCCGGACCTCAACGGGAAGAATGCCAGAAAAGATGTCAGATAGAAAGTCAGAAGATATGCCAGATAGAATGCCAGAAAGAATGTCAGAAAGAATGTCAGAAGATATGTCAGATAGAATGTCAGAAGATATGCCAGATAGAATGCCAGAACATATGCCAGATAGAATGCCAGAAGATATGCCAGATAAAGTGCCAGAATGTTTGCCAGATAGAATGCCAGAAGATTTGCCAGATAGAATGCCAGAAGATTTGCCAGAACATATGCCAGAAGATATGCCAGAACATATGCCAGAAGATATGTCAGAACATATGCCAGAAGATATGTCAGATAGAATGCCAGAAGATATGCCAGAAATAATGCCAGAACATATGCCAGATAGAATGCCAGAAGATATGCCAGAAGATATGCCAGAACATATGCTAGAAGATATGCCAGATAGAATGCCAGATAGAATGCCAGAATATATGTCAGATTATATGCCAGAAGATTTGCCAGATAGAATGCCAGATAGAATGCCAGAACATATGCCAGAAGATATGTCAGATAGAATGCCAGAAGATTTGCGAGTAACAAAATGTATAAATGTCATTGTGGGGATCACACGAAGTAAAGTAATTTGAGTGGTTGCAGTGGTCACCTCAACCACAACTGCTGGATGTAGTGTGGTGCAGTGCAGTTGTAGTTGTAGTCGTAGTTGTAGCTGTAGTTGTAGTGTAGTGTAGTGGAGCTGTATTTGTAGTGTAGTGCAATTGGAGTAGTCTAGTGTAGTGTAGTTGTAGTGGTTGTTGTAGTTGTAGCTGTAGTGTAGTGTAATTAGTATAGTGTAGTTGTAGTTGTGGTTGAAGTCGTGGTTGTAGTTGTAGTTGCAGCTGCAGTTGTAGATGTAGTATAGTGCAATGTCGTTATAGTTGTAGTTGCAGTTGTAGTGTAGTTGTAGTTGTAGTTGTATAATTCTAGTTGTAGTTGTATTCGTGCCGTGAACGTCCAAAACTGGTTCGAACATGTGGTGTTTTCACCATTTTAATGACTTGGAAATGTGCTTCGCGCCACAACAGCGTGCAATTTTTGATCTCTCATCTCCCCAGATGGCTCCGCATCCACCCGCCGCTTTAGCGAGCTTACTTTTCGATTCTCCGGAGCCACAAAACATTGGAAAAAATACAGTTTACCCGACTTTTCTACCCTTTCGCGCGCCTTGATCTTGTTTCTACTGACTCTTTCTCTTCTCTGAGTCTTCCCACCTCTGCATTTTCCATCTGTCCATATTGTCGCATGTTTGACTTTCAAACTTCCTTCGATTATAACATGGTAGCGAGTTGTATATTATTGTGATATTGTTGGGTTTACCACATGTCACATTACCCAGTGTCGATTCGTGAGAATTTTATCCAGATCCATCCTTCCCTTAGTGGGCCCTCTCCCCCTAGGACGTGGATGTGGATGCCCTTGAAATCTCAAGCGAGGCAGTAAGGCCCAGGGGCTGCAATATGGATGGACGTCGGGTTTGAACATGATTTAACCACCAAAAATCGTGGTTTATCCATTAGAAGTGATACTTTACCATCCAGGACCATCAAAAACGGTGGTTTAACTATCAACAATGGTGCTTTAATTGAGAGACATGCACGCTGTTTATGCAGTTTCCCTGCGCATGTTCGTTGTTTCAAAACATGGCAAGCGTCAAAAACCATCAGGAACATTTTACAACACCCTTAAATACCAATTCAAAAACAATGTGTGTCAACGATAGTGATGATTACTAACAATCATTGAAAACACATTAAACACAAGGTGGTGCCCCCCAGATATAAGTTGCATGTTTTTACTGTTAACATAAACCAACATCATCTTTAAGTATTTGTTGGGGATCATATTCCCGTTTCTGTTGACATCAGCCCCTGTGAAAAACATTGGATGATTTCCACCAACCGTTGGATGCACATCTCAGGCACGTAAGAGGTTTATAACCGATATACTTGGGAATAGTCCATGTACAACTAGGGGTATACTGGGAAAAATATTTCCATAATATATATATATATATAGCTTACATATACCTACCAACCCTTAGCTATATATGGTTTATAAAGCCCTTAGCTTTGATACCTTTTATTTATTTGTATATATATATATATTATGGGTTATAACTAGGAATATTTCATACATCCATTTACGAACCATGGGATACACCAGCGCCAGGTTCCTCTTCCTCCCGCGTGCGGAGCGCGCAGAACGTGAGCTGCAGGGCATTCTTGATGCGGCGGCCCTGGAGCACCTGGAGACAAAGTGCCCTGGCGTAGCGCGGAGCGGTAACGAAGTGAGGTTACCCAGTATTTAACGGTTTGCGAAATGGAACAATGCCTTTTTTTGTAGTTAAATCAAAAATCATTTATATATTAACTATGGGACTAGTCAGTGGCATTCGAAGAAATAATGATGGATTTAAACATCAACAGTAGTGATGTGTAATGGGTTTATAATTCAGATACTGGGGATATGGGGATATACTAGTGGAGGATCTAAACATCAACAAAGTGGGAGACATAGATGTCCTATTCTCATTGGTTGGTTGGTCAATAGAGGGGATCAACCCCACCCCTAACAACCAAAAAGCAAATGATGATAGATGGTATACCAAACCGGCCCCTCTATTTTTTCCAAGTGGACAGTATAGGTGTGAGGATTTAAATCAAACATGGAGAAATTAAATCAATTTGGCATATTTTAGCCATTTGTTGGCAAAACATAGGGGGTTTAATCAACAAATTTGGGAATTTAACCATCAGCAATGGGGATTTAATCAATAAACAATGGATATAACGGTGATATATATATATATATATATAATAAGATTGTATCAATAACCTTAACAATACTTTAACATGGAGGATTTGCCAACAAAACATGGTGGTATAAACCGTATGGTGATACGACCGGGATGCAAACATTTTGTTTGGTTATTTGTAAGTTATTTGTTCTTGGCTAGAAAAAAACTTGGTATGATGGTAATTACATGATATGTGTGGCTATTAAAAACTGTGAAACATACGTATTCCTTTGGAATTGGGGCTTTGGAGTCTTCTAGACGGATTTTTCTTCGGAACTTGTTAACTAGTTGTGTATGAAGGGCCATTAATGATCCAAAGGATGAAGAGAAGGAGAGATCTCCGACATCTTTGCGGCGCCCGGTTTGTTGCTGTTCCCATGTAAGCTGAGGGATGCAGTCCCTAAATTAGAAGGTAATTTACGCATGTTTGCACATTTTGGAGGATGTGATGCAAAACATTGGGGAAAAAAACGCTTTGCCATGCGAATTCGGTGTCACCAGGTCACCAGCTGGAAAAATCCAGTGACATCTGTGAGATCACTTTGCCACCGTTTTTGGCCTGGTTCCTATTGAATTCAATACATCACAGGATCAACCGACTGGATGGCTACAGTCGTTTAATCCATTTTAAATTTTAATATATTTTAATCCTTCATTTCCTTTTGCGATTTCAAGAGGAAGATCTACTAACCATTTTAATGCAACGCATGTAAGATTGGCAACGATCAACCCAACCCAAAACGTGGTGTCCCGTCGGATGAAAACCCTCAACTGTCAAAAGTTGTTCCCCTCTTGCGGAAAGCACCATGGATTTGTTGATCTCAAATCGGTTGACATCCACAAGGTGATGCCCCCTAACAATAGCTAAGTTGGTTTAGTTCACTAGGTGAATTCTATGGTTTCTGGTAGATTTATCTATAGTTCGATGGGGTTTATAAACCAACAGGTGTGGAATTGGTGGAAGAAGCCCGGCAGAGGTGCGATGCTCATGCTCGCATTAATGTACACCTCGCATGGTTTGGCAACGAACTCGTCGGCGAACACGGCATAGCACAGAACCCCAACTGGCCGAGAATGACGGCCCAAATGGCCACTGACCTGATGGCTGACAGTCTTCGTCATCTCCGATGGTTGGAGCTCAAATGCCACAGTTATGGCCATTTATTAGTTATAGGTGGGTATTTCTATGGGATCATACATTCTACAAATGGGGTGACTTAGTACTTATCATAACTTGTAAAGGGCCATCACTGCAGGAGTTGGATGAACAAAAGCAGTTCAAACCCAATAGCATCCTCATGCTCCGATGAGATGTATCCCTCAATTTTTACTGGGAACACCGTCGAACCAAATTGCCGATTTTTCAGCAGACCATGTTCTTGAGTCAATCCCCAATAAATAGTTGGATTAATCATTATTCCCCCATATTCTTTAAATATCTTTAAATTAATCCCAATTGTTTTTGTTTGGATTACTCATCATTATTCTTGGCAGTTTTCGTAGATTCATCGGCAATTCGTCCCCTATTCCATATTAATCAAATCTATATTTCTTACGGCCACCCAGGCCCCTGCGCGCAGTCCTGATGTGTTTGGAGGCGAGGGAGTGGTGAGCTCGTGACGGAACACCACCCAACTCAATCTTGTGGATTTGAAATAAATTTCGAAACTGGAGCAGAAATAGATGGGATGGTCCCAACATGTCCCATCATCAAATTGTTTTGTATACCAGTTGAAAGTTTGATTCCTCGATTCAAAAGAAATGCAATCCTCTCCCCTTGGTGTAAGATACGTACCCCTGTACTGGATCGGTTTGCTGGGGCTTTTTTTGGGCGGTGTTTATTCCAAGCGAGTTGCAATGGAAGATTCTCGTTGATCTTTGGGATGGGTTCGAACTACCAGCATGGCCCAGGCCCTTTGTTCGTGTTTCCACACCTCCCATGCAAATCATAGTCATGAACCCTGATGGAAAAAAACAAACACACCAAACATAATCCAAACATCACATATCTTTGAACTAAGCCTTTTCCACACAAATTACTAAACCTATCAAGTTGCATCGGAAATCGTTGTCTGCTGAAGTTTTCACCGTCGCATCAGGTGTTGCCAAAGAAAGCGACATTGAAGGATTTGGAGGCGGATCTACAGAAGCCCATTGCTGAGGAGCACCGAAATCGCTGCAGATCTGCGGATGAGGATCCCAGAGAAAGTAACCGTGGCACACATGTGAGGGAATTTTAGGGATAATTTTATCTGGTTGGTGGTTTGGAACATGATTTGTTTCCATATATTGGGAATTCCATAATCCCAACTGACTTTCATATTTTTCAGAGGGGTAGGTATACCACCAACCAGTTATGGAAAATCAAGGAGGTTGAACAACGGCAATAAAGACGAATGGCCGTGGATATTTTTTTGGGAAGATGGAAAAGTACTGGGATTTACCCTCCGGTGTCCGGAAAAAAGGTGGGGATGGAACATGTCCATATACATGGAGGTGTCTAGCTGGGAAAACACATACAAACTATGTATTTTTCCACTACCATGTTTGATTGCCGGAGGGTAGGTGTTAATTAGATATTAACTAGATGTGATGGAGTTTTTTTTTTTTGTATTGTTTGGCTGTTGATGGGAATTAACTATATAGTTTGTTGGTTGATGACTAGTTCTGGTGTTACATTACCACATATATTTTGGATTATCATGACCCATTTTGACCAGCCAATATAACGGGACAACAAAGGATTTTGAACACTGCTGGTGATATGTTTGATGATTCTACTCGCAAGCAGAAACAATGGCTAGATACCACTATATATATATGTATACATATCTTGGTAAACAATGGTTATGCGATTGGCTATGTTGGTTTACATCAACTGCTTGGTGGAGTCAAACATTGTTTAAAACATATTCCACCAATGAAATGGGATTATGATCTCAAATGACAATATTAAACTTCTACATGGAAATACAATTCCACTTATAAGTGGCCACAAGTGGACACATTATCATAGCTATAGGGGCCTCATATCCCAACTTACAATGTGAGCCTCCTCAGTTATAAGTTGGTTTATAAACCCCATTAACTATAGTTATATCTGCCATAAACCATAGTTATGGGAGTTATAAACCAACTTGGCACCACCTTGTATGGGGGTTGAGTTTACCATAGTGATTTTTATAGATATGAAACTATATGAATAGTGGTTAATAATGACAATTTATGGTGCTCAAGGGGGATTAATGGTAATATACCCTCTGGTAAACTGTGAGATAGCGAACTGGAAAATCACCATTTGTACTAGGTAAATCAACTATTTCTACGAGCCATGTTCAATACCTATGTAACAGTCATCACCAGAGGGTAATCCCCAAAATAGTCAATCAACCATCATTCATCAGCTATATCCACTGATCTCCCCCTTATTTCACTGGGTAAACCATGGCTTTTGACCGTGAAAAGTGGGAGCTTTCCGGTAATTCACTGCAGGTGACCAGGCTCAGAATAGCCCTGGGTCGTTGCGGAGTTGTTGGGTAGGTCAATGGCTTGATCTATTGACTATGCATTGTGGCTGATGCATAGTGAATAATTAATAGCCATGTTTTGACTATGCATAGTGAATATTACTTTTTTTCTGGTTGGTGGTTTGGAACATTTTGTTTTTTCCATTCAGTTGGGAATGTCATCATCCCAACTGACTAATATTTTTCAGAGGGGTTGAAACCACCAACCAGTAGCCATAGTGAATAATTATATAACATGTTTGGCTATGAAGTTTAGGCAAAACATGTTTTTGGTGCAGATTCGTGAGCTTCGCTTGATAATTGTTGATCTTGCTGATCTGGGATACATTCAGATGCTTCACTATGGTTTGTGGTAGTTATAGCTATAGTTCATGATATTTACAAAAGCAACTTATCAGTGGGGCCTACCTTGTAGATACCTTATGTGGGATTTATATAATCCAAAACTAATCATGATAATATGGGATTACCTACTATAGTATGGATACCATATGTTCACTGTTTTTTCCCTCCCACCTCTAAACCTCGTATGATATCCTCATGCCTGAGACCCGCGTCCAGGAGCTGTTGCCCTTGATCAGTGCCAAGGCGCGATGAGCGCGATACATAAACTTTCTATACATTCCATTAGTACAGTTATGGTCATCTATCAGTTATAAGTACTTATAACCCCATTTATAGAATGTATAATCCCATTTATAACCAGTTATAACTGGTAAATGGCCATTACTGTAATGTCTGCGCAAACACCTAAATGTTGGTACTTGAGATTTCAGTGAACATGTATTGGATATAGATGGATATAGATTTGCATCAACATATAATCTTGTTCAAGCACTTTGTGATGCGCATACTATTTGTATCATAGAGTCGTGTGGGGGCCGTGGGGGGGACCCTAAAAATGATCACCTCTGAATTATTACCCAATGGCCCCCACAGTGATGGCCTGAAATACCAGTTATAAAGTAATGAGAACCCCATTTGTAGAATCTATCATCCGATAGAAATCACATGAAATAACCAGTTGCAACGAATAAATGGCCATAACTGCACTACCCCATGATTGTAGCATCCTCTAAGCCTGTTGTCGTCAGGGTGGCACGGTCGCGCAAGATGCTGGCGCCAGACTGCAAGCAGTGCTGCGTCAACGGGAGGCGTGAACTGCCTCGCGCTGACCTGTTTTGGCCGGTTACAATGTGGGGCCCCAAAAACGATAGCAAAGTTGGGTAGTCACCCGTACCATTGGGTCTATGGTAATTAATTAACTACAGGCAATGAAATTTGTACACCAACTTATCACTGGGCCCACCTTGTAAGAACAGTAATACAACACATGTTTGTTGATTAAACTAATTCCAAACCATCAATTCTGGTTGACAAATTACATCACAGATCCCATATACCAACACTGACCTAAACATAGAACATGAGAATAGCGCAGTTTTGGATGAATGTGCCCTTCCAACCTCCTATTATTTGGCAGGGTTTGTCTGGGTTGAGGGACGTCATTTTGTTCATTTTCGTATATGTTCGTATTCACCATCATCTATTTGTTTTGATACCCAATTCGCACTCCTGCCCACGTGATAGGAGGTTCCTGTATCAATGTTATATTCGATCTTGTCAGATCTTCTTGGATAAAACTTGGATGTTGGTATGAAATCTTTAGAAAGTCCTATGGCAGCAAACCAGGATCACTGAGTTGGGACTCGCAGGAAATAAACCATTTCCGAAGTGAGCAGATCTCTACTTGGCCTCACTCACTGGGTTTGTCCCCAACGGATAGGTAGCCTTTGGTTATTTAACGTAGTGAACTGGAAAATCATCAAGAACAAAATTGGTAAATCATCATAAATCATTTACAAATGGGTAATTGTCCATGGGTATGTTAAATCACCAGAGTGTAGCTATAAATGGAACATAACCATAACTAGTTTAAAACGATTAAGTTGTTGTTGACTACGAAAGATTGACCATGGTGGTAGATTAAGATCCATAGTTCAGACAAGGTCTATTTTGTCCAACTTGTAGCTGGGTGGCACCACATCGGTACGAATCCATGGATCCAGGTTGGTTCCACTGCATTTGGCTTGACACGGTGGATGGAATAAATCCTGCACTAGTTGATAGATGGTTTACCCCATTATTTATAGGTTTTCTACCATCCCAGGTGGTGCAGGATTTCGCAACCATCCACAGTATCACTTTATGATCTTCATTGGGCCATGTTGAGCCCAAAAGGTGTCTTCATGTCCAGATTCTGGAGCTGATCATGGTTCGTTCTGATGAAGTTTCTTCTGGATGTACATGATGGTATTATCCAAAACAAATACTGACTGTATCTTTTTTGCAAGATGGGTACTAGACTAGAATATCCCACGGTATTATTGTTGTCCAAAAACGGAATCTGTGTTGTTTTTTGATGTATATTATCATCCCAAAATGTTCTATTGTGGATAGCCGTGTCCCAGCGTCAAACGTTGGATTGTGGCTACCCACAAAGTGGGAGATGGTCATCAGTTCATTGTCATACATATTTTGTTTATTCACATTTGTTATATATACATAATTAATAATTTTATATACAAATGTATATATATATATATATGTAAATCTATATATATATTAGATAGCATATATGATATCATATGTGTATGTGTATATATGATATGTATATACATCCATTATGTTCGGCTTCCGCATGACATGACCTAAAACCGCATTGAGCCCATGTATATCGCCTGACCATGGCACATGTCACAAAAAATCCCGGCAGCTTTTTGTAGAAGGGGCAAACAAGTAGAAGAGGGTGAATATTAGTGGTTAATGATGGTCAATAATGATGGTTAATAATGATGGTTGATAATAATGGTTCATAGGCTGATTGGTGGTTTGGAACAGGAATTTTATGAATTTCCATATATTGGGAATGTCATCATCCCAACTGACGAACTCATATTTTTCAGAGGGGTAGGCTCAACCACCAACCAGGTGAAAATCGTAGAATGTCTCATACCCATAGCTTCCCAGCTTTCTCTCAGGATGTCATGATGTCGTTGTTTTAAGTTTAAGGAAAAAGGGCAGCTGTCATGGAAAGAAAACTTTGATTTCCTGTTGATGCTTCCTTGACCCATTCTCTTCAACTCGCTGAAGGAGCTGTTTAAGATTCCCATTGGTGCATTGGTCATCCCAGAAATTAATATAAATTGCAGTATACGACTATTTCTATTGGTCTAATCCCCATGTTTCACGGTGTTCATAATTACCACAGTTATGGCCCAACTAACAATTATGTTTGTGGGCTTATTTCATGAGATATAAGCAACTAGTTTTAGGAGTCATGTCATTCCAATTATAACTGTTAGTTGGGCCCTAACTGCATGATTTTGATGTTACATCCCATCGATTTCTGAAATCTCGGCCGTGACCTTGCAGGAAGCCAAGTGAGTTCGCGCAAAAATGCGGCGACCAATGGACATTTGCAGTTCACTTTTAAGTTTCATGGCCGGCTTGCAAAGGCAACTAGTATGGGATTTGTTCAGAAGCAATGAGATGGATTCAACTATCAAAAAGGGGTGCAACATTGACCAACACAACTACGGTATATATATATACACATTATATACTGTATATATACGTGTATATATATATATATACGATTGTATACACATTATATATCATATTGTATATCATCAATTTTAATGTTTATTGTCAAGTCGAAACATGGGGATTGCACCAACAATAATATTTTCGGACATTTCGGCATCGCCCTTGTTGGAGATGGGAGTATCTAAGCAGCGAAAGCTTATTATTTAGGATCCAAGTTTGAACAGATCCATATATATATATAATATCTATCTATCTATACATATATATATAACCCCTAGTTTATCCCATATTATCCAGAGAAACAAGGCAGTCGTTGTTTTTGTTTGTTTTGTTTTGCAATGAACCATGATGAAATTGCTTATGATCATCGTTTGACTTTGAGCCTCCCATCTAAGCAGTTGAGATTTGTGGAAGACCGGAAGTCGGAATCCTCCGATTTTACAGTAATCAATGTGTTTTTAATGGGACTTGAGTGAGTGTTCTTACGAACCACACCCCAGCTCATCCCCTCTGCAGGGGTGGGGTAGTGGCCCGCCTATCCGCCTAGTGTTGCACCCGGGTTTTGAACTCGGGTCTGACGCATGAGGGATGCGTCTTATCCACTAGACCATACCGGGACTTCATGGTGATTAATACGGTTTTAACTACCCACAAAAATTGGATATCATGGGAAATACCCGGGAATTTCTTGCAGTTTGCGAACTAGAAGCCATGGCTCTAGTGCGATGGTTTACCGTTCTTGAGAATGGTGATGTTCCACAACAACCTGTGAAATTACCAGAGGGCATCCTCTTCAATTTTGCGTGTGAACAGCATGGTACCTTTAAGGATCGAGCATGTGCAAAGGTGAACTGCAAATCTCTGTACGCCCTGGCTGATGGTTTCAAATGTGTCCTCTTGTTCAACCAGTTTGGGGTCACTAACCCCCTAAGAACAAAGATGCTAGAACTATCAGCAGTGGGTCAAGATCATTTGAAAACTAGTGGATGCAATTTAAGGTATGGATTTTTTACAGTTAAGATATCATTTGCCTTAAAATAGGGTTAATTAAGACATCTCTTGGGTGATTATGATTTGTTTGGACTTCTACTCACTGGTTTTACTTGGGATTGACCATATCACCCTATGCCATAGCTATCCTGGGAATCCATAGCAACAAATCAGCAGAACCACATGATAAAATACCTGTTGGCAACTACAGTGATGGCCCTTGACAGATATAACTGGGCTTATACTAATATATAACTTAATAATCTTAGTTATAGGAGTTATAATTCCATGTGCAACTGTTAAGGGCCATGGCGGCCATAACTGTACTGCAACTACTCTGTTTTTTTCCAGTTGGGTGTATAAACCATCGACCAGAACCAATAAGTACTTTCCAATGCAAAGGTCGTTGGACCCTTGCAGCTGCAATCCGTCGCGTTCAGCCGCAACTGCTCATGTACAGTGCTTTGTACAGCTCCACGGCGACTGGACTAAAGGTTGTGCTGCGCTCCACGGCTGATCCTGTAACTGGTTGATGGTTTGGAACATTTTTTATGTTCCATAAAATATGGGATACAGTCAGTGCCAGAATTATAGAACGGAGCCAGGAGGACAAAAGTACGGTAAAATACCGTACCGTTGTCCTCCTCCGGGTTCCGATTCGGAGCGGAGTCGGGAAATTTAATTATAGAACGGGGAGGAGGACAAAGGTACGGTATTTTACCGTACTTTTGTCCTCCTGGCTCCATTCTATAATTTCTG
>Ga0126342_10018824_pt1 | contig 11801 bp, 6 predicted proteins | sample Cyp1metagenome_FD_92528 | JGI IMG/M metagenome (GOLD analysis project Ga0126342, IMG submission 92528) | Coral microbial communities from Lord Howe Island, Old Settlement Bay, Australia - Cyphastrea 1 metagenome | ecosystem: Host-associated > Invertebrates > Cnidaria > Coral ... | reverse complement strand
GACGAGGAGGACGAGGAGGAGAGGAGGAGAGGAGGAGGAGGAGGAGGACGAGGCAGGAGGAGGCAACTGACATAAAATCTAACAACCCTCACCTGGCAGGTGGGGAAAAACAAAATAATTTTCTCCTTTGCTTGTCCTTTCCTTTGCCAATACTTTTCTCTTTTTTACTTTCTTAGCTCCATTCTTTTGGAATTCTCAAAACGTTTAATTTCCCAAAATATAGGATGCCTTATTAAAACCACCCAAAAAAACACCATCCAAACAATTTTTCAAGGGGGTAGTCCATGAGCAACCCTGATCCCCAATAGTGTGTTTGTTGTGGTGGCCCTCTATTGTGTCCAGTTTTTTTTGGAAGTAAAAAAAACATTTTCTCCTTTCCTTGTCCTTTCCTTTGCTAATACGTTTCTTTTTTTTACTTTCTTAGCTCCATTCTTTTGGAATTCTCAAAATGTTTAATTTCCCAAAATATATGATGCCCTTCGAAAACACAATAAAACAACACCATCCAAACAATTTTTCAAGGGAGTAGTCCATGAGCAACCCTGATCCTCAATAGTGTGTTTGCTGTGGTGGTCCTCTATTGTGTCCAGTTTTTTTTCGGAAGTAAACATTTTCCAAAATCATTGTCTCCTTTCCTTTTCCTTTCCTTTGCTAATACTTTTCTCTTTTTTACTTTCTTAGCTCCATTCCTTTGGAATTCTGAAAATATTAAATTTCCAAAATATAGGATGCCTTTTTGAAACCCTAGTAAAAACACCATCCAAACAATTTTTCAAGGGAGTAGTCCATGAGCAACACTGATCCTCAATAGTGTGTTTGTTGTGGTGGTCCTCTATTGTGTCCAGTTTTTTTTTCGGAAGTAAACATTTTCCAAAATCATTATATAATACTTTTCTCTTTTTTACTGTCTTAGCCCCGTTCCTTTGGAATTCTCAAAACGTTTAATTTCCCAAAATATAGGATGCCTTATTAAAACCCCAAAAAAACACCATCCAAACAATTTTTCAAGGGGGTAGTCCATGAGCAACCCTGATCCTCAATAGTATGTTTGTTGTGGTGGTCCTCTATTGTGTCCAGCTTTTTTTTTGAAGTAACATTTTCCAAAATCACTCTCTCCTTTCCTTTTCCTTTCCTTTGCTATAGCTTTTGTCTCTTACTTAGTTCAATTCTCCTGGCATCCTCTCCTTGGTTTCTATGGCGTTTCTATGGGAAATTGGCAAAATTTCTATGGAAATTCTATGTAATTTCTATGATGTTTCTATGATATTCTATGATGTTTCTAAAGGTGTGTCTATGGTAGTTCTGTGGGATTCCTATGGGGTTTCAAAAGGATGTCTATGGGATTTCCTTCGAATTCCTATGGTGTTTCAGTGAAATTTCTATGGGATTTCTTTGGGATGTACATGATATTTCTTTTGGATTTCTATGATGTTTCTATGAGATTACTATGGTATTTAAAAAAAAAATATATTTCTATGATATGTCTAGAGGATTTCTTTGGGAATTCTATGGGGTGTCTATGAAGTTTCTTTGGAAATTCTATGGTGGTTCTATGATATTTCTATGGGATTTCTATTGGATTCCTTAAGGTTTCCATGGTATTTCTATGATATTTCTCTGGGACTACTATGGAATGTTCTATGGGGTGTCAATGGTATTTCCATGGGATCCTATGGGGTTTCAAAGGATGCCTATGGGATTTCCATTGGATTCCTATGGGATTTCCATGATGTTTCTATGATATTTCTAGAAGATTTCTGTGGGATTTCTGAAGGGATGCTATGGGAATTCAATGGTATTCTTATGGGATTCCCATTGGGTTCCTATGAGATTTCTATGGTATTTCTATGATGTTTCTATGGGATTTCCTATGGCATTCCCATGGGAGTTCCATGATCTTTCTATGATATTTCTATGGGATTCCTGCAGGAATTCTATGAGATTCTTATGGGATTTCTGTGAGATTCCTATGGCAGTTCCATGATATTTCTATGGGATTACTATGGGATGTCAATTGAAAGTAAGTTGAAATCAATTGAAAATCAATTGAAAGTAAATTGAAAATCAATTGAAATCAATTGAATAAAAATTGAAATCAGTTAAAAATCAATTGAAAGTAAATTGAAATCAACTGAAAGTAAATTGAAATCTATTGAAATCTATCATTTTTTTCATTTCAACACTATTCAGACCCCGGTCCCTTGAAATTTCCACACTAAAGAGACTCAAAGAATTGTTTACGGGGGAGGAGGGGTCCCCCACACTAATCAGGATCCAACATTAAATGACGAACGATTAGTGGGGCCGGTACAGCAGCACCAAACGTTGGACCCCCAAAGAATCGTCCACAGAAATTCCTTCACCAAATGCCAATCCGGCATTAAATCCTGGTGATTAACTATAGGTCAAAAAGTGATCAAATATATTCAGGTCAATTACAATTAAAAAAATTGCAATATCAATAAATGGTGGTCGATGAATCCGGGCATTGATGACAAACACATTTGAGACTTTGAACATCACCTGACGCGATGCAAACGTGTTATGATTCCCCCCCAGGATGTTTTTCTCCCCATGCAGAATCTTGGACAATTCCACTGGTTGATCATCATGTTCCCCACTATGGTGGCCTATATTGGCCTTTTTTGGATCCCAGCTGCCGAGAAGCCAGTAAATATTCTTCAGTGTATCCCACCGATATCCATGTTTATGCGATTATTTATGTCCATGTTATTTATGAACTTGCCTGTTGGTATCCATTTTAGTCCATTTTGCATGTGTTTGCTTGTATCCATTTTATAACCATGTTGTCATCCGCAAAATGCTTGGCTCTAGAACGCAGCTCATCCACATCGACCTTGGATCACCGTGGTTTCTCTCTGGGGGTTGCTGATTCAACGGGGGATGGGATTACATAGTCGTATCATTGTATCATTATATATATACATATCATCTTTAACATCGCCATTGTGTTCTTGGGCAATGACGGTTCACAAAGGTCGCTGTGCGTGAAAGCTGCATCCAAGTTTTCTCCCATAGGAAATGGACAACCCAAAACATTTGCTTCAAGAACCAAAAAAGTAAGGAAAAAACATCTTCAGATACCAGGATTGTCAATGTGCTTCCCCACCTGCCAGGTTTTGGGTCTCAACCATCATTAATCACTATTAACCATTGTTAACATTCTTAACCATCATTTCCCACTATTAAACATTATTCACCACTATTAACGACTATTTACCCAATGGCTCCTGGGACATGTCGATGTTCTGCGTGGCGCGGGGCAACTGCACTTCTGCCGCTTCACTGTCCACCGCCCACCTGCAAACGCTGTTCACAACGACAAAAAAAACGACCCGCCCGGCAAGGCTTGGAAGGTGAGGTCCTCCACTTAAAATTGGATGATTTTCAGGGCCGAGCTGTCAATTTACTGAAAGCTAACTACTGCCCGGATGATCATCCAGGGTAAAATTGGATGATCCATGTTAGTTTACCAGAGTTGTGAAAATGAGAACTGCAAATGCATCGAAAATCTGATGATTTCAATGTTTCACCCAGCAAACGTATGGCAAACCTCAAGTTTAATCAATCAAGATAAACCCATTCAAAGCACGGAACCTTATGCAATATCGATATAGAATGTGTAATGCATGATCTATGTAATTGATATCAACAGGTTATGTAAAACTTGGTGATTAAGGCAAAATTGACAAAAAACAATTACGACCTAAAACCAACAAATCTCTGGATCTGACTTGATCCAAGTGGCAAGATGCTGGACGTTTGCTTTGTCACACAAAACTCAAGGGTCATGCAAGATCTTAATGACTGCAAAACAAGCTGCGTATGCCAACCCTGGGTTCATAAAACCTAGTTGTTGAGTCGTTGAGTTGGTATAGACCACTGGTAACTTCCTGCACAGGCCGGGGTTCCCCCAAGATTACATATATTCTGTAAAACTATGGAAGCACCCCCAAACAAAGGACATATTAACATAGATTACCCCATGAACAGGATGATTCCCCGAAATTGCCTGGTTTTTGAATACAAAGACCTTCTCATGACCTGGGTTTCAAGTCACTCCACCTGTTTGGGCCCAGGTTCAGTGACCATTTCAAGGGTCAAGTGACCTCTAAGGTTGGTTGAGAAAGCTCATGAACTATAGACATAGCGACCATACACGCCAGTGACACACACACAAATATATATATATATATATATATATATACACATATATGTGTGTATATACATATATGTGTACAAATATATATATATATACATATATACATATATATATATATATTAAATTACACACATATATATATATGTACACACCAACTAGTAACGTGGCTAACGCATGCTAATATCATCTGACTATGGGGCTCCAATGGATTCAACCCACGTGATCCCAAATGAGCCACTCAAAATACCCAAAATATCCCTACGGTGATTTAAAACATATATAATCATTGGGTTGGTTTAAGGGAAAATCTACAGGAAACCATGGTTTTTACCATCAAATATAGGGCTTTCCTGTAAATTTTCCCATCATCCAATTCTATGATATATACATATCAAACATATTCAAAAATCCCGAGTCAATTAGGAGTATCATAATATCCCCTATAATTCTATCTTATCATCAGTTATTCCCATTAAAATCCTTTTAATATCATATAATATCATATCATATCAAATAATATCATATAATATCATATAATATCATTTAATATCATCAAATATCATATAATATCATATAATATCCTTTAATATCATATAATATCATTTAATATCATATAATATAATATCATTTAATATCATATAATATCATTTAATATCATATAATATCCTTGTAACAAGTCCTACTGAGGATGGAAGAAGAAATCCTGCACCAGCTAGTAGATGGTAAACATCCCAATGTAATCCCATGAAATTTACAGTGTTTTGTAGTTCCCAATAGCTGCCCGGGTGCAGGATTTCGCAACCATCCGCAGTATCTCCAATAACTGGGAAACACCATAAATCTATAGTTCATGGGGGCCGGGGCTTGTAACTAATGTTATAATCCAACTTGGAATCCAACCAGTTCGTAACCAACCAGGCTATAACTCAGCGGCGCGTGCCAAGCGGCTGGTGGCTGGCCACCCAGAGCCGTCCCAATCCTCCATGGGACGCCACGCGCTTCCGAAGGGAAGGACACGCAGCGTACAGATCGGACAGCCGTACCTGGCGGCCCACGCAACGACGCAACGGGCGGATAACGGAGAATGACCTACTGAGTGAACCAAAGAATGTCAAGTATTTAAGTGAGTTTTATAGATTTAACGAGGCAATGGGTCATACATAGATAATATTAAAAAAATAGATACTACAGCAAATATATATATGTGTATATAAATACATGTATGTATGTGTAACACTGTGTATATACGGTTAGTTTGAGCATTATGACAAGTTTATTTTCAGTGGGACAAGTACGATCTCTGTGGGTGTCTGGTGAATCTGTACCCCCACGATTTTACGGCCATGTTCATGGGCCGAAAGGAAGTCCTAACGGCATGGATCAAGTCTGCCCAAAAACGGGACGGTCTCAACTAGGAGGGTTACCCAATCATCTTGCTGACTTGGATGGATATGGGTTCACCTGGCTGATTGTAATAATTCACTAATCTGAAAGTAGTTGAAACTTGCGACCTTTTGGGGGCTCCTCAATCCTAGCCTTTAATTCCAGTGACGTCACAGTGAGTTCACTGTATTTGTTCTGATACACCAGGGCTACGACCAGCTAGAGCCCATATCATTCGATACGATTACACTGATTTAAGCGGCACTAAATTGAGAGCTAACCACGAAACAAAAAAAGGCATACTGTGACTGGTTAGCAACCACAGTGAGCATCACTGGGCGCAGCACATTAACAAAGAAACGCTTTGGATTCAAAAAAAAAATATTGGCACAGTATAGACCATGAAAGGATAATGAAAAATATATGAAAAATAAATCACTGATATCACTGTGTCCAATTGCTTTGGCATGATATTATGATGTTTCACGTGTATCTTTTTGATTAGGCTCACAAACGCAAGATGGTGTCGAAATCAGTGCTAGTTCAAGCCTGGTCGGTCTTCAAATGGGGTTCCAACCCTGTTGCAAACCCACAAACTGATTACTTTCTGGTAATGTAATGTAGTGAACTGGAAAATCACCACTATGAATAGGTAAATCATCAAAGTAAATGGGCCATGTTCGAAAGCTAGTTAATTACGTTGAATTACCGGATGGTATATACCGTGTACAATACTATAGACTATAAGTCAATGCCATCAACATCCTCCACCTCCAAACAATGAGGATGGTTTCAATCCCACAAAGTAGAAATCTAGGATTCTTAACAAACTAATGCTCAAGAATGTTGCTTTTACTAGGTCCCAATATACCAATTGAAATTAAATATCATAACATATTTTAATATAATTAGTAAAGAAATATCCTGATAAATATCTGAATCTAAATTATATATATATTTACTCAAAGGATATCCCAGTAGAAATATGTAAAACATAAATATATGTATAACAAAAGCATATGTATGTATAAATACATATACATATCCGAGTAAATATCTGAAAAAATATCAACATATAAGCATACATATTCCATATGTGTATATATGTAAAATCCAAATCAGTATCCATAAATGTCCGGCTCATGTATGTATATCCCAATGAGGATCCGCTGAAAATAGATAGTAATCAATATCACCAGCCCAGAAAATACGCAAAAAAAACAACATATAGATAATATATGCGTATGTAAATGTAAGATAATCACTTGTGTATATACCTGGTTGGTGGTTTCAACCCCTCTGAAAAATATTAGTCAGTTGGGATCATTATTCCCAATATATGGAAAATTTAAAATGTTCCAGACCACCAACCATATACATATATGTATATATACATACACAGTAAATCAATGTTTATGCCATCCCGATGGATCCAAGCACCGAAGCTACTTGGATCCCAAAGGGCATGATTACCATACCATGATCTCAATATCCTTTTATATATAGATATAATTTTATAAATATCACTGTAATATATACATATATATATAAATATCTGTATATATATATATGTATAGATATCTGTATGTATATATATATATACTTATATATATATATATATGTATAGGTATATTTATATCCATATATAGATAAATATATATATATATATATAGATATCAAATATCTCGCTCACAGCCAACAAATATATCAATAAATGTCACACGACCGCCCCGCGATGCCCCGCGGCGCAAAGGCCTCCTTCCCAAGGGCGTCCAAACGCCGAGCGTTCACCTCGTCGTTGCGCCAATCCAGCGGAAAACTCCGCAGCTTTTGCAAGAGAGCCTTCCATTGTCGTTGCTGGAGATCCGGCGATATCATGTAGCAATGTAGCTATAGTATTCCTAAAGCCTCCAACAAATTGCACCAAGCATAACTGGTTGGTGGTATACCGACCCCTCTGAAAATATTAGTCAAATGGGATGATTATTCCCAATATACACTGGTAGGACAAAAGTTGCGCTTGTTGAGCTTCCCACGGTGAACATGTTTGGTTTCTTCTTCTGCACACCCTTTCCTCTTAGAATCCTAGCATGGAGCTTTGTCGTACCCCGGTCGAATTTCCACCCTCCAAAAGCTTTTAATCTTATAGATTTAAAAGCAGGTGATAATTGACCGTCCCACACCTGCCACACGAAATGGACTTGGAAATGTGATCCGCGGTTGACCGAGATGGATGCTTTGTCAAGCTTTCAAGAAGCATAAACTTTGTTCCTCCTGAAGTATGGAAAAACAAAATATGTTCCAAACCACCAACCAGATAATTTTTGTGATGTAAAATGATATACCTAAAGCCTCCAAATAGCCCTCGAAAAATGGTCAAAATACTAAACATATGGGGTAAACATGGGTGAAACATCATGTATATACGTACAAACGCGTATAAATGGAGGGTCTGGGCTGGGTATTGATACAATATGATAGAACGGATTTCAATGCGAGATATACCTGCGTTTTGTGGAACTTCGGAGCTTTTGGAGATTGGGAACTGGGAAAATCATGGACAATTGCCCAACTGTGGTCGCGACGTGTCACTCAAATTTCCGATATATTGACCATTCAAAGTGGCTTATTCCCCTGGTGTGACACCAAGAAACCCTCGAAATGGTCACTTTGTATAGGCCCATTTCGTAGTCACAACTTGAACTGCCAGGTGAACGGTGATTGGGAACATCTCAGAGGGGGAAACTGTTAGACTTGGATGGACTTGGGATGCCATGTTGTCGTTTAGCACATGATGGTGGTTCCCTCCACTCACAACTTAGAAATCCCATTGGCTATGTATATATATATATGTGTGTGATTGTGTCTATAATATAAATATATATATATATATGTGTGTTTTTTTAAAATAAAAATAAAGAGAATTACAATGAATTAAATGATTAGTGATTAGTTGTAACCCAACTTGGCTAACTCACTATGGGGCCCCTTGGAGATACATTAACATTAACGGTATCAGTTGCCAAGGTATTGTTCCTCTTGTGGGTTGAACGTTTCTCTCAAGCATGCACCGGCTGCACCCGAGTGTCGACAAACAAATCGTTGGCCATCAGGCTCGCTCGTGGCTTGTCACGGCTCGTGAAAATCTTCCTATGGCCCTCTTGACAGGGAAAAACGCCGTTGCCCCCTGGGGATCCCAGTTGCCACCGTGGTCGACAATCAGCACCTAGGCTTCCATAAAAGTCTGCATAGGGTTATTGCCTACCGTGGTGGCAACCAGGATTGACCCGGTCATGATTTAGATTTCTTCTTGTGGCTGCAGCCCATAGTTAAGAACAATGTTAAAGTCAGTCAATCGCATCTTCTGTCCCAAACCCATAATTGACATGCAAACAGTCACAATGCCAGTTGACTGAGTTGCTTGTAAGCTTGAAGCATCTGTTTTGATCTGTTTTCTTCAAGCAATGTATGCACAGCCCCAGCATGTTCTGATGCCAGGCCAGTCGGTTTTTTTTTTCGCGGGATGCCCTCAGCTGGCCCCAGCCCGAGGCTGTGAAAATCTGCGGAAGGCGTGGAGTCATTTTTTGTCCATCTCCCAATGACCGACATATTTCAATGCTATAGCTGGGCTTAAAGCATGAACATGGAGCATGGCCGCATGGCCCAAAAATTCAGTTCCATGATTTAGCTATGAAAAGTGGCAGCTATGCACGTCTTTCTGGTGAAAATCTAAGACCAAAGTACTTACCTTTGAAACATATTTCTGTAAGGGGCCTCCCATAAGTTGCTGCCATCTTTAGCCCCATGAACTAATAACGATCTACCATAAACGGTCATAAACGTATAGTTAGATGAACTGGGACACCGCCTTTTATAGTTTAAAGAATTGGGGTGATCTGATTTTGAATCCACCATTTTTGACGGCTGGCAAGCCCCACACCTTCAAGAATGGCTGCTGTGGCAGGTGGGCCCCATGGCCGCAGCTAACCTTCGAACAAACATTCGCTATCTTCATCTTCTGTTCACTCGAAATTTAAAGGATGTTTTATAATGTTTTTAACAGATTATACAGTATAACTATGTAAAACTATAAAAATATGGAGGAAACAAAGGATTTCCTCCGCAAAACTGGTTATCGTGCATCAAACAAGAAACTGCTTGGAGGTTACTTCCGAGCGCTTGAATATATGCTCCAAGGGGCCCAAACGCTGAAAGCTGCGAAGCCGAGGAATCGACTGAAGCTTTTGATGCTCCTGGAAGACAAAGGAGCAGCTTTCGGTTGAAATCTGACAAGGGGTGCAGCACCCAAATACTCCAACATTTCTTCAAATCTGGATAAAAATTATTGTCTACTCACCTGAACAGTTTGACGATTTTGGGATTGCTGCCAGTACAGAAAGCATCATTCCAGTGATGTCGCGACGTGAGATCGTTGATTGCTTCACTTCAAATCATCTGAAATATCCATGTCTGGTGAAGTATTTTTCAATTCTATGAGGGTTGTATTCTGAAAACTTCGTGGAAATCCTGGTTTTATCCATGATTTGCTGGCAGAGATACCATTCCACATGCTGAAACGCAGTAATTATGTTGTATCGGATTTTTATTGGTTTATTCTTCTTTTTTCGGGTCACGAACGTAATACCGCTACAACTACAGTTTGCTTCTTGGCTCTTCATTATAAGCTCCTCATAGCCCCCCATTGAATAGGGATATTAACCATTTCCGGTTTCTAGGCACCCCCAAAAATCTATTGCCAGTAATACAAGGCGGACCCTCAGTTAAAACAGTTATGTTTGTTGGGATATAACCTCGATTACCAGTAGTACCGCGCAAGGCGGTGGCGGAAGTTTCAATAGGAAACCTATAGGAGAGATTGGTTGTTGTGAATCACGGATGGCAGAGCGAATCCACTGATGGACCGAAAGGTGGTTCGAGCTGTGTGTTTTGGAGTGGCTGCAATGGTTGCAGTGGTCACCTGGTCGGCCACCTCACCCACAACTGCTGGATGTAGTGTGGTGTAGTGCAGCTGTAGTTGTAGTTGTGTGTAGTGGAGTTGTAGTTGTGGTGTAGTGCAATTAAAAGTGTAGTTGCAGTTGCATTTGTGGTGGTGCAATCAGTGTAGTGCAATGTAATGTAATGTAATGTAATGCAATGTGGGGTAGGGTAGTGTAGTGTAGTGTAGTGTAATTGAGAGTAGTGTGGTGTGGTGTGGTGTGGCGTAGTGTAGTGTAGTGTAGTGAAGTGTAGTGTAGTGTACTGCAATTAGTGTAGTGTAGTGTAGTGTAGTGTAGTGTAGTGTAGTGGAGCGGGGTGTAGTGTAGTGCAGCGCAGGGTAGGGTAATGTAATCAGTGTAGTGTAGTGGAGTCTTTTGTAGTTGTAGTTGTAGTTAGTGTGATGTAGTGTGATGTAGCATAGTGTAGTGTAATGTCATTAGTGTAGCGTAATGCAATGTAGTGTAGTTACAGTTGCAGTTGTAGTTGTAGTTGTAGGTGTAGTGCAGTGTCATTCAGTGTCATTCAGTGTAGTGTAGTGGGGTGTAGTGTAGTGGAGTGTAGTGGAGTGTAGTGTAATGTAGTGTAATGGAATGTAGCGTAGTGTAATTGAGTGTAATTGAGTGTAGTGTAGTGTAGTGGAATTTAGTGAAGGTGTAGTTGTAGCTGTAGTGTATTGGAGTGTAGTGTAGTGTAGTGTAGTGTAATTGAATGTAATTGAGTGTAGGTTAGTGGAGTGTAGTAGAGTGTAGTATAGTGGAATGTAGCGAAGGTGTAGTTGTAGTTGTAGTGTGGTGTATTGGAGTGTAGTGTGGTGTAGTGGTGGTTGTAGTTGAAAATGCTACAACACCTTCACGTTTTGCTCACTTTTTGACAAGGTCCACAGTCCCTTGCGCCTGCCACACGGAACAACATCTGAACGTCCAAAAGTAGTCCCAAAACCTTGTGTTTTTGTACATTTTGACATCGAAATGTGCTTCGCGTCACACCGGCGTGCACTTTTTCGACATCTCAACTTCCAAAAGTGGTCCGAGAATTGTGTGCTTTGTACATTTTGACTTCGAAATTGGCTTCGCGCCACAACGGCGTGCAATTTTTCATCTCTCATCTGGCCAGATGGCTCCGCACCCGCCGCTTTAGCGAGCCTACTTTTCGACCCTCCGGAGCCACAAATCATTGGAAAAGCACAGTGTTTCGCGACTTTCCTACCTTTTCGCGCATCTGCATCTTCTTTCTTCTG
>Ga0126342_10018823_pt1 | contig 11801 bp, 20 predicted proteins | sample Cyp1metagenome_FD_92528 | JGI IMG/M metagenome (GOLD analysis project Ga0126342, IMG submission 92528) | Coral microbial communities from Lord Howe Island, Old Settlement Bay, Australia - Cyphastrea 1 metagenome | ecosystem: Host-associated > Invertebrates > Cnidaria > Coral ... | reverse complement strand
GTTTCTTTTAATAGTGACTCAATGATTTCAAGCACCTTAAGCCTTTGAAGGGATGAGTTCTGTTGATATTTAATTGTAAGCGGTATGCTACCCTTGGACCTGTCAGAATTGTAGCAACCATTGGGCGCCGTACTAGTTTCCGTAACTCCAGGGAGCTGCCCCTGCCGTAGTTGTCTTCCATCCGGTCGCTCATAGGCAATTCGGGCAGGTAAGGTTAATTCATCACTTAGGGTGCTTGGAACTTTCCAGGTAATGAGAGGTGAGTTACTGTCCAGGTAATTCATTGTGACAAGGTATAGTACAGTGGGGTGTCTTTGATATTTAAGTGGTTCTGTTATTTGCCTGATTTCTCGTATGGCAGGTATATACTTGTTGCAAGTATCAAAGACTTTTGCCGAGATTTCTGTTGGGCCTGTGTTGGCATGACACTCGAAGATGAAGATTCCAGTTTGCTGCAAAGAGTAAATAAAGTGTACGCATGACACTTTGCGTTGCGCCAAAGGATGGAAATGCATACACAGTGGTCTCACGTTTTTCAATTTGGGAGTGCAACTGGTCATATGTGGTAAGGAGTATGCCTTTAGGTGCATTAATCTTACTAGAGCAGTGTACCATCAAGGTGGCCTGGATTCCAATTTCACTAAGTCCATCAACTGCTGCTTGTTGAGCTTTGATGTATTTGGACATGATTGAGTGTGGGGTTTGTTCGTGAAAGGCACGTTCCACAGAAAAGCATGTTGGAATAGTGCCTTGTGCCTACTTTGGGCAGGTAGGCGGACAACCACAGAATAGAGGAGAAGACGTAGCATAGAGATGGGGCACTTCAGGAGTGAGAAAGGGGAGTGCTTGTGCACCTGTCACGTCTATGGACAGACACACAAGAGAACTGAGCGCAATGCCAGGTAGGACACCAAGAGAGGGGGGAAGGAAGTACAAAATGTACCAGTAACGTCTATGGACAGGCGTACAAGTACAAGGTCAATGAAGGGGTTTGCAGGGGGAACTGAGAGCCAAAAAGATCGGAGATGCGATCCACAACAATGGAGGCGGTAACAAACTTAAAAAGGGGGTTGGTGCGAAAGTGCACCTGTCACGTCTATGGACAGGTACACCCGTAAATAAAGTAATTGGGCAGGTGTAATGCACTTGTTTACGATTACGAAATGAGCGCGCCTGCAACATATTGAAAGGATGCGAGGAAAACAATTAAAGAATCACAAACAAACAAAACGGTCAGGAACCAATCAATAAATAGAGTAGGTGTTGAAATCCGAGTCCACCAGTCACGTCTATGGACAGACACACCGGAACAATAAAATGCTACCCCAAAAGAGGTGAGTTTTTTGTGAGATGGATCCTAAAGATTAAATTGTTAAGTACGAGTGCACCTGTCACGTCTAAGGACAGACACACAAGTGCAGTAGAAACTAAAACAAAGTTACAAGTTAATGAATCCCGTTGCAGAATTAGAGTGTACCTACCTCTTAGTGGACAGAATAACACCAAATTAAACCTGGAAAACCTGAGGTCGGAACGCTGTTGGCTCTGGCACTCTCGAAATGAAAAATAGATCTAGTGTTGAATATGAGTGCACCTGTCACGTCTACGGACAGACACACAAGCACCCAGATCGGATTACAAAAAACCTTAGTGACACGCAAGAAGACAATGAAGACCTTGGCAATACAGGGTTCTTGGTCCACAGTTAGGTACGAGTGCACCTGTCACGTCTACAGACAGACACACAAGTACTCGCGACGCAAAAATGACCGTAGCTTGAATGAAATTAAGAAAAATCCGATGCCAGGAGTTGAGTACGAGTGCACCTGTCACGTCTATGGACAGACACACAGGTACTCAAGATGCAAAAATGAGCTTAGCTAAATCGAAAAAACCAGATCCCAGAAATTAAGCACGAGTGCACCTGTCACGTCTATGGACAGATACACAAGTACCCAGGAAGCAAGACTGGCCTTAGCTAAACCGAAAAAAACAGATCCCAGAAGCAAGTACGAGTGCACCTGTCACGTCTATGGACAGACACACAAGTACAAACAACTAACTAACTTAAAACGGGGGTTCGGCGCGGCACAGGGGGAATCGAGCACAGTAGAAACTACCCCAGCAGAAACTAACAACGGCCCCTGACCCGATTAAGCTAACTACGTAGTTACAAGCACTCTCCTCTGCAACAGGTGTGCTCGGCTACTGGTAACTTGAACCGAAAAATTGAGCCAAAGGCTTGAGCCAAAGGGGTACGGAGCACCACGGTGCAACCATGCGAGGCCCCGACGTCCTCAAAAGCTCGAGCGCAAAAATTGAAGCTTGGACCAGTTCAATCGACACTTGAACCATGACGCCAGCGTTACTTAGCTTGCGCAACAACTGACATGCCAAGTGAGTGCACCTACCATAGGTATGTCCAGCAGCGTACAGCATTCTGCCTTTGTAGGACTCGAGAAAACTCAGAGGCAAACGGCGACCTTGATGGGCCTTGAGCTCTGCAGTCATTTGTTCCAGTTGCCCAGCCTAGATTCCTTTTTGGTGACCTCTACCAGATTCTGCCCGGACGAAGGGAACGAAACCACCGCTCCCAGAATCTTGAAGGACTTCGAAAACGGCTTGCGTTTATCCTCCCCATCAGAGATGCGCTAACCTAGAGGGCGTAGAACGCCTTCGGCAGTGGACCATGCCGATTTCTGCGCAGGGTTCAACTCCATCTCGCAAAAGTCGTCGAAAAAATTCGTCGTCACCAGACTAAACAGCTTTGATAGGATCGTCCTCAAAGACGAGAGCTCCAACGGCGTCGAAAAATCGGGTCTTCTGGCAAATCGGATCCCAAATAGCAACGACTGATACCTAACCGACATCGGAATTTCGGCCCAACTGCTTGTACGCATGCTTCAAATCAAGGCACCTTCCATACAAATCGCGGTGCCCAAGACGGTTCCAACCCTCACGCACGATCCCCCACACAACTTCAAACGACATGGCAGCTCGAAAGACAGAGTCGAGTCGGTTGCTCCGAGGAAGAACCGAGCTACACTGCAAATGCTGTCAATTCCCTCCAGATCGATCTTCTCGTGGATCGAAGTGGCGGCATTGATAAGGAACTGCGAATAGTCGTCAACAGAGCGGATCTTACTCTGTCTTACCCCAAACATCCTGGACAGGATCCCGTTATCACCAAGCCTTGAAGAAATTTGCTCTGCAGTGAAAGAACCCAGTGCTTCTCTCGGGAAGCCTGCTGCATCGGCAATTTCGTCGTCCTCGCCCACCATTCGGCATGAGGAAAGGACAGCCTTTTAAACCCAAAGCGCCGTTTGCAGTTGCTCCTTGTCCAACATCGCCGGTTTCTGGCTTGCAAACTGACCTGAAAGCTCAATGTCACCAATACGTAACCGTTGCAAACGTCAAAGAGCCTTGTACCATCAACGCATGCATCCACCAACATCTCCTTGAACAACAACAGTCGCTTGGATTGAAGTGGGTCCAACTTTGAGTGTAGCAACTTCTCTTGTTCCCCCAAGTCTTTTGCCCTAGCCACATAGTACCTCAGCGTGTTTGCCCGAAAACTCGCCACTGCATCCGGCGGACTACTGAGGATGAAGGCAATGGCACTGAGGTTCGAATCGTCCGAGGGCAAGGGCGTATCCAAAGGGTGCCTCAACAGAGGCTCTTTGGATGAAATCCAAGGAAATCCATCCGGATAGAAATTGCTACATAGACTGCTGCATTTCTCTTTTGATTGGTATATTCCTCGCTCATGAGGAGGTCCCGCCTACGCTACGCGGGGTGGTCCAGGTGCACTTCAAGGACTGCCGAAGTGAACAACCTGAAAGAAAGTTCAAACCTGAATGTTTGGAAGGCCGACTCAGCAGGCAACCTCAAGCAAAGAGATGCAGAATCCAATCTCAAATGCGATGTCGCAACTGAATTGGAAGTTTTCAATGCTCTGAAACGTAAAGGCGCGGCTTATGAGTTGGCAAACCTAATGAGCTTCGAGGTTCACGAAAATATCATAAACCTGCTTTTCTGTGAGTTGCAAAGGGATGCTACGATCCAATTCAAGAAGGTTTCCAGTTCGCAAATTGCTCAAGCTGACGGAGAGATTCATGTCAAGCTTGCCGAAGCGACCAGGGCTGGCCTTTCTTTTGGTCCCAAGGGTGAGTTGCCTCTGGATTTGCATGTAGGCAATGTCTTGGCACTGTCTTCGGTTATGTGGCTCCTCATGCCCAAGCAGAAGGGACACAGCGAGAAGGTCGACAGACCTCATTCTGCAAACCAGCCGCGAGCTCGTGAACCTGAGAAGCGCAAAACCACAAACCAGAACGCTAGCCCCAAGCACAAGAAGACGAAGAAGATCCCAATGCCTCTCCAGCTCCGTTGGGGTACACCGTTTGACAAGGAGGGTCGTTCTCTTTGTTTCTACAATCTTGGAACCTGTCAAGATAAAAACTGCAAGCGTGGTCGCCATGTGTGTTGCCACCCTGGATGCTTCACATCATCTCATACCTTCCTTACACATGGCAAGGGAGGGGCTTGACTAGGTCGAGAAGACAAAAGAAAGGCAACCGAACAGCTGGTTGACCTTCCTGGCGAGAAAGCTCCCAGAACAACTTTGATGTCCTCAAAAAAGAATCTGCCTTTGGCTCTCCAAAGGCGCAGGCCTCATCGATAAAGTCGAGTTTGCAGAACCCCAGTCATGTTCTGGATAAAGATTTATGGCTTGAAAGCAAGCCTACCTTCTCCAAGGGATCTTTGCCTGCTAGGCAAGTCTAATTCACCTTTTTTGCTGGAGCTGTTCTGCGGTTCTGCTGGAGTTTGTGCGCAGTTTCGGTTGCTTGGAGGACGGGCGTTGGGCGTGGATCACCTTCTAAACCATCACAAGTTAAAATCCGCCGCAGTTAAACTTGATCTCACTGAAGCCTGGGTGCAAGAACTGGTGTTTAAAGAAATTGCTTCTGGACAAGTGGATGCAATGCACTTGGGCCCTCCGTGTGGCCATCCTCCAGACATTGTGCCACACTGTTGACCAGGGTGTGGCTTGGTTCGAGAACGCTCTCAATTTTGAGGGGCGACAGCTTCTTCTCCAATGCCACGAAACGTGCTGCGATCTCTTGGACTGGGATCTTTTTGGGTGCATCTGATTCCGAATGTTCAGCACGCCTTTTCAACTCGCTAGCTGTCAGCGTGTAGCTCTCGAAAAGCAATCTACGAACCTTCGCGACATCCTCGTGAGATGCACTTCCCAGGGCCGGGACCGCGATCTTGGTGTCAAAATTAGCATCCGACACCACCCTGGATTTGTGGATATGGAAAAGGCGTAGCTTCCGAACGTTTTCCATCCCTTGGTTCCTGGCGAAGCAATGGTCGCATCACCCAACCCAATCTCTGTGCTACGAGCCGTGAAAACGACTTCACTGTCCACGACTGACATAGCTGACGCGAGAAGTCCCGGTCTGCAAAAAAAAATTAAGATGACAGCATCATGCAACGAACGTTTCACGACATGTCTAAGAAAAAATAAAACCCCTCTAAAGAGATGTAAGGGACACAACCCGAAACTGAACATGAGCAAACATGACCGTACGTTTGCGAACACCATGAAGTTCTTCACCCCAGCGCTTTTTCTGAGCCGGACACGGCAAGTTTAATCACTGAACACTCGTTCAGGTGCATTACCTTTCTGACAGCCCCAGAAAAGGAGCACCTCCCAAGTCCAGCGCATGTCAAAACTTGGAACAGTGGGGAGACAAAAAAATCCATTAAATGAAGCCACACCGTTTTGTCAGTGCTGAGGTTCTCACCCTTTGGCGGCTGGTCTCAACCCGACCCAATACCAAGACGTTCAGAGCAATTTCCAAACCCGAAACAAATTTGGCATCCATGAATGGTGAAAGCAGGTGCACCACGGACATAACTATAATTGTTATTTATTCTACGGCCACACCTCAGGAACTTGTCCTGGTCGACACGTTTTCCGACAAAGTGAAATTTCCCAAGCTTCGAGTGCTGATAGAATTTCTTATTGGCTAATAAGTCTGAGGGGGGCATTGATTCTCCCTTCGATTTCACATCTCCGGTTCGCTTTCAGAAACATTGCTTTCAGAATCTGATGTTGAGGAAACTGATTCAGATAGACTATCAGCAAAACCAACTTCAGGCTCGCACTCAGAAATAGGCCAAGCATCACACAAGGAAACGGGCTTCCACTTTACCAACTCTGCTATTGGTGTGTCATCCGGAATGTCAAACAAGGGTCTCTGGGGGCCGGACTCACCTGTCAGGTCTTGTACAATGCGATCACCACCCTTTCCAAATTTTCAGGGTCCCGAAAAGGCATGTGGTCATTGGGCTGAGCTCCTTCACCGACAACCTCAAAACCATCCGCGTCGGATTCGAAAGACCGCAATGAGCTTGCAGCTAACCTGACAGCTTCCTCAATGGAATCGCAGCCTACCCATAGCTTGGAACGCACTTCATGTGGACAAAATTGCCCTGAGCGTATGGCGATCATGATACCTTCAATCGTCTTTAAAACGGAGCTGCAGCATCTCGTGAATACTCCAACGCAGACTTGTCACCAGGCTTAACATGATAACCAGCGAGCCGACGAACGGACAGAGGTGTATTGGCCTTGCTCATCCATGACAGAATAGTTGACATGAAGGAATGCGTGGCAATGCGGTTCAGCATGCGCGGAATGCATGGCGCCAACAACTCCCTCAGCTAGGCACTAGCCTCAGAAGAAGTCAGTGGATGATTTGCCCAACCTCCAGAAGCCAAAGGCGAGGGCATTGTTGGGCAAGTCCTCGACGCTGCAACCTTCAAAAAGGCTGCGGTGACCTAGCCAGTTGATCGCCCACAATTTGCCCGAAATCCCCGGCAAGACGCCTGCAACTGGAAGCAAACGACCAGCCTGAGATCTCAATTTCTTTGCAGTTTTGTGGTGATACAAAGAGGCTTCGACAAAGCCTCTCCCGTTCGAGACATCGACCCACGGTTCTTGGCAGCAATGCTGCCCATCAGACCACCTAAGCCGGCAGTGAACCAGGAAGCAAACGTATCCAGCAAAAATTCCTTCAGGTCCTGGGTGTTCCATTGCCAAACGTTCTAGGAAAACAAGCTGCTGTACCGTTAACGGGTTTTTCTTCTCGACTTCAGTGAAAGCATGATTGAAAGCCACGCCCTTGACCCTTGCAGAATCGAGGACTGAATCAACATCTGCTCCCAAAAGTCCGAGAGAAAAGCCAACTGCTTGAAGAAACAGTGTCCTCTTGGATGATGCAGCCTTCGTTCGCCGGAGGTCGCACAGGTACTCGTACGCAGACAGCTCAGTTATGGGAAAAAGGCTGTGAGCCTTCTCAAAGTTAACTGACCTCTTCCATCCACCAAAAGATAGCAATGAAGCTGCACGCATCCTAAGAGTCGACGTAAATTTTCCAGCGAAAGTATCAGCCACCACCTGGAAAACAAAATCCTCGTCTCTGCCATTTTGTATACACTGCGTCAACGTGGGGCCAAGTCTTGTATGAACTGTACTGTCCAGATCAATGACCTTCCACATCTGAAGTGCAGTGTTCAACTGCCCGTCTTCCGAGGCTGCCCAGGAAACTTGTGACAAATATTTCTTTGCATTGAATCGGTGAATCACAGGCACTGATTGAAAGGAGCTCCTATATGTCAAGCCCGAGTCCGGTAACTCGACCCAATCAGACACAGGAATGGTTTCGACCAATTCTTGCTCCAAAAATAGGCTTCAACGGAGCCTCGATCTTCAGTCATTTCGCACCGAGCTCCGTTGGAAACACCTTGCCACGAGCCCCTTTGGCGTTCACTACTCCACTTTGAGCTTCGGAGTGGTGAATTGGGTTATCAGTTTTCTCCGCACCATCCGCGACAACGTGCGGTTTGGAAAGCCGCTTCCAAGGGTCTGGATCTCCATGAAGGTAGAAGTCGGATTGGCCAGAATTTGTAGCACTGCGCAGGTAGAAGGCAAGCATAAACTAGTCCGCAAGTTGTCGAATAATCAGGTTTCTAAGCACATTCGTATGACGGAAGCAGTACGGAAGAGATGGGTTCTTGTTCCCACTTTATTTCCCACTTTTGGTTTCTTGTTCACACTTTGTACCCGTTCTGGTCCCACTTTCGAGTTCTTGCTCGCACTTTATTCCCATTCTGGTCCCACTTTTCGGTTCTTTTTCCCACTTTGTTCCACATTCTGGTCCCGCTTCTGGGCCCTTGTTCCTACTTTGTATTTATTCTTGTCCCACTTTTGTGTTCTTGTTCCCACTTTGTTCCAATTTTAGTCCCACTTTTTAATTTTTGTTTGGGCTTTGTTCCCGGTTCTTGTTCCCATTTTCTTTCCATTTTTCTCCAAATTTGAGGTTCTTGTTCCCACTTTGTTTCTATTTTGGTCCTACTTTTGGGTTTTTGATCCCATTTTGCTCCCATTCCTGTCCCACTTTCCGGTTCCTATTTCCGTTCTTGTTTTTCTTTTGTGATCTTACTCCCACTTTGACTGTTTGGTTCTCGTTCCGATTCTGGTCCCACTTTGGGGTTCTTGTTCCCACTTTGTTCCCATTCTTGTCCCATTTTGTTCCTCTTTGCGGTGCTTGTTCCCACTTTGTTCCCATTCTTGTCCCACTTTGGGGTTCTTGTTCCCACTTTGTTCCCATGTTTCATTGCAGGCAGTAGGGGGGCATGAATTTTCACCGGGCCGCATAGCGCCGCATAGCGCCGCCTAGCGCCGCATAGCGCCGCATAGCGCCGCAGCCCACACGCAGCCCACACGCAGCCCACACGCAGCCCACACACAGCCCACACGAAGCCCACACGCAGCCCACACACAGCGCTACGCAGCGCTACGCAGCCCACACGCAGCGCTACTCAGCATAGCGCAGCATAGCGCCGCATAGAACCGCATAGTGCCGCATAGCGCCGCGTAGCTGCATTGACGATGACATCATAGCCCCGACCCCGCGTAGCCCCGCACACCCCCGCACAGCCCCGCATGGCCCCGCATATATCATGATCTCTTACTCGCGCAGTCTGTTTGGATTGCGAGCTTAGTGCGGCCCGCTATTTCACACCCAGCACCGGCTGGCCAAAAACCAAGCACCAGCTGGCCGGCCGGCCGGCCAGCTGGGGCTTGGTTATGAATGAAATAACTGAAATGTCTCAAATGAATGAAAGGAATGAAACACATGAAACAAATGACATGAATGAAATGAAAGAAATCAACAACATGAAAGACATGAGATGAATGAAATGAATGAAATGAATGAAATAACTGAAACGAATGAAAGGAATGAAATTTTTGAAAGGCCTGAAATGAATGAAATGAATGAAATCACTGAAATGAATGAAAGGAATGAAATGCATGAAATGAATGAAACGAATGAAATAACTGAAACGACTGAAAAAATGAAATAACTGAAACAAATGAAGCGAACGAGACAAATAAAATTGAAAGAAATGAATGAAATAAACGAAATGAACGAAATTAACGAAAGGATTGAAATGCCTGAAATGAGTGAAATAAATGAAACAAATGAAGGGAATGAAACGAATGACGTGAATGAAACGAATGAAATGCATGAAACGGATGAAACGAATGAACCGTAGAAATGAAACAAATGAATGAAAGAAATGAAACGAATGAAATGAACGAAATGATGACATGAATGAAAGAAATGAAATGATGAAAATGGCCGAAATGACTGAAACAAATGAAGGGAATGAAACGAATGAAACGAATGACATGAATGAAATGAATGAAATGCATGAAAAGAATGAAACAAATGAAATGAACCAAATAAATGAAATGAATAAAACGAATGAGATGAATGAAAAACGAAATGATGAAATGAATGAAAGAAATCAAATGACTGAAATGAGTGAAATAAATGAAACACATGAACGACATGAAACGAATGAAACGAATGAGACGAATGACATGAAGGAAATGAATGAAATGAATGAAATAAATGAAATGAATGAAATAAATGAAATGAATGAAGCGAATGAAATGACTGAAACGAATGAAATGAAACGAATGAATGAAATGAACGAAATGAACAAAATGATTGAAATGAATGAAACGCATGAAATGAGTGAAACTAATGAAACGAATGAACCGAACAAAATAAATGAAATGAAATGAATGAAGCGGAAAAATGATTGAAATGAATGAAATTCATGAAGCGAAGGAAGCGGATAAAAGCAATGAAATGAACGAAATGAATGACATGAACGAAATGAATGAGATGAATGAAATGAGTGAAATGATTGAAATGACCGAAATGACTGACATGACTGACATGGCTGAAATGAAATGAAATCAAATGAAATGAAATCAAATGAAATGAAATGAATGACATGAATGCAACGATTGAAATGAATAAAATGAATGAAATGAATGAAATGTACCAAATGACATGACATGACATGAAATGAATGCAGAGAATGAACCAAATGAAACGAATGAAATGAATGAATTGAATGAAATAAACGACATGAATGAAAGGAATGAAGCGCATGAAATGAATTAAACGAATGAAACACAAAAAATAAATGAAATGAATGAAATGAACGAGATGAACGAAATGAATGACATGAATGAAACGAATGAAACGAATGTAACGAATGAAATGAATGAAACGAATAAAACGAATGACGTGAATGATATGATTGACATGAACGAAATGAATGAAATAACTGAAACGAATGAAACGAATGAAATGAATGAGACGAATGAAACGAACGACATGAATGAAATGAATGAAAGGATTGAAATGACTGAAATGAAGGAAATTAATGAAAAGCATGAAACGAATTAAATGAATGAAACGAATATAGTGAATGAAATTAATGAAAGGATTGAAATGACTGAAATGAAGGAAATTAATGAAAAGCATGAAATGAATGAAATGAATGAAATGAATGAGACGAATATAGTGAATGAAATGAATGCAATGACTGAAACGAATGAAACACATGAAATTAATGAATGAAATGAATGAAACGAATATAGTGAATGAAATGAATGCAATGACTGAAACGAATGAAACACATGAAATTAATGAAGTGAATGAAACGAATCACATGGAAAAAATGAATGACATGAACGAAATTAATGAAATGACTGAAGCGATTGAAGCGAATGAAATGAATGAAGCGAATGAAACGAATGACATGAATGAAATGAATGACATAAATGAGATGAATGAAATGATCGAAATGAACGAAAAGAATGAAATGCATGAAATGAAATGAATGAAATGATTGAAACGAATGAAAGGAATGAAACGAGTGAAACGAATTGCACGACTGAATTGAATGAATTTAAGGAAATGAATGAAATGACTGAAATGCACGAAATGAATGAAACAAATGAAGCGAATAAAAGTAATGAAATGAACGAAATGAACGAAATGAATGGCATGAATGAAATGAATGAAATGACTGCAACGAATGAAAAAACTGAAATGAATGAAATCAAAGACCAAACCCGCGGACCACACTTTGCGCAAGCCTGCTAAATCGAAACGCATGTTAAGATTTCACAAGAGCCGCTTCATACGGAAATTTACATGCAAAATGCCCAGAACGCGGACGCACACTTTGCGCGAGCCTGCGCAGTCGAAACGCATGTCAAGATTTTATACGCGACGCTTTATACGAAAATTTACAGGTAACAGGCCGCAGAAGAGAGTGACCACCCTGATCAAGCACCAACCTTCGCATCTACCGTCAGAACCCCTCAGTGTAGACACACTGTCTGGGGAAGAATGTTT
>Ga0126342_10018822_pt1 | contig 11801 bp, 10 predicted proteins | sample Cyp1metagenome_FD_92528 | JGI IMG/M metagenome (GOLD analysis project Ga0126342, IMG submission 92528) | Coral microbial communities from Lord Howe Island, Old Settlement Bay, Australia - Cyphastrea 1 metagenome | ecosystem: Host-associated > Invertebrates > Cnidaria > Coral ... | reverse complement strand
CGTCTTTTGTACTTGGGTGAACACACTTCATGTTACGTTGCACACGTCTTTTGTACTTGGGTGAACACACTTCATGTTACGTTGCACACTTCTGTTGTACTTGGGTGAGTACACTTCATGTTATGTTGCACACGTCTTTTGTACCTCGGTGAACTCACTCCATGTTACGTTGCCCATTTCTGTTGTACTGCGGTGAACACACATCGTGTACTTTTGTACAAAGACTGTGCGCCGTGTCCAGCGAGGCAGCCCAAAGGTGCTTGCCGATACTGGTACAATAGATACTTGCTGGAAGGCCTGTAAAAAGATGCTGCCAGGTAGCCTGTCTAGCCAAAGTCCAATGATCATGACATATGTCAAGGCTTGGCAATGGCGATACATACATAGAAATGCTGATGTGTGTGATATCACTGCAAAGACGGTCCGGAAGTTGAAGTGATGGAAAAGAATCGCTGGCGCTGTGGCGAAACGCAACGCCATCCAAAAAACGTAGCGTATTTTGAGGGTGTTCAACATGCATTTTTGAACTCCCACTGCAATAAAACAATGATTTTTCATAAATCCCAATGGAAATGAAGTGCCAAAAGACACCACCATGATATAAACAAGTGGCAAATGCCACGTTTTCAACAAGACGAAAATCACAACGAACATGAAAATTGATGAAAATGCTGGGCTGATTTCCGGGCCGTTCGGATGTTTATGATATGTATATGATCTATGATCGTACAAGTAATTTGTTCAAATACCGTCTTTACAATAAATACATATATATATATATATATATAATATGGTGCGCGATTGCAATTTCACCCTTCTCCAACACCCAACATGTTGTCGCATATCCAACGTCCATACCGTGCAAAAAATCACGGATAGAGTTCTTCGATTTTTGGAGGTAGTGGTTGCTTTCCAAATACTACTGTAACGCAATTTACCTTCGTTGGCTCCACCATCCGTTCCTGGAAGTTATGAACGTCATATGGAATACATGGATAATATCTACATGTCTAAATGTATACAGTGCCCCCCAAGACCAAGCCTGAAATGCATCCTTTTGCAATGTTTAGCGGTATTTGTAGCGTTTTTAAGTTTTGCCTTCAACCGTTCCTTTTTTGTCATTGTTTTCCTCCTTTCTTCTAAAAGAAGCTTGGATATAGTCTACATACACTTCGCAAGTGGAGATGATTTGTAAGTTCCATCCATTAAAAAGATAAAAAAAACTCGTGAATTCCAAGGCTCAAAAAATGTTCGGCCCTAGCTGCATAGCTTCACAGATCAGCCACTTCTCTGTTTTTGCCAAAACCTCGTAAACATAAAACAACAACAGCTTCGAGAGAATGTTGGTTGGAAGCTCAAAGGCTTTTCTGATTTGTGTTCCCTCCGTTTATTTTTGGCTTTCGTTGGTTTTTGGAACGTGACCAAGACCCAAGCAAGATCCTACTGTTTGTTTTGTCTTTTGGCTTCTGTAAAAGCATTCAAGTAACATGACGAAAAACCACACAAAAAGACTCCAGCAGACAGGCCTTGAAGGAGCCTTCGCTTCCCGCACCATGTTTTTTTTTTTGCTTGGTTGTTGCCATTATAACATGTCATGAACATGTCCCATGCAAGTCATTCCAAAGCCTCAAGCCGAAGTCAAAGTAGGGGACACTTTTGACAAAGAGGAAAGGTGCTGGAGATTAGATATGTATATATAAGTTATTCGGAACCGCCCTCATTCATGGATTATTTACATACAGTAACCGGTCCTAAGTAAAATATGGCAGACCCGAGGGCCCTCATAATTCTCATAGTCTACATATGTTTTTGGTTTCTTGGGACGAGCTGGAATTAGCGTCAAATTTATTTCAAGCGTTCAACATGTTCAACATCTAGACAATTCTTGAAATTTTTATATTGGTTTGGTTGATCTTCATCTTATTTTGGTATAGTTCGGTTGGTTTCTCAATCCGAAAAAAACATGAACGTTCGATGATGCAAAAAAAACGAGTGCTGGGCAATGACTTTCTCGCCGTCATAGTGGTGACCTTGCAGCGCGAATGATGTGCAATGTGAACATGGAGGTTTCCTAAAATAGGGGTACCTCAAATGGATGATTTACAATGGAACATCCCAACATAAAATGGATGATTTGGGGGTACCCCTATGTTAGGAAACCTCCTCATGTTCACAAACACAACGACCATCTTGATAAAACGCTGGTTGAAGAGGCGGTCGGGCAATTTCAAAAACTTCCCCACAGCAATTGTTCGAAACACATTTTATTTCTAGGTATTCTAGGTATCTTTACTGTACAATCCAAAGCAATCCCAAGCCCCAAGTGGCCCAAGAGTTTGAAAACGAAGTCAACACTTTCTTCGGCTTGGAGAACGGTGCGAATCATTCATCAAGAACCTGGACGCTCATGAGAACACGTGCCAGGAAAACACGCCTTTTCAGTAAGTCTGTAAGCGTTTACCAAAACAACGAAACAGCGCTCTATCCATGTTTTTAGTAATATAATATTGTAATTTATTATCATATATTATCATATCAAATAGCCATAATATTATCATATATTATCATTATTAGATCATATTAAATCTCACTCTGAGCTACTTTGTGTTTCAATCTCCGCAGGACGGCCCAAATCGGCGGCGAAAAGTGATCCAACTTCTGATAGAAACTCCTTAATGGCAAAACACGAGGAAACTGCAGCTGAAATCCACGGAAAGATCATATTTCCATGCCACAATGCCATGGAAATTTGGAAGTAGATCTGTGGCAGGTTCTGGATGGAGAAACGTATCAACTTCATGGTTCTGGCCATGTCCTCTGGCATACCACTGGGTGAGATGCCAGCAAGCATAGCGACAAACATGCGATTCGAGAATTCTCGATCATCGCCAGCTATCCATGCTGCCACTGATTGCAGAACATATGAAGTCAAAAGCATACCCAGCATCCACAGTTTGAGTGGATAATCCGAGTAGAAGGCGAGGACTGCACTGACACTGTCCAAATATTGCTCTGCGCACCATAGCAGCTGCAAGTTGAAGACATAGAACTCGGCTGCCACACCTGTGTATCCCAGAAGGGGCACCCTCCATGCACTGATCTGAGTCCTCACACTGGGACGTCCTGTATTTAACGCTTCTGTTTTCAAAGGTGCAATGACCTGCCATGGCAAGGCCAAGCCTTCGACTAGCAAATAGAAGCAGTGAGCCTCCCAGGTAAGGCCTTGCTGTTCAGACACCAGGTGAGCACCGAAGCAAATCCATGGCACACCAAAGGCCACAAGCATTTGCACCAGACCGAAGATGAAGTGGACCCCATCCCCCCAACGGAGAACCCTCACATCCCCGACCGGTTGCAAAACGTGATAGAGATAATCCTGGAAGATGAACCAAATCAAAAAGTAAGTCACAACGAAGGCTACCAGATCATACCAATCATACCAATCATGGGCCACTGGAATTCCTCCAGCGCTGGGCTTCACCGACATCGTGCGGGTCTCGTGCGGGTCTGTTGGAGGAGCACCACAACGAATCACGCAGAAACACAGCACGGCGATGCGCAAGTCGGCACGGCTCATCAGCATGCTGCGTGCTACGTGCTGAGAATGGAATGGGATGGGATGGGATGGAATATGCATATGAGTTACAATTGTCCTGAGCTTCAGCTGAGGATAGTGCAAGTAGTGCCGCAAAACCAAGCAGCTTTGGCACTCGCAAGTAGCGCAAGATCTCGCACAAACAAACGTTGCCAAATCAAAGCCCCATGTCCATTGCATCTCTTTGACTCTAGAATGATTCCCAGACATTTTCGGGGAAAATTTGCAGGATACTCCTAGATGTTTGGAAAACCATCTCGTAGTTTGAGATATGGACAACTGCCATCTTTAATGAGGTTTCTATCATCTATCCTCTGTCCATAATGTTCAATTCCAGGCTATTTCCCATGATAAACTAACAGTTCGCTATTGAAAATGGCCCAATCGAAATAGTGGCTTTTTCAATGAAACATGCTGATTTTCCATAGTTTTTTGTATGTTTTTCAATGAAACATGGCTTTTTGTATGTTTTTAATGAAACATGCTGAATGTTAGTCATGTAACAGTTTACCAGAGGCTCCCATGAATCCCGGTGAACTCCATGAACTCCTGGGCCGCCACGCGGTTTTTTGCAACGTACCACCGCAGCTCGGCGATGGTTTTTCAATGCTCCACAACAAACCGGGTGGACACCGGCAACGACGTGGCAACCAACCAACCAAGGACCGTTTAGCCATTTTTAATGGGAAAACTCACCATTTTTAATGGGAAAACTATGGAACATCACCATGCTATTAATGGGAAAACTCACTATTTCGATTGGGGCCATTTTCCATAGCGAACTGTTAAATTACCAGAGGGTATGCTTTGAAGTTGCGTCTGTGGTGAAATATGATGAACATGGTTTTGCTACAAGAACAAAAGAACAAACAAGTGACGACAATATAGAAATATCATGAATATTGAGATAATGATATAGCAAGAAACATATGGCGTTCATGACAACACCAATGTGGTGATGACACTGATGGAACATTATGACCATAAAACAAGTGATACGTTTTTATTGGCACACATTCACATTCAACAGTCAACATCTTCCCAAAAACAACACATCGGTCTTCGCTCATCTTCAAGAAACTCATTGAAGAACTCTAATCAGCATCCAATTCCGGGTCATTTTCAGAAACACATCATCCCAGGTCCCATCCCCATCCCTAGCCGCTATAGCCATTTCCTTGTTGCTTCCCCCGTTTTGGTTCCCATAACGGGATCCCAGGCGAGTTCTTTACTGGCCAGGTCCTGAGCCATGGCCAGCAGCCGCTGCTCCTCCTGGTGACGGATTTTCCCATGGGGATTTTCCCATGGGAAATTCAGGGTTTCCGGTGAACTTTCCCGGAAAAAACATGAAAAAAACCATCCTAAAATTGTGGTTTGTGACTTCAGTTTGTGACTTGGAACATCTCGAACTGGTGAAAAATAGGTAAATCACCTATAGATATGGGGCAGTCTATAGTCTATAGCGATGTTAGGTGAACCCAGGGGCCACTCACTATTCACTAACATTGGGTATAACTTAGCAGCAAAACCGATGTTGTGGTTTGTTGATGGGATTGAGTGCGACTCATGGGAAATTTCCAATGATTTTATTTGCTAAGTTGGTGTATTAGCCAACCAACTATAGTGATTTGATACCTGCAAACCATGGTTGCAGTAGTTATTGTAGTTCAAGCAACTATATATATATATATATACATATTGAATATATATCCCTTTCTTGGTATTCCTGAATAAATGAAACACATGATCACATGATCATGTTCACGATTTGCATAACCATTAAATGGATCATTCCGCATTTTTGGACACCATCCAAGTAACTATATGTGGGATATTTGGGGATGTGTCTAAACCCCTGGTGAACATCAACATTTTTGCTTGCTGCTCATAGATGTTCATCGCCCTAATTCAGCACCATTTGGTGGTATCTCAGATTTTTAGACAAACCCACATCATATTGCTGGTGATATATCCCATCAAATCCCATCAAATATTTTCATTTATATATATATATATATACCCTGCGGCAATCAAACGTGGCCACGGGACATCCCCCATAGATGATTATCCCAGCTATAAATAAACCTCCATTTGCAAGAGATATTCCATTGCCATGTTTGCGCACCGGAGGGTAAGATATTTTCATAATGTAAGGATGTGTCCAAGTGCATTCTAAGAAGGCACTTCACCCCCTAAATCATACCCTAAATACTTCCTCACGAAGTACGGCTGGATCCACAGGGCATTCATATCCCGTGCATATGCCATGAAAACCCATGAAAAATCAATTCAATACCATTCATGTCCCAGCCTTTTTTTTACTCCATCCATAATCCATCAATGGTAGTTATCCAGTTATCCACCATCAAATTTAGGGAAAGGTTCCCTCAATTTTCAGACAAACCCATTCATCAACCCACTAGGGCGTCTGTCCTCCTCGGGCGAAAACTCAGGGGACTCGGCCTTCCGCCAAACGGAGAGAGCAAACGTGGCTGCAGAACTTGGGTGAAGATTTTTTTTTTTTTTTTAAATCGGCAAAACATATGGTAGCACTATGCAAAAATAAGCGACAAATATGGGGATTGAATTGGAATTTTGTCGGAGATAAGGGCGACAAGCAACAATTCTGATGGCTATTTTTTTCGCTGGGATTTAACTGATTTGTTACCTCTTTTTGTGGTAATGTAGCCACGCAAATCAAATGGAGCTGCAACCCCAAGTACGCCCGCCAAATTGAAACGAGTCCCAAAAGACTGCCGAAGGGTTTTTTCCAGATCTTCAACTTGTCGTTCTCTATTTGCAGGTCTCTCTGGTATAGAGCCAGGGCGAAAACATATAATGTGATGTTGGGGAAAAGTAGAGGAGTCACGCTAAAACGTCAACCAAGGAATGATAAGCCTCCGGGCTGTTTAATTGGTGGGTTCATTTTGTTATCATACAACTTTTTTGGATTGACACCCCTAAATTGATCATACCATAATCAACCAGGGTGTTTTAATCAAGGTTGCCATTTAACCATTTACACTGTGGAAATCAAACATTGACATAGCTATGGAAAATGGCAATGCATATAGACTATAGGCAAACGATGTAGAAATGTGGCATTTTCGATGACTATGTTGAATAATAAGAGAGTACATCAATTTTCCTATTCGATGTTCAATGGGGACAAGCCCATCCACTAAACAACTAACAGGAAAAGGACAGAAAAACGATGTCCTGGGAGGGGTCCAAGTCAAAATGTGAGGCCATTTACAAATCATCCATGTGTGGTTTGACCTGGCTAGCCATTCCTGTTGAATGCTGGAAATCGCCAGCCAAAAAAGGGGCTTTCAACAAATTTGGGTACATCAAAAATCATTGGTTCCTTAGAGTCTACTCATTTCAAATACCATCTGGTTATTTAACATAGCCATGGTTTGTCGATGGCCCTAATCGAAATAGATGGTTTACCATTCTTAAAAATGGTGATTTTCCATGGCGAACTGTTAAATAACCAGAGGGTATTTTCCAAGGACTTCTCAGATTTTCCCCGTTCCATGCGTGCCCACCTGTCGACGCCCAGTGGAATCTTTGGAATTCGTCCGAAGTGACCTGGGGAGCCAAGCTGTAGGCCGCTGCATCGTCCGGAGATTTCGTCCGAGGCCCAAATAGTTGTGCTACCCTCCAGTAAATTAACTTTCCCTATGGATCCATGGCCACTGTCTGAGAAGGTACGGCTAACCCCCTAGTCATCATACCCCAGTCACAATTCCTAAGAAGGTACGGCTGGATCCATGGGAGTAGATATGGAAAATTGAGCATACGGAAAGTCCACCATAGGAAGGCTATCAAGAAACATGGTGAGAAGGGTTTCTTCCCAGACCTGATTAAAGGGAATATTGACAGGAACCCCTCTCTTTTTTTGGAGGTCGACCAGCAGGGTTTTGGGTTTTATGGTGTTCCAACACTTTAACCAATCCAATTGATTTATGGTAATTCTTTTGGACCAAATATATTGGCTGAATGATTTTCAGTATACGGATGTCACCAGCATCAAGCTCTGTTTTTTGGACATGACAAGCTGCCCTTTTTTGAGCACAGTTTTGAACACATCTGATTTTCTGTGTTGATGAGCACAAGAAAAACCTGTTGGATGGGACTCTTTTCAAAGCGATTTTCCTTTAGTTAATCAATGTTGATAGTTCCCTTGTCTTGTCTGTATACATTCCCGTTTGCTTTGTTGATATCCCTTCGGGTGGGTCAAAGTTTGGCAGGATGTGTTTGTGCTTCTGGGTCTTTTCGAGCGGAAAATAACGGTAAACAATCAGCCTTATCATCTATGTTCATGGGCCATCTATAGAAAAGCAATGTTAAATCGCCAGAAAGTAATGGGACTTGTTTATGATGTCAAAACAACATACCATCTGGTTATTTAACATAGCCATGGAAAGATCACCATGCTATTAAGAACGGTAAGCCATCTATTTCGATTAGGGCCATCGACAAACCATGGCTATGTTAGTCATAACCAAAGGGCAACGGGAATCTAAATATGGCGATCATGGTGATCCAGTGGTTTTGCAGGAACCCTGTCCCCATCTTTTCCCCCTCTTTGCCGCCGAAACTGGCCGAAACTTGCCGAAACTTGGGGAAACTGGGCCCGACGGGGCTATGGTAGGCCTTATTTCCAAAAAAAATTACGCAGTGACCAGATATCTTTTTATAATAGAATATATGTATATATATATATAAATATGATATAATGTCATAAATGGTGGATCCTCAAGTCACCATGGGTTTCAATACTCAGTCATGGTCATCTATGACATAGATGATTTGGAGGTACCACCGAATTTTAGGAAACCTCCATTTATAATCATTCCCTATGGATCCAAACACTGTCTGAGAAGATACGGCTAACCCCCTACATCATACGCAAACACTTCCTAAAAGAAGGTACTTGGGTCCATAGGGTTTTATATACATAGAACAAACATATAATCACTTATATATGTGTATATATATATTCTTATACATATATATATATGATTATAAATGGATGTTTCCTATACATACAACGAACATATAATGCCTGGCCCCACCCTTTGTCAAACTCTCCTTCGGAGGAGCTCCTCAATTCGCACCGTGGCAAACTGCTTGATGCGCATCGCGTGGCTCGTTGGCCGCTGCATCTGGGGGGATCCGTCTCAACTGCATCCAGTTGTCAAGTTTCGTTTTTTTTGAGCGATGCATATTCATGGTAAATATGTATATTATATTGCGTGTATATATATATATATCAGAAATATTTTTCAAACTACTTACAAATTACATGACTGGGTGACTTTTCAGGCTAAGTGTGGAAGTCTACACCGATATGTCCAATGGTATCTGTCCAATATAAACCTATATATGTAAATGAAAGGGGTCAACGTGGGCTCAAGCACTGCCAGCTCCATGATCAGGCTAAACACTAAAACCCTTCATTTGACCTTCCATATTGAATTGTACTCATTGGACTCATCTCAAAGATGTATTTCTAAACTTAAAGCAAAACACATGTATTGATTATAAATTCTACAGTGTAAACATAGGGGCCATCTTTAAATTGTGTAAGCATGCATCCTCGTAGTTGCAAAACACACTTGTGCAGTACAGCACAGATCCAGGAATCATGAAAGCTCCCATGCCCTAGGCCCCTAGGCTTTGCAAACAGAACTCTTGGAAAAAGCTTGGTGAAACTTTGGAGCAACTGTGTGAAGTAAATACTCTAAATATGCACCCTACGAATGATCAACTATGATCCCCCAAAGACGCACTCCGCTGCGGTGGGGTCCTTCAGAAGCTCCCACTCTCGTCGGAGCAATTTGGTGAAACTGTTAAATGATCGCAACTTTGTGATGAAAAAAATTCAAGGACTCTGTTCACAACTGGCACAACTGGTAACAGTTTGATGAGCAGCAAAACCACTAAGTCACTATTGATCCTTGCTGTGAAAATCATTGACTGCAGCAGCCCAGCCCCGGCTCACTTCTGTTTATCAAAGTCCGCCAGTTCCAATAGCCTCGTCTTTGTGCCCGGGGCCAGTATGGGATGTAGCCATTGGTTCCATGGGGACCCCAAGGGGACCCTCATCAGTGGCAACACATATGACCTGAGGTCCAAGAGAGAAACTGGAAAGGTGTGTTCCAGTCATCGTTCGCAACAACTTGTAGCTTCTTTTCCTATGGACACCTCCTACATAAAACCCAGCATTTCTAGGTCGGTTGAAGTCTCGGAAAACATGAGGCTTCAACCGCATTTATGTCAGTTTACCAGTAATTCCACCATCAAGAAGTGTGAGATCTGCCAGTTGCAATTCGTTTGATATGAGCAACTGACAGGGTGTTTCGCATCCGTGGCTTAAGAATCATAGTGACTACAGCGAAGTTACTGTGCGGATGCCTAATAGAAAGAACATGTCGATTTACTAGCAGAACATTTATCTTATCTCGCCTGTTTCGCTTCATCAAACCAGAATTGCAACGTGTTCGACGGGCAAATCACAGTAATATCAGAATATTCACCAAACCGAAAAATTCCGAAAAACACTTTGTTTTAAAAGCACGTTGTTTTTGGATTAATATGCATATATAATCATATATATATATATCATATATATATCATATATATATATATATATCATATATATATATATATATCATATATATATGGACTATACGAAAATCATAGTAATTCATCCAAAAACCAATAGCTGGTTGGTGGTTTTAACCATCTTGAAAAATATCAGTCAATGGGAAGGATTATCCCATATATTATGGAAAAATAAAAAATGTGCCAAACCAACAACCAGAATATATCACATCACAGTAATATCAGTTTTTGGATTGGTTTTGCGATTTCCATGGTGAAGGTTTTTCTGAAGCCGCAAGGGTGTCAGTTGTGGAGGTTGAAACACCTTGGGAAAAATCTGGCCCATTTATGGTTGCTATGACTCATCCAATGGATGTACGAGTACAGTCATTCAGATCATCCCCATGATATTCCCATGATATTCACATTACATATATATATATATCCCATTATACCACTGATTTTGTTGCTTGAATCGCACTTTTTGATGGTTAAAACCCCATTATGATTAGTGGTGAATTCCATTATCTTCCCATAAAGTTCTTGGTTGACACCCCATGTTTTGATGGTTGGTTGTATGTGAATATATATATATATATATATCAGATATCCCGATCCAGTAGATTCTGGCTGAAACAAAATATTCGGTGACTTGAACATAGCTGAAACTTGCAGCTAGGGATGGTTCCTCGAAATCCTAAACATAATTCCAGTAACGTCACGGTGAGGTCATATAATTCGTCCAAGTAATTCTATGTTCAATGATAATCCACCACAATTATGTCATCGCTATATCCCAGTGTTTTTTTCCCCATTGCATGGTTGGATACTAACTATTCCAAGAGTAGATGGCTCATTAACAATCCCATTAAATCTCGTTAAATCCCAATCCCATCAACATTCCCCTAACTCACCCAGAGATGTACAGAAACTATTCCCAGAGTAGATGTCCCCACAAACATATTCCCAATTCTCCCATGAACTATTCCCATTATATCATTCTTTACGGTAAATCATGACATGTCACACTGAAAGTGACGGCCATCAGGGACGATTCCCGTTCTAGATCCTAACCATCTTGATTTACCCGTTTAACATGGGGATTTTCCATAGTTCTGCTAGTTTACCAGCTATGTCATCTGTTAAGCTATGATCTGATTTGTTTGTTATTTAGCTACCAGTAGTACCGCACAAGGCGGTGGCGGAAGTTTCAAAAATAGGAAACCTATAGGAGAGCTTGGTTGTTGTGAATCCGGGATGGCAGAGCGCAGCCACTGATGGACTGAAAGGTGCTTGATCTCTCTCACTCTTTCTCTCTCTTTCTCTGACTATCTACCTACCTACCTATCTATTTTCTATGTATCTATCTATGTATCTATCTATCTATGTATCTATGTATCTATCTATCTATCTATCTATCGATCTTTCTAGTGTAGTGTAGTGTAGTGTAATTTAGTGTAGCGGAGTATAGTGGAGTGTAGTTGTGTAGTTCTGTAGTTGTAGTTGTAGTGTTGTGGAGTGTAGTGTAGTGTAATGTACTGTAGTGTGTGGAGTGTATAGTGTAGTGTAATGTAGTGTAGTGTAGTGGAGT
>Ga0126342_10018821_pt1 | contig 11802 bp, 10 predicted proteins | sample Cyp1metagenome_FD_92528 | JGI IMG/M metagenome (GOLD analysis project Ga0126342, IMG submission 92528) | Coral microbial communities from Lord Howe Island, Old Settlement Bay, Australia - Cyphastrea 1 metagenome | ecosystem: Host-associated > Invertebrates > Cnidaria > Coral ... | reverse complement strand
GTTACTTGCATCTTTTCGTGGCAGCATTCACTGACAGAAGGCAATGGCCAACCATCAGTTGACTGCAGCCGTGTGGACTATGCGCACGCAGTTGGATGGAAAAGAGGAGCTGGACGAATGGATATATATATATATATTATGTATATGGTATATACAAAGACATGTTTCGGGTAGTGAGCCCAGAAACAGGGAGAATGCCTGCGTGCAACATTGATTTCGGTGGCCCAGCTTCTAGTGGTGCTCAGCGATACCATCACTGGCAAGCAATCCATGTTAGCGTCCCATATAGAAAACCACTTTATATAATTTGCCCTTTTTCATGTGGGTTTTTACTTCTATTTTTTTTGGAGTCTCTGTACGTACATACATATATACATCCATGCAATGCATACATACATGCATAGACGCATAGATGCATAGATACATAGATAGATAGAAACATAGATAGACAGATAGACAGACGGATAGATATGTAGATACATAGACAATAGATGCATAGATACATAGATAGATACATTGATCGTTATATAGATACATAGAAAAATAGATACATGGATACATAGATACATACATAGATAAATAGATCGATAGATATATGGTATACCGATCGATAGATAGATGCATACATAGATAGATACATAGACATATACATAGATACATAGATACATGCATAGATACATAGATACGAACATACAAACATACATACATACAAATTTTCACACAAACATACACATGCATGAACACCTACCGTACATACACCCATAAGGGCGTCGAAGATGTTCTTGGCCCAGGCCAAGTGGGTGCGCGAGCTTCCGCAAGAGGTGAAAGATGCCTTGGTGCCTCGTTTCTATCGGTTTGGGTTTCGAGGGTTTCGAGGGTTCATGTTCTGAACGGCTCAAAGCTGACTCAGCATCAAATTCTCAAAAGATGATGTTTGCAGAACAAGGACGATGGACATTGATATCCATATGTATTCAGTTATGACCAGATTTACATAGGATTAAACAAGTAAGTATAACTGGGCTTAAGTTGTTTGCGCCCCATAGCAATGTAAGTTCCAAGCACTGCATTGATCCCAAGGATTTATATGCTCTGAAGTTCTGCCATATGGCCCGGGAATGCCGGGAACGAAAAGGGAAATCTCCAGCGAGCGGGTCAAATAGCTTCAGTTGGGATATGTGGGACCTGGTTGTGAACCACTTAGCAAGTTTGTGTTTGTATCCTCCCAACAAAAAACTGGCAATTTGAACCACGTCCTGATTTGGTCTGTTTTAGTATGACCATACCAAACTTTTGGTGTTTGATTTGGATGTTTTTTTTTTAAATGAAATCATTGTTACTTTCTCAAGTCCCCGTTTTTGTTGGCTATATAATATACCCTCTGGTAAACTAACATAGCTATTGAAAATGGCCATTTATAGTGAGTTTTCCCATTAAAAATGGTGATTTCCCATAGTTATGTTAGTTTACCAGAGGGTACAATCCTTATGTTGGACAAACCCCTTTAAGACGACTGCAGGAAACCTCAGACATTTGCTGAGGTTCGAGACTTTGAGCCGAAGGAGGACTGTCTGAGAAACGCAGATAGGTCATGTGGGTAAAACAATGCTATAAACCACCCATGACTGGGAATGGTGGCCACATACCACCTATTTATAGAGATGACTGGGGTATGGTTTGTGGCATTGTTTTACCCTTACAGTAAAAGGTAGGGCAAGTGTTCACTTGGACGATTACTTTGTACTGATCGTGACTGATTGCGATATATGATTCGTAACACAGAGGGTACATGAGCTAGCAACATCAGGGTGATACTGAATGTCCTGAATTTCGCAATGTCAAATCACCCCCATTTCACGGGACTGCTAATGTCCTAACTCCACCCTGTGGAGATTTTTCAAACGCCGGGGATCAGTTGCTGATTTTTTTTCAGTGCTTAATAACCCTATCGAAAGTCCCCATTTCACGGGGTCACCAGTTACGATTCTGAGGTTGGGGACGATGGTTTGGGTACTCTCCGTACCCCGATGGGGTCATCACATTAGGGCGATTTTTTGAACCAACCAAAAAATCGGTCGGAGACATGTTAGGCGCCTGTTTTTTGTGCAAAAGCTGTGAAACTTGGCACAGTTACACTTCAATCTTAGTGGCATTCAACCTACGTTTTTACCCCAGTCAGGGGGCCAGTTACCATTTCGATAAAACCTGATGGGATTTCCAGAGTCCTTTGGATTCCGTGCATGTCATCATGGTCCAGTGGTCCAATGGTTGGCCTCAGCAGGACACGCAGAACATCACTGGCAAACTCAAGGGCTTTGCCAGATCTATCTTGAGCAGACATCAACATCATCAACATGCAGCTAGTGCTTTGTCCCAAGGTTTTTTGCGGTTGGAACTCAAGAACTTTCCCTGCTTCCAACCTGCGATGTAATAAACTAGTAACTAGGCGTCATTCTAAAGGTTGGTTGGTTGGTGTCAAGAGTGGACCTTTAAGATCTGGTATTGTCTGAAAATTTCTAAGAGATCCAAAGTCCTATGGTTGAGAACCTGGGAGGTAAATGAATGTGGCAAGCCTCGAAAAAGGATAGAGATATAAAAATACACCTCTCCCTTACAAACGTGGAATTTCGGGAACTTTTTCACCATTTCACCTTCTGCCTAGCTATTTGAGGGTCACGACTACCTATCGACCTATCCCCCATCGGCTCAATCAGGCCATGTGCCCAATGCCCATGGAGATCAGAAACCTGGCTCGGTTTTTCCAGTCGATCCTGGACGTTTTGGATGGCAATTTTTGGGATTTTAAGCATGACACGTTCGGATATTAAATGTGGTGTTTTTTTCGCCGAGTTCACCGGATTGAACCATGAGGATGTTGATTTTATCAGATTTCACCATCATAGACGGGAACAGAACCATCAAACAACGAGGGGATGTATATGAATATATATATATATATATATCATATACATATATTATGATGATTTATTATGTATATATTACATTTATAATATGTAGATGTATCTTACATATATATATATATATATATATAAATACATATATTTATAGTATAATATACATACAGGAGTGGTAAGAATTCCAGTTCCAGAGAGCCAGAAAATGAGGCAACTTTTAGACGATCAGGTTCTCCCATGACTGGTTCCTGTATGTGTATATATTATTATCATTATCATTAAGTAATCATTATCCTTATAGTTATATATATAATACGATTTAGGTTACATATTAAAATGTACATTTATACCAACTATTTATTGTGATTTGGGGGATTGTTTATGGCATTGTTTTACCTACATTATATACATTTACACATTCGGATTATATAAACAATTTTAGACAATAATTTTTACGTGTCCTGACTGCTGCATACTTGGACCTCGCCCACCATTTTAATGAACTTAAGGTGACCCAGACAAACCGATGATGGAAAAGCCTGGCCACATAATTTCGATCTCTGGGAGATTTCTCAATTTCCATTCCGAGCCAGGCGCTGATGATACCCCATTATCTTTGTCTTCGGGTTTAAGGCTGGCTACATCTAAAAAGAAACGCATATCCGAAACCAGTTGGCCAGATGATTCCCTAAACATCCCTAAACGACTAAAATCCCCAGCTTTTTGTGCCAAGCGTTTTGGAGCCACGGCCAAGGAGACTCCAGGAGTTTGTGACTCGTTGGGGCGTTGAGGAGAGCCTGGGATTCCTCCAAGGATTGCCAGCCTTGGTCCAGTCACTTGCACGGACGTTCGTAGTTTGAAATGGGATGATAAGCCATGGCCTATGATGGGATCCCCATCAGGAAAATTATTGTAACTTTTTGTTTACTGGGATGATTTGTGATAGCGATTTCCCAAATCCGATGTGAAGCTGTGCTGCTGTCTCTGATGCTTGAGTCAATCGGACCCATTTTGGAGGATCGTGAAAATGATCGGTAGTTCCAGTTCCCTAAAAAAGAAACATGTCCACTGACAGAGACAAATTTACTCGCCAACCTTGGAATTGCCAGTCAACTAAAAAAATGCAAGAAAAAAAGGTATGACACTTATTTGATGAAAGAAACCATGTTTTTTTTTTTTGTTTCTATAGACTTTCCCTTAAAGCAATCAGAATCATGTGCGGCACCACAAATCGACCCCTTTTTGGCGCTTTGTGACCTACTGAGGGCAAAGGTCATTGAGCAGTTTGATCCCAAGGGTGATACCATGAACATCAATGGCCGGCTGTGCTCCTTTGCGAGGTCGCGGGTCTGGTTCAGTGTTGAATCTTTCTGAAAAGATTCTGTCAGGTTATGTTTTGTTCTTTTGAGAGCATTGCTTTTGATGGTTAGAACCTCATTTTTCCTATTCAGATCGGCAGCACAAACCCCATTTTCAGACAAGCCCATGTAACAGTGACCCTGTGAAACCAATTCTCACCCTCTGTCGATGGCAATGAACAAGTCCGTTACTGCGGGCCACCCAGTGCACCAGACATTGAGCTTCCCATGTCAGGGAATTCTTGGGTATAACAGTATAACACCTATCAACCACTGGAAATTGACTTGTGACTTAGAGATTTTGCAGCTCCTCCTCGCCAGATCGGTTGCGGAGCGGATGAATCTGCCAACCAATGCGGCGGCAGTCCAACAGCAGCCGCTGGGTATGATGCAACCGCAGATGCAAACGCAGATGCAACCCATGATGCAACCCATGATGCAGCCCATGATGCAACCCATGATGCAGCCCATGATGCAGCCCATGACGATGGATCCTCTGAATGCTTTCTTTATGACCCAGATGCCGCAGGTTCCGAGACCGGGGGAGTGTGTTGGAGTGAAGTCTTGAAGTGCTTGCAAGTTGTACTGTTTAGTGGCATCTCCATAAACTGGAACAGTCGAAGGGGACATGATTGCTATCATTATCATTCTTATAATTCTATATATTACGTATTATCCATATTATATATATATTATAGACGCATCTATACGCACAGTATCATTATATAATACCGACATACAGTATAGTTATGTCCATCCCCACTCATCGAATTTCAGGCCCAAGTGCCTATGGCCATGGCCTGCGGCGGCTGTGGCATGGCCCCCATGGCCCCCATGCAGGGTGCCTTTCAGCCGGCGGCCGATCCCATCAGCAGCTTCCGCAGTCGCTGGGCCTTGACGGACCAGTCGCGGCAGTTCCTGATGCAACTGCCACAGGACGTGAAAAAACGAGCCGCTGTCATGGTTGTGGCTGGACAATCCCCATGAAGAATGTCATGATTTTATTGGGAAAATATGGGAAAATATGGGAAAATATAGGAACATATGGGAAAATATGGGAACATATGGGAAAATATGGGAAAATATGGGACCATGCGTTGCAAATGGAGGTTTCTAGTTGGGAACATCATCTATAGATGGTGGATTTTCACTTGCGACCTTTGATTATTGGAAGGTTTTTTGTTGATATAAACACAATAATAAATCGACCATTAGGGGATTGAATCCCAGCCATTTATGGTCATATTGGGAATGGTGTTTATACTTGGGCTTACCACATTGTACATAAAAGAGGGATTATATCCTAAGGATGATCGGATGAATGTTTGTTTTCGCAAAGCAGGACCCTTCTGAAATTCTGAAATACTGTGGATGGGCCAGCGAAGTTGCGAAATCCTGCACCATTTTTTGGTAGATGGTAAACATCCCATTATAATCCCATTATTTAGAGTGTTTTATAGTTACCAGTAGTTACCAGCTGGTGCAGGATTTCCCAACCATCCACAGTAATGAAAAATTACACTAAACATCCATCTATTGATTGTTAGTTTCTTAACCATTATTAACCATGATTAAGAATTATTCAACATGAATTAACCATTAATTAACCGTTAATCAACCATTATTAACGATGATGAATCAATATCTATAAACCGGCGTGAATTTGATGCTCATGTGGCGCCAGGACGTCCAGAACATCGTTTTAGCTGAGTTCAGCCCTGCAGCTGGCACGGCCAATCTGGAGGCTTTACTGAAAATTGCCATTTTTCAGAGGTACCATGGGGAAAACATGGGAAAACCATGGGGAAAACATGGGAAAACCATGGGAAAACCATGGGAAAACCATGGGAAAACATGATAAAACCAGGTAGATCATCCAACCAAATGGACCATCTATACCATAGCAAACTGTTAGTTTGTACCAGAGCGTAGCCAGGAAGAACTTGTAAGAATGCCAGAAGATATGGGTTTGACCAAGCATCAGGGATCGCCTTGAATAGCAAGATTTTCAGACACCCATGCGAACTGCACTCTGCTACTGAGGATGGCAAGCTTCAAACCTTTGCCCGAAGTCGCTGAGCCAAGAATTATGGGGACATTCACCCATCAAATATAGGAATCTAAACATGTTTAAGCTGGACACATCCGGAAACGATGCTTTGAAACGAGGTGAATCAAGCTGGTTTTGGAACGCAGCGGCGTCTGCAGTGGGGCCCGGAGCTGAGGTGTTTTGGAGCGCTTTCAAGATGCTCATCCTCAACAAGGCCATCCAGCAGCTTAGCCGCAGCCCTCCTGGGAATCCTGGGGTCCTGATGGGTCCTGTCTGCAACCCCCATTTCTGCTTTGTTGTTGAGTATCCCCCTTTGGTTCCATTCCTTCTAATCATTATTCAACTGTTTTTGATCAATCTATTCCCATTGCCTTGGTAAGTATTCATTTTCTTCGTTGCATTCCATTCGTTCTTAGTTCAGTTGCAGATGTTGTTGGTAAACTCCCATTTTGTGGCTAGCAGCTGAGCTTCCGATTTTTTGGGGTCGCCGAGTCCCATTTGGAGATTGGTTGTATCGCATGAAATGCATGGAATTCCATGCGGGACTGCAATCTGCTGCGTTGTTTCGGCGCGTGTTTTTCGCAAAACTGCGCCAGCATACAAAAGATTGATATTCCCGGCGTTTAATTACATTTTTGCGCTTACCTAAGAAGGTGCCCAAATCACCTGTGGAACCATGTCTTAAACATATTCTCCATAAATTTGCTATACTTCCAGCCGTGAACTAAGACCTTAACAAACCGTAAAACTTTGAAAGAACCCGAAAATAACCCAACCCTAAATAAACCACAAACAAACCCTAAACCAACCCTAAATCAAACACAACCTAAAGAAACCCTAAAACAACCCTAAATAAACCTTAAAAACAACCCCAGATAGCCAGCACCACACATTACTTAAACAAACCTTATATAGATCCTGAATCAACCCTTCCAGAATATCCAACTAAACCCCCAATTCAACTTTGGGCGAACGTCTCCCATGGCACCGAGGTTGTGCACTCCTCCAACCCTCAGGTGGCCGAGTTTGCACGTCGATGGAGCCTAGATGAGGACGGTTTTGGTTTACTGGGAAGTTCATGTTTTTTTTTGGGAAATCAACTATATGTATTACTGGGATCGATCTAAGCAACAGGGTCTTTGGGTATGTCTGAACCTGGGGTAATACCCACCAAATGGCCTTTTGGTTGTAGACAAGTCTGTGGAAAACCAGTGGATTTAATGGGATAAGCCACAAAAAGGGGACCACAGACAGATCAGTTACGATTTCTGGGAACAGGGCCCAAGAAGATCTGGGAAAAGCATCCATTTTACCGCTGAAAATGGGCTGAAGATAGTATTCATAAATAGGAGCTCATGGTGGATATCGATGCTCGCATCACCCAAAAAAAATCCTCCCATGACGCGAAAATTCATAGATCCAATACCTTCCGGTGTTTCTAGGAGGGTATTCAATATCGGGGGGAATGGATTAATAGCATGGGAAACCTTGGATGGTTACTTTCATCTTGTGCTTTTTCAATGGTGCTAGACACTCAGCAAATAAAAAACATGCAGGGTATCCAAGCGAGGATATGGGGAATTCCATGGATTTACGAGGAATTGATGGGAATTTTCGCATAAGATGATGGTAAGATGATGGATAATTACGAATAAAGGAGGATCATGGGATGCAATAGTTATCATCCCCGGTTTTGATTTGTTGGCTATACCCCCTTGGTGTAATGGGAGGATGTGAAAATTCTGATTCGCAGCCGTTGGTTGAATGTGGTGGATTTTTTCAACCCTGGTTGGAACTACAGATTTGGATACCGGATACTCTTTACAGCATCCGCAAACCACTTGTGACACTGGGAAATTTTTAGGGGTTCCCACATTTTATGCCGCTCTTGAGACCTCTTGAGTCTTGAGTGGGTACCCAACTGGTTCCAGTAGACGACGTCCTAAATTCGGAGCATGTCTGCCTGGAAAATAATTCCCATTGATATGGTTTTGGGGCCACCCAAGTTGCTGTTCAAAATCCCAATATTTGTGAGTTCAATCCTGATTTCTGGTTGGCTGAATCCACCTGTTTTGGTTTCGTTGAGTTGAAACCTTGACTTCGTTGGTATGACCGCCCATCAACAAAATGAATCAAAATGAATTTTCCTTTTTTTAAATCACAAAAGATATTCCCAGTACTGTAAATGCTGGGTATATCGACATCCTCATTTTTGTTGGCAAAATTTTCTGTCATCCCTACGTACATAAATATTGCTATAAACAATAAAACATCTGCACGCAATAGTTTTTTTTTGTCTTCTTTGCCATGTTCTCTGCTTTGAGCGAAGGCGGCTTGGGCTAAACAAAAACACAACAAAACAATTCCTACGAGTGTTGGGTGTAAATCACATAGCGAAAGCACATCCTTATGATAATCCCGTTGTCCACATAGCAATCGCATCATATATAATTAATCCGCAAAAATCGCAAAAGTATTCGCATAAATGACAAGAGCCCTTGACAATATTCCAATAAGTATCAAGAATCTTCATCCATATTCCCACACGTGAAACTAATCCGTATCACTATTCCCATTGTTGATAGATATTAAGGACCCCTATAAGTAGCCACACAAAGAAAAACACTTCCTACAATAAGAAATTCCTAGACATGTATCTCAGAATTGGATCGAATTCGTTTGGGGGAAAATCTACAGGAGACCGGACACCCCTATATTTGGAGGTAAAAACCATCGTTTCATGCCTAAAATCTCCGAGATAAATCCCTTCATTGCTGATAGAATCGGAATGAGCATCCAAAAATAGGCCGCAGCATTCCTCAAAAATTCTCGTTTTTGGTTGGTGGTTTGGAACATGAATTTTATTTTCCCATAATATGTGGGAAGAATAATCCCATTTGGTTAAAGCCACCAACCAGGAGGCGGTGACTTTTCTAGAGACGCTGCCCGAACAGACGCGACGTCGCTCGGCACACGCGTGGAAACACGCGAAGGATGGAAGGTGGTCAGGTCATGGTGTTCTTATTTTCCCGTTTTTTGTTGGATGCTCATCCATTTTCATAAGGATTTTTAAAAGATTTATGGACATCGGATACATGAATATTGACATTATATATATAATATACACATATATATATATACACATACATATATATATATACATTATACATATATATATATATACATTATACATATATATATATATATTTGGTGAATATGGATAATATGGTGGATATGACTATCCTAATATGAATTGACTATGAATATTACCCTCTGGTAGGTCTAAAACTTGCTGGAAAATCTCCCATTTTTACCGGCAATTTCCTATTGCCACGTGTGTGTTTATCGGAGTGCATTGAGATATATGGAGATTATGGTGCTCAGAATTGCATCTTAGATGATTGTGATCATTATCATTATTATTACTTGATTTTCATTATCAGTAATGAGATTATGATGATATCTGATAATTGTGATCTAATCTCATTTATCATCATAATGATCAGATATCATAATCGCCATAGTTATGATCTTATCATTCGCGTTATCATTAGATGCTGCGCAGATCCAGCAGTTTCCACTTGGGGCTGTCACCAGATGAGGGGAAGGGATGAATCAATGGTGATAGAATGGGTCAAGTCACCTATCGTTACCATATTTTGGGGAATAAGCATCCATAAAGATCCATTTTTGGCTATTTGGGGGTAGGGTACCAGGGTTTTGACGGTCAAAAACCCATTAATGATGCAGTAAGAATCAAAGCAGTGCTGAAAACAGTGATGAAAATAGTGGTACGAATCAAGCATAATGGTGAACATGAAATTACAACAATCAAAATAACGATGATTGATAACAAGAAGAACAAAGATGATTTTGCATAATTTTTAAACTATGGTATTGGAAATATGTCTACTTTGACATTTCCTCATGTTGTTGTTGATGTTGTTGATGATGATGAAGAACAACGTCGGTGATTTACTTAGAAGATTGTGTCGGAGCTTAAACATGTGGCTTTCCCACCAAACATGCTTTGACATTTTGGAATATGTCCGATTGTGATCATATGCTGACGCTTTTTCAGGACCACTCATCTAGCTGTTGAAGAAACTTCAGCATTTCACAGTGCCATGTATCTCAACTCCCAACGCGACTGTTTATGGCATCTTTACACCCAAAAGAAGGCACATTTATCACATGTCACCAAGTTTCCACCGTTTTTTCCCACTTCAGAGCTATCTCTGAAAATGTTGGGGAAACCACCACATCTACGTGGTGTAATGATCATGAGCTTCTTATCTAACAGATGGATCAAAACCTATGAGTTGCCTATCCCCTTATGGCCGTCGCCGCCGTAGCTGGCCGTAGCTGGGTCCCCAGATACAGTGCTGGCAGAGTTCCAACCGCGCTTGGGCACGCGGAACATGACGGGAAAGCTGAAAGCCTTCGCCAGCACCGTGATGGGAGCGCAGGGTGCGGGGTCTGCTGGGGTCTGGTGGTGCTGACCCACGGTAAATTGTCCAGTTTTGAGATTAGGGGATGGTCATCAATCCATTTTCAGAAGTTTTTTCAGCGACGTTTGGAGTTACAAATTGGGGAGCCACATCAATCCCAGGTTTTGACCGGCATATCCTATAATTTCACATGACTATCAATGGGATAAACATTTTCCACGTAAACCTCGGTGAAGTTTTGGCTTCTCACCCATTGAAGCTGGGATGGCAGTAGGCTGGGTGTCACTGAAGGCAGTAGGCCTTGCACCAACTCAGAGGGCTATGCAGGGAGTTCAGGTTGAATTATCTTGGATGCCCAGGTTTTGGAACTTTATAAGATTGAGAACTTTATCAGAACCCCCCCTTTATCAGGTTTTGGATCCCAACTGGACAGGTTTATGATGAAACCCCCACCATAGAACTATGGGTCCATGGTCCTTTATGGGGTTTCTAAAGGTTGGGGGGTTTCTGATGGTCTTGATATGGGTGTGTGTGGGACCCAACTGCCTTTAGAAGCCTATAACATTGAACTCTGTGAACATTCATGGTGATTTTGAATTTTGAATTACCTAAAGAAGTGGGATGCATATCCAAGTTTCAAGACATCTGGGAATGCTTGGGATGACATCTGGGAAATCTTGAACAGTGGGGATTTGGCGGGGATACAAGCAGCCAATGGCAGGGACGCAGCACTTCCCTACCATCTCAGAAAGTGGCAATTTTCATAGGACAAGATCCCGTCCCCAGACCCCTGCATCTCTGAGCACAAATGCTTTCATTTATATGTATAAATAAAGTTCATATATATATACACCCATATATATATATACATATACATACATACACATTTCAAGTATCTACGCATGTATGTGTATATGTATATATGTATATATGTATATATGTATATATGTATATATGTATATATGTATATATGTATATATGTATATATGTATATATGTATATATGTATATATGTATATATGTATATAT
>Ga0126342_10018820_pt1 | contig 11802 bp, 16 predicted proteins | sample Cyp1metagenome_FD_92528 | JGI IMG/M metagenome (GOLD analysis project Ga0126342, IMG submission 92528) | Coral microbial communities from Lord Howe Island, Old Settlement Bay, Australia - Cyphastrea 1 metagenome | ecosystem: Host-associated > Invertebrates > Cnidaria > Coral ... | reverse complement strand
GCACAAGGTTTCGTGCTCCGGCTTCCTCCCCAAAACAAAGCCCCAGCAACACTCATGCAGCCATTACACTGCATTTTGCAGCATCACGTGGCTAACCCGCATCTCTCTACGCACATGGCAGCACCAGATGACAACAATGATGCAGCCATTCCACTGCGATCTGCAACCACAGATTCAAGACACTCATGGAACTACGCACACAGGAACAGCCACCCGTTGCAGAACACCGAGGAGGAACCAATTCGCGCATGAAACGACCCCAGCCGCACCCGCCGCACAGACGAGGTATACCTTTCATTGCCGCCTGCGGCCACTCCACACGGAAAAACACAAGGTTTCGTGTTCCGGCTTCCTCCCCAACACAAAGCCCATGCAACATTCATGCCAGCACAATGCATTTTGCAGCATTCCCTTCATCACCACTTCCCTTACTCCCGTCTTCCCATCGTCACCACTTCCCTTCGTCACCACTTCCCTTCCTCACCACACTTCCCTTCCTCGCCACTTCCCTTCGTCACCACACTTCCCTTCCTCACCACTTCCCTTCGTCACCACACTTCCCTTCGTCACCACTTCCCTTCCTCGCCGTTCCCCTTCGTCACCATTTCCCTTCGTCACCACTTCCCTTAGTCACCACTTCCCTTCATAGCCTTTTATTCTTTTGTGATGTATTGTGACACGTCCCAAAGTCACTTTTACTCTTTTGCGATGTATTGTGACACTGAACCACCCTTCATTGCCTTATTCTTTTGTGATGTATTTGTGATGTATTGTCACCACTTCACCTTTTATTCTTTTGTGATGTATTGTGACAGTGAACCACCCTTCATTGCCTTTTTGTGACACTCAACCACCCTTCATTGCCTTATTCTTTTCTGATGTATTTGTGATGATGTATTGTCACCACTTCACCACCCTTCATCAATGTCAAGTCTCACAATTCTATTTGTCCGTACCTCGGAAGATTGCTTCCCAACTTCCTTTGATTAACATGTGTTAACCATCGAAGTATTGGGGTATATACCCATTTTTGACCCATACCCTTATTACTTAGTGGCTCGTGGGGCTCGTCACCGTAGAGTCAGCCACTTGAGCGACCGTGACTTGGACCCCGGGTTTTTTGGGCAGTATGAACTGCCCCTTGAAGTTGAAGACCTTATTATATATTGCGTAACTATCTGAGATAGAAAATACATATGTTTTTCTATGTTTTTCTTACATACCACCATTAATTATCCACCATTTTTCGAATTGGATGCCACTGTTCTATCTTTGTTATGAGCTGTTTCTATAGGGCTCTTTAAGGAAATCGAACCGGCCCCAGGACATGGTGATGGCAAACCTTTTGGCCATCTACGGCGGAGTTGCTGCAGACGCGACGATTCTGAACTTTCGATCGCTGAACGTCCTGTGGGACCACATGCTGCGGGATGCTGCGGATGCCGTGATCTACTGGTACAGATACTGGTCAATCTGGGAAAGAACGCCAAATCGCAAAATGGATGACTGATTGGTGGTTTGGAACATGAATTTTATGACTCTCCATACAGTGGGAATGTCATCATCCCAACTGACTTTCATGTTTTTCAGAGGGAAGTAGGTATACCACCAGCCAGATGATGATATTGATCATTGGGGATGTTAAACACTGTTGTAAGAGATGTAGAGGATGATACGGACATGATCACAGATGCTCGATTTATCTTGAGTTCAAGTGGATCATGGGAGTGCACAAAATGGAAGAACATGTTTGCGCATCATGGGATGGCGATGGTAACGGGGATCAAAATATGGGTGTGATTCTATAAGTGGGATACGTCATGTATTTCCATAAAATTGCAATTTATCCGGAAAAAATGTGATTTCCCGTTAGACAAACCCTTCCGGATGGACGTATCATATACGTGTCATTTATGGGCTGATCTTGTTGTGTTGTTGGACCCATCGCAACAAAGCAAACAGACGCAAACATGGACCTTTGGGGTCAATACTGGTACCTCTAACACTCCCGTGATGTAATATCTCGAGACTTATGTGAACATATATGGAGGTGTCCTAAATCCCAAAATGGTTACTCCTAAATCATTTTAGATAGGATTTTCCATTGTAAAGCATCCATTTTGGGGATCCCTCATTTATGGAACCCACCATATAATTTCCATGGCTATGTATCAGGGCCATCTGATTTTTTGGGATTGTGATGGACTATGAACAATCTCCAGGGATATCTTTGCCCATTACCCTCTGGTATTTAGCAACATGGCAACTTAAATTTTCCCTATTTATCGATGATGTTCCCACTAAAATCACAAGTCTTCATAGCTTGGGGATGTCGAATTGACATGTTTGACACCGGAGGATCTGCGATTTAATTACTATGGCTTTTGTATATTTCCAGCCTAGATTTGCAGGGCCAATTGGCGCGACTGGATCAATCCCTAAACCCATCTTGACCACATTTATGTATACCAGTTCTAAGTATATAAACATCATCATATATAGATTGTAAGCGGTTTGTATAATATATGATTATGCATATATATATATATATTAATATATACATATATATATATATAAACCAGTTATGATATATTATATATACACCAAGTTTTATATGAACCAGCTATATATAAACCCTGTTGGATTACGGGATTTGTTATCCTACAATATCATTAAGTAGTATATTAAACCAGTTCATAATACCGAGCCAACCAGGACATCCCAGGACCGGATATCAAAGCAAGAAATCCAACAGAATTTTTGCACGCTGATTTCCCATGAGTTTTCGGTGGTTTTCCCCATTTTCTCAGATGATTTTCCCATGGTATTCCCAAAAAATGCATTATTATCCCATGTATTTACATGATTATTTACATGATTATTTACATGATTATGTATGATTTCCCATGTATTTCCATGATTTTCCATGTGTTATCCATGTTCCATCATGTTCCCTCATATCTCCATATTGGGCGAATGGTTATGCCCATGGATTATCATGGTCCCCAGTCATTCCCAAATCATCCAAATTAGCCATTCCAACATTCACCCTAAAATATCATTATTAAAGAAAAACATTGAATTCTACATGTTTTGATGTTTTGAATTATGCATGTTCGATTTCCCATCATATTCCGTTCATATTCAATTAACTTGCCATTCATTTTCCATTAATTGTCCATGAATATAATATATCATGAACATCCCATCAACATATCACCAACATCCCATCAACATATCATGAACATTCCATTAACATGTCATTACAATCGCATAGATATCCCATCATTAATATATCAGTCATATCCCATGAATCTCGCCCTCAACCCAGGACTCACCGAACCCTGGGCCTCCGTTGACAGCGCGGCCGCCTGGTTCTTTATGGCCCGCCGGGACACGGGCATTTTCCGTCGCTATGCCCGCGACATCCGGAGCCACTTCGGAGACGTGGAGCTGGACGCATCGCGCGTGGGAGGCGCCCAAAAACCGGCCAAGCTTTGTGAAAAGATGGTGGAATTGACCTGCAAACTGGGTGATTCCATGGATAGAGTAGGCATTTCCAACCTTGGATGGGTATTTGAATAGTTTGTTGGCGATGGAAAATTCCATAACCAGAGATTCCCCACCTGGCAAGTGAGGGTCTCTAGATTTTAAGGTGCAACTCCTTCCTCCGCCTTCTCCTCTGCCAACTCGTGACTGGCATCAACAGAAGCCATATCGCGAGCTCCCAATGCAGCTGGGCCGCGATAGAAAGCCAGAGCGTATGTCAGATAGCCATAGATAGCCAGAAAGAATATCAGAATAGATGCCAGAGCGTATGTCAGATATAGAATGCCAGAAAGAATTTCAGATAGAATGTCAGAAAATATGCCAGAAAGAATGTCAGAAACTATGTCAGAATAGTGTGTTAGGGTGGGGATCACTCGAAGAATGTTTTTTTTTTGTGTGGATGATCAAACATTGACCATGCGTTGTTTTTCACAATGTTTCATCATCAAGAATTAGGATGAGCCATTGACATGTATGAACGGGACAGCGACGGGTCATATACATATTATATATAATCAACGGATATGCCATTTTTATAGGACATAATAGGACATATTAAAATTTGAATCATCAAATTCCGGGGTGCCTTACTTTCAGACAAACCCACATCATGAAAACTGGTGGAGTGGACCTGCAAGAATTGTGAACTTGTCAGCTTAAACACGAGGTTTACCTATAAAGATATGGGGATCAGTAAGAAATTTGGGGTCTACCGATCTACCTTTAAAAATGGTGTTACTTTTAAAATTGGGCGTTTCACCTGCCAGAACAGGGTTTGAAACCAATGAACATGATGAAAATTGAGTTTGTATTTATCCAATATTGTGTACCTCCCAAGCATACATGGGATATTGAGAACCAGCCTGAAAACCCGGCAATGGAACATCAAATGACATATATTTCTTGGTTATCCCATGTTTGTACATTGTACATCAAAGTTTGGATTTTCCGCCATGATAAATTTCCAGATGTCCCGTCCCCCGAAAAAAAGGAACTCACCATAGTTGGCAATCCACTTGCTTGAAAGGAAAGCCTGCATGACATCTTTATTGGTGGTTCCTAAAATGGGAGGGGGTTACTTCAAATTATACACAATTAGACTATTTGTGTATTGAAACCCATGGTTTTTGATGTTTTTAGATTTTTTCGGGGATCCCCCATGTTAAGACGCTCCTCCATCTTATTTATTTACAGCTAAGAATCTCCAGGATTCAACAGTAGAGTTTATGTATCCCCTTCATATCCCATTAAATCACCGTGTTCTATCAGTATCCGACAATATTCCCATGTTATTTCTCCATAAAATATATCTTTTCATCCCCCTTCTGAATGGCTAAGTCACCATGTGTATATATATATATAATATCATCTATTCCATTAATATCCCATTCTACCCCTATGCTGTCATCATTTTGAATGGTTGAACTCCTATTACCCTCCGGTAATCAAACGTGGCAAGTGGTAATCCCCGAACTAGCCGTGGAGGTCTCTGGGAAATCACCACCGATTTCTGGTTGCGGGGCCATGGTCCGCCATGGTCCAGGGCCATGGAACGGCCATGCTGTAGGTCATCCTTACCTGGCCTTTGCAACTAGAAGTCTGGAGCCCATCCTGACGGAGATCAACTCGTCCTTGCCGTTGTGTATGAACGATCCCACCAGGACGTGACGACGTGTTACAACGAGACGTAAAGGCTGAAGCGGCTGGAGAGATGCCAAGAAAAATAGGATTTAAGGATTTAAGAGGAGGTAGCCATTAAACATGGAACATGGTGATAAAATAGGGGTATGATGGGATACTCATGGAAAATCATGGGATATTATAGATATATACATAACTGTTTAACTGGTGACTTAAGCAGCAAGAAGGAGGATATCATTGAGGAGACGGCCCAATGTGTTGAATGATTTACATTGATTAATCCTATGGTAAGAAAAATGGCGATTTGCCATGGCTATGCGACAAATTGCCAGAGGGTAAATAACATTTTTTTTGGTGTTTGAGATTGTTGTTTTACCCTAACTATTGCCAAATCTTCAATACGTTTGGAGTCCCATCTTGACACTATTCGAGGCGACGATTGAAATGGGCGACGATCCGATTGTTTTTTTGTTGGATTTATGATTTATGTTTTGACTTTCAAATTCAAGACATGCCTGTTGTTTCACATCGCAAGGTTTTCTAGCAAGTTTCAAATCATATAATATCAGGATGTTTCCTAGGAAGACATACCTTATGCTTCACATTTCAAGACATGCCTGATGTTTCTAATTCTAGTCCGTCTGCCCTAATATTAATCACTCTCCAGAGACCATGGTTTAGTATGGGATAAGAACACATATGGGAAGATAAAAGTGAGGGTGTTAATATGATAGTGATGGGCTTACAGGTTTTGGGTGGTCATATGATGTTGAATCACGAACCCGTGAGGACCTCTTGGACTGAATGTGCCACCAGTCGAAAATATCACGTGCAAAGCAATGAGGATCTCAACAATACTAAGCGCCGTGGTGAAACAGCAGACTGTTTTCTCCCTATCTTTGGAGTTGCCATTATAATATTTAGGCCAGCCACCCAAATTGTGTTTTGTTTTGTTTTGTTTAGTTAATCCCTCCTAGAAACCCTTGACTTGGGGTATATCAAACCTGAAAGGATCAAGTCTTTTGGTCAAATTGGTCAAACAATCATCGTCTGTCTGATTTCTCTAATCATGTGTTGCTACATTACATCATTAATCAAGGATACTTGGGGGTGCATCCCACTTACTAAAAAGGTTATACCCCCAGTTACATATGGAATTATCCCCAGTTATATACATGGGATTATGGGTTATATATATATAGAGAAGTTATATATAGTATAAATATGTTTTTTATAAATTACAAACCCCTTAAGTGGGATCATCCACGTCAAGTAGGATCCCCAGTTGGATTTCCCCCATCTCGGTCGTCATGTCGCCATGGCATCGCCTAGGGTCGTCTTGTTGGACCCCAACGACCGCCGGCATGGGCCCCAGCTGAACATCGACGTCCTTTGCAGCGACTGTCCCATTCCACACTTCTCGGAGCCTGCGGTGAAGGAGCTTTGGGAGCAATATCAGTCGCGAAAGAGCCACTTTTCTGAAGAAAAACTTGCATTTTTTGGGAAATACGGGACTTGGAATGTTGGTGGTTTCAAATGTGTTGTTGTTGAACACCAAAAAAAATGTAGGGCTTCGTTCAACTAAACTGATTTGCGAACAATTGTTCCCAACATATTTTGGGACAACTATATACCCCCCCATCTAATCTCTTGTGTTTTCAATGGATGAAGGGATACATGTTGGGATGTAGATTGGTTGATCCCAGCCTCTTTGAAATGGTTCATTTCGGCTGTCCCGAGATTGGGAACCTATTGAGGTGACCCATACTTCACCATGATCAAACTCTCTTCTGGCGGGGGTGTCTTTGCAGAAAAACACCCGGATCTGTTGCTGTTGAGTGACGAGGATGAGAAGGAAACTGGGAGTCTTGTGTTTTTCGCATGCATTTTTCATCAGCAAAAAGCCAGTTGCATAGATCGTACACAAGCCATACAGGTATGAAGGTGAAGTAGGATGATGGTCCCTTCAACATCCTTAAACTGGATGGAACATCAACCATGATTGAAACTAGCAACAGATTGAAACCCTGAGTTGCGTGGTAAGATAAGCGGCGAATTCGCTGGAATCCCAGGACCAGAAAAAAAATATGTCTCTCGGTTTGTTCAAACATGAGGAAAATGATGACCACTCATGGGATCTTGGGATGTTTTCTATGATTGCATTTGACTGTATTTGGACAAACCTAGGTTAATCTTGGATGGTTAGTTGAATCCTTTATAATATGTTGCGATTTCAATAGTAATCTCATCTAATATCTACGAAAACCAGCTAACAGCTCTTCATTTTTTGCAGGCTATCTAAGATTGGCAATGAAACCTTAAGTTTAAAACCAAGTGTTCAGGAGAATATCATGAGCAAATGGTTCAAAGATGCCGGTCTCAAGCTGAATGGCAAGAATGCCTGCGCTGCCCAGCTCAAGAAACTGGCCAAGCAACACCACGAGGTTCACGACCTGGAGGACCCTGCGATCTGAACGGTGCGAAAACAATGGGGTGGAACCTCGCCAAAATACATGGTGAATCATGGTTTGATGCCCAGGCAAAGATGGTATTTTTAGTTCAATCCAACACAAGTCACAGGCCACGATAAGCTTGATGAGTTCTTTGGAACCAAAATTGGATGACCAAAGTGTCTCCATCCGCCGGTACCTCTGATCCTCGGCCCCAAGCTTCATTGAAATAAAAACAACGCACCGCGTTGTCTGAAAAAGCGCTTGCTATTATATGGTCAAGATCAAGATAAGGCACTCCACATGTTGGATAGCAGCCAGAGATGATGAGTCGCTTTGATGAGAAAAAAAAGTTGGTTTTGATTCAGTCTCTGGGTTTGCGCATCTCTGAAGTTTGGGATTCATGCCTTGCTTGAAGCCTTGCTTGAGGTATCAGTTAAGAAGCTAGGCAGATCAGATGGAGTTTCTGATGGCCAGAGGGGAGCATATGGCTATGGGTTTTGATTCTTTGGGTACCCCAAAATTTAGGGAACAACTCAAATTTCATGCTGAATCAAGATTTTCCAGATCTGATTTGCCTTTATTTTTACACTATTTTCCAGTATCGGGGGTAGATAACTGGGTAGATCCGTGTTGGAGAAAAACAAAGGCCGGACATGCCATGGTCATCCCTTTGTTGAGATTGTGTAAAAAACCGTTATAGCCATGAAATCGGCGAATCCCACGATTTTTTTTAATCAGTTAATTATGGGATCCATGTATGCTATATATGGTATCATTTACCATCAATATACCCCATTTATGTTAGCATATATACCAGCGCCATGGATCCGTCATGGGTTATGGGATATTGTCAAATGAATGGCCCATAGTACAAGAATCCACAGAAACCCTCTGGTAAACATACAGAAAAGCGACATAGAACATGGCCATAGAAATAGTTGATTTTCCCATAAAAAATGGTGATGTTCCATAGTTATGTTAGTTTACCAGAGGGTAATATAAAGGGGATTATGGTCATGGCCCCATTAGTTTGATCTTCATTAAACCATGACTATATAATTGATTTTTTTGACCGTGGCACGTGAGTCAACATGTATTCCGCTTCCGGCTCAGGTTTGGATCATGGTTCGAGAATTCGACAAACGATGTCTTCCGGGTGAAACATCCGGATTTTTCTGGGAATTCAAGTCAAAAATTAAGAAGCCCTGGCTGATCCTGGCTTAAGTTGGAGAATTAGTTTTACTCGTAGATGTTCAAAGACTGAAATTATATACGTATATATATATATACATATATACATGATACATGTATATATATACATATTAAATAGATTTATATAGAATATGTCATGTGTGTCTCTTGTTTTTCAATCCGGACCACTACACGCGCCACAAGTGGCTCTGGTGTTTTGCAAGCCATGGATCCATAGGGACGGTCAGTTTTCCCAGCAATTTGAAACCTGGCATTACAACAAAAAATCTCTGCTAAACAGGCAAGATAATATATATATATATATATGATATATATATATATATCCCATAGGATCCATGGTGCTGGTATATATGCTAACTTGATGGTAGATGTTAGCATATGTAGCATACATGGATCCTATGGGATATATAGATCAAAATGGCAACTGGAATTTCACTACTGCGAGACAATTGAACCCAAGTTTCAGAGGTAAATCATTTGCAGATGATTCTCCCTTCCCGTTTTTGACGAACAAAGGGTAGCTGTTCATTAGTATCACCACATCCATTGACAGTGAACCTGTACCATGCGGCGACGAGAAAGGGCGCTTGCCAGCAGTGTGCACCCATGGTGTTGGCTGGGCTTGGGGCCATTGATGTGAACCTAAGGTATACCCTATTCCATACTTTGTTCGTAGGTGATCCCAGCTTGCACAAACCGAAAAGGGAAAAAAAAACCTGGTGCAGTTGCAGTTGTGTCTAGTTCCCCGTTCTTGGCTCTGGTTGCCGCTGGTTTCTCCTTCCAAATGGATAAAAATATTGTTTTATTGTTGGATCATGGTGCGCGCCCAATTGTCAGAAGCAGCCAGGTTTGCTTCAAGTAAAATTCATGTGCAGAATCATCCGGACAGATTGGCCACCACGAAAGGATGATTTGACAAGAAAGCTTGGAGAATAACCAGATAATCCGTGGTTCTGATTGGGGGTTGCAGTTGGGTTTGTGAATTGCAGTCAAACTATGAGATTTACAGTTCGGGCCCCTGGGGGTAAAACATGTTTGTCTCCAACCCGGACGTTCCCACCACTTATATATCTTCATAAGTTCGTAAGGAATCAAATCTACCCCACCCCTTCTGTACAATATATTGAATATGATATGAGTGCCAACGTCTTTTCATAAGGTATCAAATCCGCCACTACCTCTGAAACAATATACTGAATGGGATATTAACTTCATCTTATCTTCAACTTAGGACCAAACCTGCCACTATGAACAATATCTTGAATGGGGTATGCAGCATATACTTACATGTTTACCTGGGCACATGGACATATGCAACCCCTCCACAACGCAGTCGGGCGCTACCCGTGGCTGCCACGGATAGGAGATCGCGTTGCTGGAGGGGACATTGAAGTCCCTGCGCGCTGAGGGAGCGCAGAAGGCGGGCTTTGCTCTCGATGACTGGGCGATGTCTGACCAGATCCCAGTGCTAAACCAGGTTTTTTTGCACAGTGATTCTACAGTAGTTGCAGAGCTTGTCCTTTTAGCCTTGGTTGATCAACATTTATAAATACTGGGAATCCATGGTTGAATGCCCATATTTTTCACAACCAGGGGATAAATGATGGCACATCTATGGGAGATGATGGGAGTGATCCTACATTTGTCTTGGTGCTATGGGCTTACAGATGTACTGTGTCGATGGTGTTACCCTCTGGTAAACGTATATACAAAAAACTATGGAAAATCACCATGTTTAATGGGAAAAATAACTATAAATGGCCATTTTCAATCGCTATGTTTGCTTACCAGAGGGTAACATGTTGAACTGTTGTCATTTGTGGCGGGAAGAAATTCAGTAATGCCATGACGCCCTGACGCCCCGTGTCCATGTCCTATATATAATTGAAGTCGCTGCCATGTTCTTGATTCATGTTTTCGAGCTTGCGGAAAGAATGCCAAGGGTAAAACATGGTAAAACCCCCCCAACAGATGTGCTATATCCATCTATACCCATACTGTGCTTTCAACAGTGACATTCGATCCTTATCTGGGATGTATGGCTATATTGAGTAAAAAGATGTTGACTAAAGATTGGGTGGACCCAAACCAGCAAAGGCGCAAAGGCTTGGATGAAGAGATCATTGGCTTGGAATTTAAGCAAGTCTCACTACTCTGCGAATGATCTGTTGAATGATCTGTTGAATGATCTGTTTGATGTGTACAATGGCACCCTAACAGCCTGCTTGGTCGCAGATATCTTGGCCAACAGGTCATAATCTGCCAGAAATTGTTGTCGACATGTTATCGAGTGGATATGTTCTTCAACATCTTCACTCAAACAGAATTTGTCGTTCACATACAAAGAACCAAACACGTGGAAAGGGTGAAAACTCATCAAAGTGCAGCCCTCCCAGTTTACTGCACCAGCGTTCTGAGGGTGAATCAGAGAATGGGATGGCACATGATGGCACATGATGGCACCTAATAGCCTGCTTGGTCCTTGCTTTCATGGCCAACAGGTCACAAACTGCCAGAAATTAGCACGGGTCCAGCATGAAGTGGACGTGTTTTCTGTACAGCTTCACTCCAACAGAACTGGGTCTTGACACAAAGGCGTGATTCAATACGCAGTGATAGTAGGGCAGACGTGATAGTAGAGCCAGGTTGGCTCTATTGATTTCCTTTATCAGTGGCCAGTCACTGAGATTGTCGGAACATGTCGGAACAATAGCCACTATCTACCTGAGTGAAATCTATAAATACTATGAATGTAGATTTTCCAAGTCCCAAATCCCAAACGTTCAGTCCGAGGGTGAATCAGAGCATGAGATGGCACATGATGGCCCATCATGATGGCACCTAATAGCCTGCTTGGTCCTTGCTTTCATGGCCAACAGGTCACAAACTGCCAGAAATTAGCACGGGTCCAGCATGAAGTGGACGTGTTTTCTGTACAGCTTCACTC
>Ga0126342_10018819_pt1 | contig 11802 bp, 9 predicted proteins | sample Cyp1metagenome_FD_92528 | JGI IMG/M metagenome (GOLD analysis project Ga0126342, IMG submission 92528) | Coral microbial communities from Lord Howe Island, Old Settlement Bay, Australia - Cyphastrea 1 metagenome | ecosystem: Host-associated > Invertebrates > Cnidaria > Coral ... | reverse complement strand
CACCCAAGAAACACAGCTGTCAGTGCGGTTGCACACGCACGTCTTTTGAGCGACTCAAGGGCCCTGATCAACGGGCATCATGCGTCATGTGACATGGTGATATGGAATGCTGGTGGATTTGCAGTAACGTATATATATAATATATATATGGGGTCGTAATGTACATTCAGTTGAAGCATGTATACATATGATATTATATATATAATCTATATATATATAATAAGCTATAAATATGATGATCGATATATAATGGGAATCTCGGCCCCTCAGGTGCATCCTCCTACTCTATTTGTGTGTGGCGATTGCTTGCACCTATGTGATGGAACAGCCGAGTGGTAGTGATCAGGTTTTGCCACGACATCGTCGATTTGAATTCTTTGCAAACTTGGTATCATTTGCAACATGGCATTTATATTCATACAGCCATGGCTCTTTAAAACAGAACTGCGTTAGAATTTGTACATGTTCTCTGGGAGTGAGGTATTTAAAAAGCGATTCTGGATGATGCTTCATGGAGGTAAAACCCCGAAACCAACTATGTGCTGGAGCAATTGTGAAGAGATACTTGATGCTCTAGACACTGCCTCAGATCTTCGAAGTTGTTTCCCTTCAATTGGGCCAATAATCTCTCAATTCCCCAAAGCAAGGACCTTGGGGTGTTGACCCAATCTGTCCGGCAGAGCAGCACTGTTGCCACGACGCGTAATGACCTCAGATTTTGAGCAGTTGTCTATCAATCTTTGATTGGAAACATAGCTATATAATTCTATATTTGGTTTTGAAGCCTGCATGTTTGGATCCAAATGTATGTTTGTGGGGTCAATCTGGGGTTATGTTACATCACTTCATTTCCTCTTGGATTTCAAGCTGTCAAGTTTTGGCAAATTTAAGGTAAGTACAAGGCCAAAAAAGATGGAAAACAAAGATTCCAGGGGACAGAGGCACTGCGCACCACCCAGTCTGGTTCTCGGAATGATATAAAGTTCCCTTTCCAATCACGTTGGACCCACTGTCTCGGCTGAGGCAGTACCCCCGAGGCTTTGGCGAGTGTTTGCGGTTGGCCTGGGAAAGTATTTGGGGCCAGCCTCAGCCCAGGTTTGACTTGCGTCAGAAGAAATATATTGATCCCAAGAAAACGGATTTGCAAGTGTTTAGATCTCTGGATAACACAGACCCCTGGGTGGATGCTAAGCTTCCACAACTGTTCCTCTACCTCTATGAGAACAAGAAGTTGACCATCCCCTCTGAGTGGCAACCAGCAATGGAACAATTTCGTTCTGAAATGATGAACTACGTCGCTAGGCTTGATTGATTGGTTCGATGGATGTGAAACCATGTAATCAAATTGAACTGATAGCCTTCACTTGGTCCTACTTTTGCCATCGGCTCAGGTTATGACTGAAGCCGACCTTGCTCGTTGGTAGCCCAATATGCTGCTGAGTCAAGTTTCATATCTAATTAGGTGGCAAAGTCCTAGCCATTGTCTGGGACCACTGGCGACTTAGAAGCTTGATTCGTGATTTGAGATGCAAATTCGTAATTTGAGATGCAAATTCGTGATTTTAGATGCAAATCATCGATTTTCTACAGATTTTCAGGGTTTTTCATTGATTTTCATGAAAAATATAGAAAAGTTTGCGCCTACAAAAATCTTCAAAACGACTTCAAAAACCCATCAAACGACTACAAAAACCATCAAACGGATACAAATCCCAAAAACTAGGTTAACCGTGTTTTTTACAATTCCTGTGGATTTGCTTGAAAACAATATATTTTCATCATTTTTCATCAAGCTTCAGCCAAATTCGTAACCATATTCGCACAGGCAGGGGATCCTAGCTGGGAGCAGAAAGCGTGACAATATTCATGTCTGCAAAAAAAATGATGCTTAATTGCTACAGTTGACACTGAAGCTGTACTGCAAATGAATTTACATCACAATTTCATCTTGAAGTGGATTTTGCTCAAGACTTGCCTAAGCGGTAGAGATGGCAGGTAAAGGATTAGGTGGCAAAAATTGCCCTTCAATGGAAGAGGGATTGGGAGTGGTGGCTGCCCAATCAGTTGCACATCCACCACCAGCTGATCTAGATGCAACAATAGCAGTATCATGGCATGCATTATATGCTGTATATACTGTATATAGCTATATATATATATATATATCGATTGACATATCAGATCCATAGTTACCTTCTCGTCCCGGCCAAACCAGTTGCCAAGGCAATGACGGCCAGGCTCCAGGATCTGCAAGGTCAATTTGCTGGCCTATCAGGCACAGTTGGGAGCCCCCAGCCAGGCGGGGCCCACTGCAAAAACATGTTCACTGTGAAAGGCTGTCCAATTTCATATGATTATAGCTAATTTGTTATAGCGTTTGGTTTCAGGTTGGGGCCCTTTTACGGCCCGTGCTGCTGGCGCTTTCATGCCAGGGTTTGGCTTGGCACCAAATGCGTTGCAGTTCCCGTCGAGTCCTGCAGGGTCATTTACCTCACCTCCCGCTACACCAGCAACAGTTGGAAGCCCACCTGTTCCACCTGTTATGAGCCCACCTTGCACTCCCCATGCGCAGACCTTTAGGACCCTAAGCAGTGGTTTGAGTGAGGCAGAGCCAGCGCAGAAGACACCGCAGCTTTCACATGCCCCAACTGGCACAACCTTGGACTATGGCAACAGTGCCATTAACCTGGAGACACCTACGCCACCCCATTCAGGTGGTCATGTTCCATACCCAGACCGAATGCCTGATAGCTACCTTGACAGCTATGTTGATACGAAAGTGGATACCCCGAAACTTGCAGAGTCAGAACCGAAGAAAACAACTGCAGAAGATCAGAGCACACTTGCAAAGGGTGATGCAAAGCTCACAGGGCAAACCATGCCAGCACAAGACACGCAAGTAGACTCACCGTCAAGCAATGGTAATGATCAGCAACCTGCAAACACCACAGCCGAGCATGCTGCAAAGGACCATGGCAACAGCCCAGGACTAGTTGCAACACAGCCCAGTCAAGTAGCTGCCCCGCAACAGGTTGCACCTGTCACCAATGCACCTGCACCCCCTTGCCAACAGCAGCCCCAGCAAGCAGCTGCCTCGCAACAGGTTGCACCTGTCACCAATGCACCTGCACCCCCTTGCCAACAGCAGCCCACGCAAGAGACCCAACCTGACAAGAGTTGGGTTACACAGCAGCCTCCTAGCAATGCCTCAACCCCAGCACTGGCCAAAAAGAACAAGTACCAAGATGGCACTTACTGGAAGTCCCCTGAAAGCAGTAAATTGCACACATGTATGCTATAATATATAATATATGCATATACACAATATTATATATAGTTTTGTTTGCTGACAGACTGTGTGTGTGTGTGTCACTGTGTTCTTTCACTGCAGTGTACAAAGGCTTTGATATGAACGATATGCATCAATTATATACATGTATCGTTCATCGGCTGAGGCTTCGGAACTATGTGAAACCAAATTCCAGAGGCGAGGTCAAGGCAAGTGAGAATGTTTTGAAGATGATGAAAACGGAGAAAGGACGCTACTTGGACAAAAAAACATGTATGATCTTTGTGTTTCCACAATTTGATAGATAAATGATTTTATTCGACATCAATCTTAGGAGAGGAACTGCGAAAACTACTCTTGCAACAGGGTACTTTGGAGCAAGTGGAAGTTCAACTCGAAAAGCAACATGTGGAAGAAGAGTCTGACACTTTGCGTGGTGGTTGGCACTCCGAAGCCAGCCTCGCTATGGAAGGTTGGACAACGTTACTAGCTTCATTTGAGGCTCATATTTTTTGATGCATAGCTATCTTGATATTTATATATAATTATATCGATAACACACACATATATATATATATAATATCGATAACATATATATATATATATAACATCACACATATATTATATATTATCTGATGTCTTCCCATGCATAGATAAGTATCCCTGATCCGGCCTTGATGCCAAGGGAGATGATAGGTCACAGCAAAAGGTGGGCCGAAGCTCGTGGCCTGTGCTTCAAGAGCGAAATCCATGGAGAAGATGAATGGCGGGTTCCGGTTCGTCGGGACTTCGAACACAAAAATGTGAATAGAGTCTCAAACACTTCCAGGGCTGAATTTGTAACCCAGGACCCCAACTTCATGTGATGTCAGCTTTTCACTTCAGTCAGTATGTGCAATGCAAGCTTTCATACAATACTGTGTGCAAATTGGAAGGATACCACTGGAGAGCTAATGGAGAATCCGACGGATCGCAATGCCTTGATGTGACTTGAACTGATTTGAAATAAATCATTTATAGCATGTTTATATAATTTTATATACGTGTTTGATATGCATTTGGATCAAATATCTTGATATGTGAACCTCTGGGGTTCTGGCTTTCAGGAATGGCGGTTCTGGCAGTGGGCCTGGGGCCGTGGCCAAAGTCACGACTCAGTCAGCTGCAAATTCAAAGCTCAACACTTTGCCATCTTTGCAGGCAAACGCATGCCCCTACAGTTTCTTTCATGCATATGAGGATCATTTGTAATCAAAGAAGGTTACCAGTGATCTCAGGTTTGTCATCAGCCTACTGATGTTATCTTCAGGTCTGCTCCCAAATTTCATTGAGGGTGTTGCCAAGAAAATTTCCAAAGCTGAAGAAGCTGAGGACAGCAGTGGGCTACTTCTGATTAGCTCATATATATAATACTTGTGCTTGTATACAAGTTTCGTTACGGCAGGAAACCCTGCGAAAGATGAGCATGGACCGAGCAACAATGCCTGGGCCCAATCGATCAATTCCATCTTTACTTGCATGATCCGATTACCCCCACTCGGAGGCTAGCTGATGAAATCGGGGACAAAATCAAAGAGATGGATGGGAAGTACAAAGAGCTGACTGCTTCACAACAGACCTTGATGGCTGATGATGCACCCGAGAGGCCTGGGCCATGTAGTCTTGTAGGAACTCTGTGAATCACCTGTTGCGCAGCGCTGCTTGCAGTTCTACGAAGAGTGATTTGACGAAGCTCTACATTGCCTGCACAAAACTGGATGTCCTGGTGAACAACCTTCTGTCCAGGGCCAGGACTGGTGATTCTTTACTTGACTCATGTACATCCCACCACATCATTTAAAATTTTGAAAGGTTATGTATATGTTTGTACTGACAATTTTGTGAAGGAACATGAAGCCACCGAAAGCTGCAAAGGCAAAAGCAGCACCAGGGTCTTCGGGCAGCAAAAGCAAGCCCCCTTTGACTTCGAGGAAAAAGAAAATCATGGCTGTGGCTGTGACTCAACCCCCTAAGACCGGTAAGGGGAAAAAGCGTAAGGCAAAAGCTGGAAATGATTCTGGAGCCACTGCTGCCGCTTCTAGCAAAAAGAAGCGCAAAGGCAAGTAGACGTTTGCAAATGCCGATTTCAAGGCGTGATTTATCAATTCCATTATCAGCTCCCAGGAGAATATTGAAACACAATGTAGTAAAATATTCTTGTTCATTTTGAATTGAGAACTTCAACGCTGGGAGCTGCTACAATATGTCGGCCACCTATCGGCCCCCAATCCAGGGATCGCCTCTCGCAAGGCATGCATCCCCAATCTTGAAATCTGACAGGTTCTGCCTGGCCCGGGGAAAAATTGGGAAAACACTGGTGGAATGCTGACCTGCCAACAGTTTCTTCCTTATGGTGGTTTGTTGAAATCAATGGTATATGGGGAACCCCCAGATTACATGAGCATCTTGTTCTATTTCAGGAAGCCACCATCAAAGGAAAACTGAGCTCATCTCATCTCCTATATAATATATTATTAAGGTTTCATGACATGGGGATACCACAAAACCCTGGGTGTCAATACTAAACAGTTGAATCTTGGATACCTTGGGCTACATCTATTTAAGGAAACCCCTGCAACAAAAATATGTTTCAACCTCACGGATGTCTACTGCCAGGTGCGATGAGACATCTGGTTTCTGCTGGCGCCATGGGTGAGATACTTAAATAGTTTGTCGGCACATATTGGAAGTTATTCTTATATAGTTGTGATCAACAATTTCTGCTTATGAGGCCACATTTCCCGTGATGCACAAGAAGATGATTCTGATTCTTGTGATTCTGAGCTGGCAATGGAGCTATTTGGAGACTACCTCAAAGGGGTAACTTGATGAGAATCTGCTTCGGGCTGAAGTTGGCTTATATTCTCATATATATATATACAATTATATATATAATTATATATATATGGGATCTTGTACAAGTCAACCTCTCAATATTACATTATATATTATATATATTATTCGGTCATGTGGTATTAATAAACTAGTGGCACCACATGGCATCACTCTGCGAAGCCAGGGCAGAGTCTGCAGGCCGGACATCGAAGCTGGCCAAGATGATTTGCCGTGTCCGTTCCAAAGGACTGGGGTTTTTCTGTCTAAATCATGACACATGCAGTAAGTGTTCGATCAATATAAATTATACCCGTTATATACTTACCTGGATGACTCCTACAGAAGGTCCAAGCCCATTTGGAAAGTTTCACATGTGAAGATGTCAGGTCATCGCAAGAAAACGGACTTGCTTTGGAAGCTCTCTCGTGCTGGGCTATCGAAAACGAATGCATGTCGAAACTTGCATTCCCTGATTGACCGCAACAATGTGCTCTATCCAGTTCCTATTGACTGTGGGCTCATACGAGTTGCATTCAGGAAACCACAGTTTCGAACTGAACAAGTTTACTGGCCTTTCCTTCGGATGCATGAATGGGTACGTTGTCTTTTGAGAGAATCTCCCCATATGATTTTGGCAGGGCACAAGCTCTCAGACACTGGCGGTTGGCAAGGGGTATTCTCAGAATTCTGGAACACCTACAGGTTAATCAATCCCGGGCATACCATTTTCCGAGACCAGCTGCCAACTGAATGTTGCATTCCCTATTTTCTACATGGGGATGAAGGCCGTGGCTACTGCAGAAGACCGTTTATGGTGGAGTCTTTTCAACCAGTGATCTCCCACAAGGGCTTGGGCTACACCAATGAGAGTGGGTAACCTGTTCGTTTTTATTTTTATATCATATATGATAATGTGTTTATATATATATAATGTATGGGAATGTTTTCAACTTACTAAATGTGCTACCATTTATATAATGATTTCTATCCCTTTGGGTACCAGCCAGTTAAGGCACACCTTGACAACGAGGTTTTTGCTTACATGCATCTCTTCATTTTTCTTTGATGGGGAGAAAACCCTGGATGACCTTCATGAGTTCATTGCTCGGGATGCGACAGAACTTTATCACCAAGGGCTCACTGTTGCCTTGAAAACATTTAGATAATATTTGTTTCCTTCTATGAATTGTTCATCCCCAAAGATTTTGTGATTGGTATCATTTCTCCACCCCGCTGCTGCGCCTGCAAGGTTGATGGCATCACCTTGAGACTCGTGTGCGTTGGAACCAAAGGTGATTGGGTTTACCTCCGCAAAGCTACATGGTTTAACTTAATGAGTTTTTTCCTTAATCATAGGAAATGGGCATAAATGTGATGTTACCTTTTATTTTGGCATCTCTGGGCATACCAGGCTTTTCACTTGAACTGTGGCTTCAATTGCAATGACAAGTGTCATCTATGCGATGCCAGTGATTGGGAGAACATGACTATGGAAGCTTCATGGCGGAGCACCCTGGGAAACAGAAGAGGTAAGTCACCTTACTGGTTTGACCCTTCCAACATAGCTTTGCTCCAAATCCCCGGCATGAATCAGGAAAACATATTGCCGGACAGTTGTCACGTATGTCACCTGGGATGGGGGCTGGACCTAGCTGCATCCGGCTTGGTGCTCTTAGCAAAGAGGAAATGCTTTGGGAATGGTGGCTTGGAGGTGTGTTTACAACTGGCCTATCAGAACTTCACAAGATGGTGTACCGTGAACAAGAAGACAACTGGTATCAGTTGGTGGTCAACCAAAAAGCTTGACATGCCAACGTGTCTTCCATGCAGTCAGCATGCAATATTTTAGTGCTGTTAAATCACTATGTTTCCCAATTGTTGTAACTTATGGGTTTGATACTATATAAACATGGAATGATTTGAGGGTGTGGAACCCAAGCTTGCCCTCCCAGGCAAAATAGCTGGCCTACATCACTCGGCTCTTCAAACTCCAAGGCGTATGATACGGCCTTGGTACTTGCATGGTTGGAGGACTTTATGGAAGAATCCGACCCTTGAACACCAATGACTGGATCAGTCCAGGGGGTTCATGTACTATGTATACATATTCATCTTCTGAATTTCATGGCCTATAATATAGATCGAGATTCTAAATCTCAATCTTTTTTGGTCGATGCCCTTTGTAGTACTTTTCTGGTCGATATTCCCAAGAGTAAACGTTTGAGTCGTTTCAGATTGTTTTAAGCCAAAACCAAACGTTTCAAAGATAAGTAGTGGACAACCACCCTTTGAATTCTTTCAAACTATTTTAGTTCAATCCCCAAACGCTTAAATGAGTAATTAGACCCGATTACATCAGGGAAACCCAATGCGTGGATGGCCATAGTTATGAACCTTTCTGGGGTAAGATCACTACTAAGGACTATGATGATGATGACTTTGTGCAGGGCTTAAGATATGCAGTGGCCTGCACCAACCTCTTCTTCAGAACCTTGCGTGAGTGTGGTGTGTTCATCTATGAGCCCCAGAAGACAGTGGTGTATCATGCTGGTCAACAAATGTGTGACACTTGACTTGGATTCATATCATTTTACCCTTTCGATTTGTAGAGGCAACAAGGCATTTCCCATCTTATATAAAATTCTACAAATCTTGTGCAACAAGTACTGTTGTCTGGTCTATATAAAAATCAAATGGGTATATGGTATATACTGATGTTTTGGGTTTGGTGGCATCTATTTGGGGTATCTGTTGTCCAAACCAATTTCAGGAAGCTTATGCGCACGTGGCATCGAAGTGTTTCCAAGTTGGGCTTAAGTTGTTCCGGCTCCGTCCAAAGTTACATATGCAGCTACATTTGACGCTGCTGATGGGGCCACACTCTGGCCCTGTGGCATTCTCAGCTTTGAGTTGCTGAGCTAAGGTGATCAAGTTTGTTCAATTTTGAATTATTTTGGGGTCATTGTTTGCCCTGAACTGATTCATCATTTTTTCTTCCAAACCCTGTGCATCTGAGATTTTTCATGCTGGGCCGATGAGGACTATATTGGCAGGATAAGCAGATTGAGCCGATCAGTTCATCCAACACAATCGTCATTTCGATGCATTCAAAAGGCTTTAGGCCTTTATAAAATGCAATTCAATGCACTCAATTACCTCTAAGGGGTTTAACCGCAGCTTTGAGTCACCCGGCTGGATGCGATGGTGTCCACGGCCAGAGGTTGTCCAGAGAGAGCACCGCAACAGCGCTCTAGGGAAAAGAAGGGTGGGGTTCGCCTACTTATCTTTGAAACGTTCGATTTTGACTTAAAACAATCTGAAACGACTCAAACGTTTACTTTTTGGAATATCGACCAGAAAAAGTACTACAAAGGGCATCGACCAAAATATTTTGAGATTTAGAATCTCTAGGTACTGTATAAAAATGTATAAAATAATTTCAACGGCCATGGATCTGTTGATCTTGAAAGCCAAGTCATGACTGACCAGAGTCCATAAGAACATAGGTCCCAAGCGCCCAAACTTGCAACCCAAGTACCTATTGTCCGGGGTCATGAAAGATGTGTATATTATACATATATGTATAATATAATTTTCATAATTAAAAATTATCTACTATTAATATATATATATATATTATTTTACATAACACAATATAATACATAGCTGGATGCCCCCCCCGGCTATAATCTGCAACATCCGTGGGTCACATCCTCGCCTCAGCGACCCATCCTTTTTGCTTTTCGAGGTAGCCTCGAAGTCGTTTCTCCCAAAAGTCAGAGACGTCCTTCACATCCTGCGTTTCGGATCGGCCAAAACGAAGAGTGGGTCCAGCACTGGCCCAGAAAGGTCAGCGGACCGGGTCCAGGTTACCAGCGTTCGATTAAAATGTGTGATTTTAGAGGGTCTTGATCCATACATGAGGGGCAAAAAAGGGGAAAACAAAGTCGCAAAACTATTGATCAGTCCCTGAACAAGTTGCTGAGACAAGGGTTGCAGCCGGTCAGCCTATGGGGGAAATGTTTGCAGGGAATATTAAGGTATCTCATGAATGAAACCAAACCTCCAAACCTAAACGATCAAATGCCGCCACTGACTGGAGCAAAGTAAGATAAGACATGATAAGAGTAGCTTGTGAGTTGCGGTACCCAAGATATACCATTCGGAATACCATTCAAGCCTCTCATTCCTGTCGTCCATTTTCGCAGACCTTCATCTTTGGATATCTCATTGCACTGACTCCCGGAGAAAAGATGGGCCCGAAGCTGCAACAAACTGGACTATGGATGACTATGGAATCTAAAACTGAAAAAACAATCCAACGAAACATCTTCCATACGCAGTCTTTCGGCGGCCTTAATCTTAGTGTTTGTTGAGCAATGCTTTCAAAAAATTCAAAACATCAGAAACACTGTGACAATCCCAGCAAAGTTGACAAATTGTCATCACTCACCCCTAAATTGAACATACCCTCCGCCAGTTTATAATACTACTGGTAGCTGGCAATGATGCAAATTTGCGCATTTGGTTCGATGCTCCAATTTTCCATAGCAAGCTCTTAAAATACCGTTTCGTGTCAGCCGTTTTTTACCATGCCAGGGCCATGATCATTTTATTTACCAAGCCATGGTCGGTCGGTGAAAAATCGACACGAATCAAAGGCCTGGAACTGCGGATTGTCCACACCGATGATGTGCATGTTTCCTGGAAGGAGACGCCTGGAATCGGAGACTGCTGTGCTAAGGATGAAGAATTACCCTCTGGTGATCTGATGCCGCATGATGCCGGGCTTAGCCATTGAAATTCACCATGTTTATTTACTCGGTAACTAATGTTCCATAACTGTGCTTCAATTACCGCGGGGCAGAGGGTACCCATAGGATCCATGTATGGTATATTTGCTAACATTTGGGGTATATTGATGGTAAATGTTGCCATATATGGCATACATGGATCCTATGGGGTATGAATAAGACATATTAAGAAATATGTGATCATCTGTGGTAGTCATTCCTTTGAAATCGTGTAATTCGGGCATCTATGGCCAGTGGTGTGTTGGTACAACCAGTCGTACAGCTTCCATTCAACTCAATTCGTAGCTCCCCAAGGATCCTGGTGCAGCAAGGAATATGGATACCCCAATCGCTCCAAATCGCTCCCTCCCATAGGTCCTACCCTCTGGTAAACTAACATAGCTATGGAAAATCACCATTTTCAATGGGTAAATCCACAATAAATGGCCATTTTCAATAGCCATGTTAAATTACCAGAGGGTAACCACGATACATGTAATGTGGTAAACCATAGGTCAAACAACATATTAAACCATCCCATTAGCCAACCATTTGGGGCTGCAAAATGCATCATCCCAACAAAAAAATTACTTTACTTCGTGTGATTCCCACCATGATATTTATATATTTTCTTACTGGCAAATCTTCTGGCATTCTATCTGACATATCTTCTGACATTCTATTTGGCATTCTATCTGGCATATCTTCTGGCATATGATCTGACATATCTTCTGGCATTCTATCTGGCAAATCTTCTGCCATTCTATCTGGCATATCTTCTGGCACTCTATCTGACATATCTTCTGGCATTCAATCTGGCATTCTATCTGGCATATCTTCTGGCAT
>Ga0126342_10018818_pt1 | contig 11803 bp, 8 predicted proteins | sample Cyp1metagenome_FD_92528 | JGI IMG/M metagenome (GOLD analysis project Ga0126342, IMG submission 92528) | Coral microbial communities from Lord Howe Island, Old Settlement Bay, Australia - Cyphastrea 1 metagenome | ecosystem: Host-associated > Invertebrates > Cnidaria > Coral ... | reverse complement strand
TGCCATACATACCATACCTACCATACATACCAAACATACCATACTTTCCAAACATGCCATACCAGACCGACCATACACACCATACATACCCAACATACCATACCACACCCCCACCACACCACGCGGGGGACAGTGCCACACCCCCACCACACCACCACCACACCACAGGGGGGGAGGGGGAAGATCTCATATGGGGCCAGTATATGGGACCCATCCCATCGGGGGGGGGAGGGGGGGTGGCAGGGCCTGGTGCATATATATATATATACTACATAATTTATATAAGTTTATATCTACATATTATACATACATGTTACATAGTGGTTTTACTTTTGTGTCATAAATGACAGCATATTTCAACCACCAGCCAAGCACTATTTCCCGAGGTCTCGTGCTGGAGTCTGACCGCAGATCACTCGGTTTCTGGGCAACAAAAAGGCCGCCCCAACTGGAATCAATGGAGTTAAAACATGTTGAAAGCATACGGAGATAGCTTGATATCATGGAACTTACATACATGGATTATCATGTTTTAAGTGCAAGTAACTTTGCAAGGGCGCTTTGACAACCCCCGCAGCACATGATTTTAGCAATTTGCATATTTCAGCATCTCACTTATGGGTAGCCGGGCTGCATCTAAGAGTTGGTCATGAGAAATTGACAACCAAAAAGATCTGCAGAATGTTGGCCAGTGTGCCCCCAGGGAACATGGGAACAATTGTGACATTCCTCCCACTCCATATGCTACATACATGTCCATAATTTCTAGGCTTTATCTCCGCATGTTGGCATCTGTTTTTTTGATTTCACCCTACGTTCCACCAGGACCTAAGATAGTTCCCATCTTCACTGATTTCAATCTGGTTGGGGTTCAAACCTCATGTGTTTTTTTCTTTCTTACCCATTTTGTTCTGGTTGAAAACCATCATTTTTCTTCTGTCCCAAGTCTTCAGCCCCCAGGGCTCCTTGCAAGGTGACCATCGGGTTTCGTGGTCGTTGGGGTGCTGAATCATGCTTAGTATGTGATTGCTTAAAGCTATAGTTAGAATTATTTGGTCGTAGTTACTTTAAGATAATTTATATAGTTATTTCTTTTTGAGCATCTTATAGCTGAAACTTTATAGAAACATATAGAAACCATTTTCAATCCACGGGGGCCGCCGCTTTACTTCCGCCACTGAGGTTCCTGTTTCGGCTGCGGCTCTCGGATCTCGAACTTGGACTTCGAGGAGCCTGCAGAAATTTGACGGCACGGACTGGATGTGTTTTTTTCGCGCTTGCGATACGGTAAGTTTCATAGGTTATTCATGGTTATTCACCCTTCATAGAATTGGATGATGGGAATTGTTTAACCGGAAAGCCCAAACCATGGATGAAGGTAAAAACCATGGTTTCCGGTTAAGATTTTTTCTTAAACCAATCCAATGACTAATGCAACAACTATGTGTTATTGTGTGTATACATATATGTGAGGGTTAAGATAATGAGTGTGGGTTGAGACAATCAATAATCCTATACATATATATATATATACAAACATGCTTATTCATGGGTTTATATATTGGCTTTAGCATGATTAATCCATGCATTGATATATGTGTATACATATAATTGGATGCAACCCGCTTAGCTGTTAAGGCTGTTAAGGCTGTTAAATATAGGTTATAACTTGGGTATATCCTGCGAGAACATGATCTGTGTTAACCAGCACATGGGATGAAGTGTAACGACCTCACTTGATAATTGTTTCATTGTCCGTATATAGCTGGAAGTATTCCACATGTAATTGGGTTATCATGTGGTTATGAAAACTACCTACTGGATTCACCCACAGCTAGTTGTTCTTTGTGATTCTACCATTGCTTCTATAGATAGGAATAAGCATTACATAGATATTATACAGATACATGTATATATAGATATGCATGTATAGACACTTGTAGATATGGTAATATGTAATTGATGGTTGCTGAGTTATTTTCCCATGATTTCAATGGGGGGATCTTCAGGATCCGATTGAGGACGGAGGTACCGATTCCATATATGTTTGGCCTATATTTCAGGCCTATCATTGGATTGGTTTTCTAGGGAAAATCTTAACCGGAAACCCATGGGTTTTTACCATCAAATTGATCGGGCTTTCCGGTTAAAATTTTCCCATCATCCCATTCTATGAGCCTATGTTTCAGGGAATATCCCAACAAAATATCATATGGATTAATATGGTACGTAAACACGTACCTCCATGTATTGGATCCTGAAAATCCCATTGATGATTTATAAATGTGGTTTTTTTCGCTTCCGGGAAATGGGATGTATATTTTCATGGCTGTTTAATATTATTTTTTTGATGGTTTAACAAGGACCACACTGTTTTAATACTAGGGTATTAATAGATTGATCCTTCAGTAATCAAACATAGCAAGGGAAAATCCGCCAGTTACAGATCATTATCCCATTAAAATCTCGAGTGGATGAGGGGATTTCCCGTTACCATTTTTCATTACCAGACCTAAAAGAGGGCTGTTGTGATTTGGGTTCTTAGTTTGTCAATCTGGGTGTTATGATTGGGACTTTATCTTGCCATTGGGGAAACCATCTCACTGAAGTCTTACTGGTTGACCAGTTCTCTCATGCCATCACTATCTACATACGTGGCCACCTCGCTGGACGGTGATTCGGGGAGATGTCAACATCACCATATTTGTTTGAACTTTCCAGGTTACCCGGCCTGGTAAACGTTTACATAACGAACTGGAAAGATTCACCATTTTTTTTTATGTGACAACTCACTATTTCGACTAACCCATTTTCAATAGCAAACTGTTAGTCATTACCAGAGGGTAATTAGTGAATTTTCTGTTTCATTTCCCCAGATTAAACATGGGAACATGCCTGGTATTTGATTCATTGCCATGTTCTGGGTTGTGATGATGATGCCAGGTAGGGGCCCTAATTGTAAATATGTGTTCAAACCTATCCAAGAATCGTAAATTAACCCATTAAACTAACCCATTAACTATAGATAAATTTATAAACTTCCCATATGAATAAGTAGTAAAATATAGATATATCTCCCAAACAAAGCCCACTTATCCTGGTTTCTCCTGCTTATTTGCAACAGAAACCGATCTTGGGTGCTACAGCTTGTGGGAATCTTAGCTGTCGCAGCTCAGGAAGAGTTTGAAGTGCGACTTTTGATGACTCTCGGCCTGGTTTTGTTTTCTGTGTGGAAGACATTGGAAGACATTAACCCTCCAGATGGCTACGGAAATTCACGATGTTTATCTATGTTTGATGGGTAAATCTATGTATCTATCTATCTATCTATCGATCTATCTATCTATCTACCTATCTATCTATCTATCTCTCTCTCTATCCATCCATCCATCCATCCATCCATCCATCCATCCATCCATCTACCTAGCTGCTTGTCTATCTATTTATCTATGTATCTATCTATCTACCTAGCTGTTTGTTTGTCTGTGTGTCTATCTACCTATGTATCCATCTATCTATCTATCTATCTATCTATCTATCTATATACATGACTGACCAAATCCCTTGTTGGTTGATGATTAGTTTGGGGACTATACTACCCAATTTATTTGGACTTATACATCATAATCAATGACAGGGAAAACCCTATCAACGAGGCAGTATAAAATAATGACAGATAATTTGAACATGGCTCACTTTTTAAAATCACCATGATTAATAGGTAAACCCTGGTAAATCAGCATATTAATCATCTATAAATGGCATTAAATGATTAAATGGCTTATGTTTCATAGCCATGTGATTTTTCATGGTAAATCATCGAACTAAATGGACATTTTCTATGGGCTATGTTAGCATCGACAATGTCCAAACCACACCTTGTGGCATCGGCACACCTTGCTGGGCCAACAATGTCCTTTCCCCACGAGATGGTACCCTCGTTCGATAGCGTTCAGTTGGTGAACAGAACTCCAATAACTATGGTTTAAGTTTAAGTGGTATTATATCTATGAATATAGCCTAGATTAAATGATAGTATAGATATGCATAGATATTATAATGGCAAACGACCAATAGTTATGTATTATAGATACTATAGTTATATTAAGTTATATCTATGTAGTACAATTCCATTAACTATACGTATATCTATACTTACTATAGTTTGAATGATAGATAAATTGTAGTATAAATGATAGTATACTAATGTATCTATAGTTAAATGATGATAGTATAGATGAATCTAGGCTATAGTGAATGTATCTATAGTTAAATGTATCTATAGTTAAATGTATAGATATATATATATATATATATATAGATCATACTTATGGTACACATATCTATGGTTAATGATGCATGGTCTCATAAACCAATTTGCAGCTGGGGAGGCACCATATTGCACTGGTTGGTCATCCAAACGTCACATCAACCCAACCAGACATTGAAATCACCCCAAAATATGGCATACAGTCTTTGTCTGAAAATATGCGACCACCAAATTGGATGAATCGGTGAACATGGTATATTTCCTCAAACAAGTCCCATATTTCAACAAGTATTCGATGTGTTTTTGCACCATTTTTACAGATACTCCACGGAGTTAATAGGATGATAGTGGTTAATAATTGTTAATAGTGGTTAATAGTGGTTAATGATGGTTAATCATTGGTTAATTGTGGAATAATCCAAATCATAATATCTTGGTTATGTGTAGTTCTGAGTTTTTGTGGCCTGGTTGTGGGTCAAACTGCCTGGTCAAAGTGCATTCTCCAAGATTTGCTGCTGTTGGGACTCCGGACTTGCACGACTCGTAAGTTCAAGCTGTGTGATTTTTGAAAGAACGTGCCCTCAAGTTAATATGTCAATGGGAGATCTCCAGGATGCTAAAATGGAGGTACGTTAGTACCATATGCTTGTTCATATTTTGTGGGGATATTCCCTGAAATTAAGGCCTGAAAAATAGGCCTTATATATGGTAGGTACCTCCAATCTAGGATCCTGAAATGGCCATTGAATATGAGTTGGTTTATAAACACCATTAAATATACTATAGTATTAGAGTATACTATAGTTATATCTACCATAAACCATACCCTCTGGTAAATGTTTACATAGCTATTGAAAATTGCCATAGAAATAATGGATTTTCCCATTAAACAAATGGTGATTTTCAATAGCTATGTAAACATTTACCAGAGGGTATTCTCAAGCAAGGGAGTTGGTGATTTAACTTGTTGTTTTCCTAATTCGGATGACAACTCCAAATGACAAGAATTTGTTTCTGCACAGTCTTGAATTCCCTTTAATTACTGACAACTCGCAGACTCGGGTGCAAATCGGAAAAAGTTTCTGTAAGGGAGTTGTCTTTTCAATTTGGATTCATGTCTCCGATTGTGAAGGTTGTCCGGAGTGGCAGCACTGATGAACTGGCAGCAATGGTAGGGCAGGGGACTGCAGTTGGGGTGGAAAACACATGGTATATATAATCATGCAAGTTCAACAAGTTCAACGAACTCCCATCAGTTGGACGTGGGACTCAATTTTTGCACAGGTTGATCTTGGAAGAGGTCTCTGCAGATCTCTTCAGTTGATGTCTCTGCAGATGTGCTGACCCAGTGCTCCACTGCTTCACCATGATCAGGCAGAGGTAGTTGCCAGATTCGACACCCTGGACACGTTGAACTTACCCTCTGGTTATTTAACATAGCCATGGTATAGATGGCCCATTTATAGATGGTTTACCTATTAAAAATGGTGATTTTCTATGGCTATGTTAAATAACCACATGGTACCAAATACTCCACAGGCAAGGGGATCTGCCAAACGCTTACTGCCAATGCTGACGGCCACGTGGTAGTTCCCATGTGTATTGCGAAGGGCCGTGAATGTCCATTGGCTTTTAACGGCGCTTCCCGCAGGAACTTCCTGCTGGATACGGTCGCACCGAACTAACCGAGAAGCGATTGGCCAAAACCGAAAAGTATGGGTTTCACCGCAGAAAATCAAAAATCACCATTTTTACCATCTGGTTCTTTAACATAGCCATGGAAAATCACAATTTTTAATAGGTAAACCATCTATTTCTATGGGTCATCTATACCATGGCGAACTGTCAGTCATAACCAGAGGGTACAAGATGGGGCCCCCAGTCGATAGCATGAACCGTTGGTTTATAAGTGGTTGAATTGTATGGTTTATGGTAGATATAACGAACTAGTTAATGGAGATTATCATGGTGTGTAAACCAACTTATAACTGGGGGGCCCCAACCTGTAAATTATTGGATTCTGCACGCCCCAAGGTTTGATGTCATATTTGGGTTTGTCTTAAAATGGCGGACCACCAAGATGGTAATGGAAATATAAGAATCAGCCATTGGGTATTGAGGTACCCAATATTCCATAGTGTTTAATTATTCAATATGGAACATTGGGTACTTCAATATTCTATCATTAATTATTGATCAATATTCCAATATTTGGTACTCAATATGGAACAAACCCAGTGTTGTTGACTTCCAAAATTCTATCATCTTCAGACGGCGGGTTTTTGTGAAGGTTGGATCAACTGCCAAGGAGAAGGTGGCGCGAACTCGCCTACTTTTTGACTCAGGCGCTTCAGAGCCGCTGGGCCAAGAAGAATGGGCTGGGTCAAGCGCGGTTGGGTTTTTCGGGTTGTTTCAGGGTGACGAAACCATCGGAAAATGGTGACGAAAAGCCACCAAGAATAGGTGATTTCGTGGGATTTATAGCTGATATATAGCTGATTGATGATAGCTAACTTGGTTTCAAGCTCCAATAACTAGGGTTGATTAGGAGTATAGAATTATACTTCAAGTGGATTTTATACCATGACAAAGATACCCAGAGTCCATAATCCTCATACCCACATTAATCCCATTAATCCCATTAATCACAACAGTTCGCTATTGAAAATGGCCGATTTAGTTTGATGATTTACCCATTAAAAGTGGTGATGTTCCAGTTCGTTATGTTAGTTTACCAATAAACACAGCTAGTAATCACATAGCTAGTTGTGGATTTATAGATGATTTACATAAAGATACCCAGAGTCCGACCGAAAATTCGTTTGTTCCCAGCATGGCGCCGGCGCCCAACGGCCCAGGCCCTCACTCGAGCTGGCTCCTCAGCTGTGGCCTTCGGCGCTTCGCGTGCGACTTCGATGCGCTCGGTGCGCTCGGCAACGGCGAGGCGAGTCGGCTGCCGTTGCGGCTCGGCGAGACGTCGTGGAAAGCCAAGGAAAACGTGGGGATTTCTGGGAGAAGATTGGTGATTTTATGGGAACATCTTTGGATTTTACCATGGAAAATTGAGTTTTTCATAGGAATTTACCTTACTTGGGGGAATGCAGTTGGGGTGCATAGTCCCTCTGAGTGGTGAAATCGATCCACTTGGCTCAACGGAAGCGCACCCCAACAGCAAGCAGTTGATTGGTCATTGTAGTGCTTGTGCATGAATCATATATATATATATACATATATATATATATACATATTGCTTCTTAGTTCTATGTGAACTGTAACTCATTTGTTGTTTCGACTATTTACTGAATCTATTTGAATCAATGACTCTATGTCGATATATCTATTGTGATACTTGCGGATCCACAAGAATAGTTGTTATATACTGGCTGAGTATATGGGTATGATTATATTATAATATATACCACTATAATAGTATAATAGGGGGAATAGTATTGGGAATAATAATTATCTGGGTATTATACCACTATAATAGTGGGAATAGTGGGAATAGTGGTGACATAATCATGAAAAGTCATGAGCCATGCCAAAATATCAAATGCAGGGGGCAATTCCATCACGAGTAGGGGTATGCCGGCATACCCAATCTCATAAACCATGAATTGTGCATGGTCTATTCTGTAGATCATTGTGGATCACTTATTGTACTCTAAAATTGCCATGGGGGTACCCCTATTTTGGGGCAAACCCAAACTTCAATCAGGGCCAAACACCCGGTTCATGGTTTGACCCAGTTTCATGGAGTGATGTGATTCCCTAGAGAAAACGTTACACGTGGAACACCAAGATCACCCTTGGGGTTTCCCGTTCGGAAAATGATGGACCCCCCCCCAATTTAAACTGCGGATTTGAATGGCATATGTAACTCACACTATGACATGGGGTACAAAAATGTGGTACCCCCAAACTCCCCAATGGTGTAGAATTGCATTGCAATTCTGAGACGGCAAGTTTGAAATCAGAAAACACAAAGAACTACACCTCATCTGGTTGGTGGTTTCAAACATTGTTTATTTTCCATTTCATATATGGGATGTCATCCTTCCCATTTGGCAAATATTTGTCAGAGGGGTAGGTCAACCACCAACCAGTCATGTTGGCCGATCTTCCAAGATTGACAGGTGAATTTCCTCAATTTGAAACCCGTGCGGGCTCCATTTGGGGTGACAACCAAGGTTGCGCTTACAGGGATCCGAAGTCCCCCGATGGCAGAGACAGAGTTGGGTCGGACCGTTGAGAGCTAACCATATATTGCTGATTGGTGGTTTGGAGCATTTGGATTATTTTTCCATAATACATGGGTTGTCTTAAGTGACCACTTCCCATTTGGTATTGGTGGCTGGTTGGTGGTTTGGAACATGAATTTTATGTTTCATTATGTTTCCATTCAGTTGGGTATGTCATAACCCCAACAGACGAACTCCATCATTTTTCAGAGGGGATCAAACCAACCATATACTTGTATCTTTCACGCAGTGCCACAAGATTGATAAAGAAAAATGTTCTAGTAATAGGATGATTAATATACAAAGTATACAAACCAGCCATTTCTTCTGTACTTTGGAGGATCACGGCTTTCCAGCTTTACCAACTTCCATTGTTGGATCGGCGCTGATGATATTTTGATCTGAGTGCCTGGAATCCTCGTAGAATTGGATGATGGGACAATTTTAACCGGAAAGCCCTATATTTGATGGTAAAAACCGTAAAAACCGTAAAAACCATGGGTTTCCTGTAGATTTTCCCTTAAACCAATCCAATGAAAAAAAAACACGTTTGGGCGACCACTTCCAGGCACTTTTTGGAAGCTTGAACGATGGGTCTGATAGCTTGGGATATCACCTGTGGCAAAGCTTTGATAAACAGTCACTGAGTAGTATGTTTCTATCCCCAACTTTGATTTTTGGTTAGGACTTTCATGAAACGTCCCTAGTATTTTATCAGAGAGACAGGTTTTGCGAAAGCTCGTGTTCGAGCTTTCGCTTGCGGTGTTTTCGACTTTCGACAGGTCTTGTCACATGGAAATAGCACTATATTATCATCATCTATGTACCCTCTGGTTATTCAACCTAGCTATGTGGGTAAATCATCATAAATTATTCAACCTAGCTATGGAATATAATCATTGTTAATGGGTAAGTCATCATAAATGATGTATTTGTAAGTATACGGGAAATGCTATATAGATGATGAATACCCTCTGGTAAACGTCTACATAGCTATTGAAAATGACCATAGAAATAGTGAATTTTCCCATTAAGAATGGTGGATCTTTCCATAGTTTTTTCTATGTTTACCAGAGGGTAACCGTCCCATTTGAAGATGGTGTTTACCTACCACCGATGACTTTCTGTTCGGAAATTTGGGATGGTGACCAACATTGACCGGTGGATGGCGCATCCAACCACTAGTAATCACATAGCTACAATGTGGGCCACCCCAGTGATGTGAACGTTGGTTTATAAACCCCATGAATACTATAGTTATAGGTACCATAAACCATAGTGAAATTGGAGTTATGTTCACCAACTTAGCTCTCTAGGGGGCCCCACATAGCTAGTTGTGGATTTATAGATGATTTACATATTAAAAATCTGGTTGGTGGTTTCAAAATTTATAGAGATGAAATGATCCGAAAAACACAGCGGGGTGATACTCAATGGGAGATCTCCAGGATCCTAAAATGGAGGTACGTTAGTACCATATAAGGCCATATTTTGTGGGGATATTCCCTTACATAGGCCTGAAAAATAGACCTTATATATGGTAGGTACCTCCAATTTAGGATCCTGGAATGGCCATTGATATGCTGGTTGGTGGTTTCAAACATGACTTTTATTTTGCATAATATATGGGATTCGTTTGGGATAATCCCTCCCATTGACTAATATTTTTCAAGATGGTCAAAGCCACCAACCAGTATATATCCCCATAAACACTAAGAGTAGATCCTAAAATTTAGGACATTAGCAGACTCTAGGATGATAGGATGGATGCAGAGTTTTCGATTAAACATATTTTGTTTAATGATTTGTTTATGATTCAGATGTGATGTTGTTGTCGTAAATCCTAGGTACTGCTGGCTAAAAATCTCTGAGATAATATGATTCATCAAAAAAGATCAAGTACTGTGATAATATGTAGAACTTCCGATCCAACTTTCAATGGGAATTTCAGGATCCTAAAAAGGAGGTACCGATTCCATATGTCAGGCCTATTTTTCAGGTCTATGTAAGTGAATATCACCAAATTGCTCAATGATTTTTTTTCCTCTAAATAAAATCCAAGCTAAGTTAGCTAAGCAACATTTCGATGGTCTAAAGCGGATCGACAGACGTTTCCAGCCAACAATTTTTGGACCAACGTTAAACGTAGGGTGATGGCGCCATGATCCATTGTTGCTTGATGTCCCCATCTTTTTTGCTACCACCAACAAAACCCATGGATAGGATAGAATAGTCAAAAAGTTCGACTTTTTGGGGGTTTGGGGAACTGGCACTCAGTTGGGTACCAGTCACAACTCTTAGAATACACTGAAAAATACGCCATTTGTATCCGCATGGTTTTTGGCTTCTATCCCTACTTTAAATACACAATATAGGTGGTTTCACGGTTGTACCCGCATGACACCAAGATTGCAAGCCATTCTTATGGATGCCTTTCCACAGGTTGAAACCACCATCAAAGTCAATTGTTTGGTACGTTGTTGTCCACTCTCAAATCTATCCATTTTTCATGCCTTCTTTGTTGAATACTATAATACTTGAGTTGAAATGTTGAAATCAGAGAAATCAGAGAAATCAGAAATTTGGAGGTAAAAACCTGGTACTCTGGTTTTGACATTCGGATAGAAAAGGGTCTACCCTTCTGAAGCCCCAGGACTTCATCTGCCGCAACAAAGTGATCCCAAAAAAAGGAGTGAACCCCGTTTTTTGAGTTGGTTACTGTAAATCAATCCCTATATGTGCTTTATTCATTGCAACATAATTCATTGTATGCATACTAATAGGCCATAAACCAGGAAAAATAACCTCACTAGAACCGCCAACCACAACATAAGCACTATATGTAAACACTAGACTCTATAATTTCAACCCTGGATTAATAAACCCCTAGGCTGTTTAATTGGGAGGGTACCATTTAAGTATCAGATTATGACTATTGACTATTGGATGGAGGAGTACCCCCCTAATTAATGGACCAGGTTTATTAATCCGGGGTTGACATTACACACTACAAGGTGGTGCCATATAGTTAGCTAAGTTGGTTTATAACTCCAATAACTATGGTTTATGGTACCTATAACTACCCAGAGCATCCTCACTTGAAAAAATTCAATCGCACTTGATTTTTTCAATCGCCACTTGAAAACTGCAAAAATTCAATCGTTTTTTGTTTTTTTCAAGTGCAAAATTCAAGTGAAAATTCAATAGAAAATGTTGTTTTTTCAATAGAAAATTCAAGTGAAATTTCAATAGAAAAGTTTGTTTTTTCAATAGAAACTGAAATGAAAATTCA
>Ga0126342_10018817_pt1 | contig 11804 bp, 15 predicted proteins | sample Cyp1metagenome_FD_92528 | JGI IMG/M metagenome (GOLD analysis project Ga0126342, IMG submission 92528) | Coral microbial communities from Lord Howe Island, Old Settlement Bay, Australia - Cyphastrea 1 metagenome | ecosystem: Host-associated > Invertebrates > Cnidaria > Coral ... | reverse complement strand
CCTATTTTCCCCCTGAAATCTCCATATAGTTTCTATATAGTTTCTATAAAATTCCATATGGTTCCCATATAGTCTCAACTGCCAAAAATGCCCACAGACAAAGAGACCACACTTGGTTACAACGTCTGTGTGTAAAAGTGTCTGCGTGGAAAAGTGTCTGTGTGGAAAAGGTTCTTTGTTTAAAGGCGTCTGTGTGTAAAGACGTCGGCATCTGTGTGCAGAGGCATTTGTGTGTAAAAGTTGCTGTGTGTAAAGGAGTCCGTGTGTAAAAGCGTTTCTGCGTAAGAGCGTCTGTGTGTAAAAGCGTCTGTGTGTAAAAACGTCTCTGTGCAAGAGCGTCTGTGTGTAAGAGCATCTGTGTAAAAGCGCTTGTGTGTAAAAACGTCTGTCCGTAAAAGGCTTCTGTGTGCAAAAGCTTTAGTGTGTCAAAACTTGCGTGGGTAAAAGTTTTAGTGTGTAAAAGTGTATCTGTAAAAGTGTTTAAGGCGTCTGTGTAAAAGCGTTTCTGTAATAAAGTTTCTGTGTGCACAAGCTGCTCTGTGTAAAACCTCTGTTTATACAAGCGACTGTGTGTAAAAGCGTCTGTCTGACAAGTGTCTCTGTATAAAAGCGTCTGTGTGTGAAGGCGTATGTCGCCGTATGTCTGTAAAGGAAAAGCCTGCGTGCAAAGTTTGAAGACGTCTTTGTGTGTAAAAGCGCCTGTGTGCAAAAGTGTCTGTGTGCAAGAGCTTCTGTGTACAAAGGCGTCTGTGTGTAAGAGCTTCTGTGTGTAAAAGGTTCTGTGTTTAAAGGCGTCTGTGTGTAAAGGCGTCGGCATCTGTGTGCAGAGGCATTTGTGTGTAAAAAGGCGTCAGTGTGTAAAAGCGTTTCTGCTGCATGAACGTCTATGTGTAAAAGTGTCTGTGTGCAAAAGCGTCTCTGTGCAAAAGCGTCTGTGTATAAGAGCGTCTGTGTGAAAGCGTATGTGTGTAAAACCGTCTCTGTGCAAAAGCGTCTGTGTGTAAAAGCGTTTGTGTTAAAACGTATGTGTGTAAAAAACGTCTGTCCGTAAAAGGCATGGGCGCGCAAAAACTTTAGTGTGTAAAAACTTTTGCGCGTACAAGTTTCTGTGTGCAAAAGCGTCTCTGTAAAAGCGCCTGTGTGCAAAGGCGACTGTGCAAAAAACGTTTCTGTGTGCAAAAACTGCTCTGTGTAAAAACTGCTGTGTGTAAAAACTTATGTGCGTAAAAGTTTCTGGATGTAAAAACGTTTGTCTGAAAAGTGTCTCTGTATAAAAGCGTCTGTGTTTGAAGGCGTGTATCACCATATGTCTGTAAAGAAAACCTGCGTGCAGAGTTTGAAGATGTCTTTGTGTGTAAAAACGCCTGTGTGTAAAAGCGTTTGTGTGCAAGAACTTCTGTGTATAAAGGCGTCTGTGTGTAAAAACTTCTGTGTAAAGGCATCTGTGTGTAAAGGCATCTGTGTGTAAAGGCGTCTGTGTGTCAAAGGTGCCGTGTGACAATGTGTCTGTGTGTAAACTCTTATCATCTTCACACATCTCTGTGGGGCCTCTTACCTCTCTTTGTACATGTATCTGTATCTGCACATCCTGCACTGTAACTTACAGGCTTACATTCTCCATCTTTGACCACCCTGTATCCTTCATGCAGCTTCTCCCTTGCATTTTTTTTAAATCTTCTCTTTGTCATTCTGTGTCAGTACAAATGTGTACATGCGCCTCTTTAGTTTTCATCTCAACATCTTGGCATCTTGCCTCTGTCATCTTTCTGACAATCAGTTGCTACATTTTCAATTGTTATGATTGTTTTCCTACTCGTAGTATACAATACTTCTCACAATACTTCTCACATACTTCCTACGTACTTACTACATTGTCCTTATACTATCTTTTTTTTTACCGTAAGAACTTAAAATTCACCTGAGTAGCTATGCTTCTCTACGCTCGGGCCATCCGTCACCTAGTTTCCTTGGCCAATGTGTTTTGATGATATCTGGTTTACTTTTTAATAATTCATGATATGGCATGATAAGGCCTTTGAAAGTAGGCATCCCGACTGACTCATTTACAGTAATTCAACCTTGTTTGCCTGCGCAGAAATTGCCTACGCAGGAAATGGCAAGGGACACTTAAATTAGCAAACATACAGGTTTTAATATGTGACAATATCCGGATGTAGGGCGGCAGTGCTCAAGTTCCCCGGAAACCCCGCCAGTTCTTCGACTATGACCGCAACAACCTCAACATCTTCAACGGCTACATTTACGACATCCACGTCCTCAACGGTTACGTTCACTACATCTACCAGCAGCACTGTGACAAGCACGTTCACGACATCCACATCTTCAACGGTCACGTTCACTACATCTACTAGCAGCACAACCACAAGCACGAGTAGCACCAGCAGCACATCAACCAGCTCAAGTTCCAGTAGCACAAGTACTACAAGTAGCAGCAGTAGCAGTAGCACATCAAGCAGCAGCTCGACCAGTAGCAGCTCAACGAGTAGCAGCTCGACCAGTAGCAGCTCCACCAGTGGCAGTTCAACCAGTAGCAGCTCGACCAGCAGCAGCAGTAGCACATCAAGCAGCAGCTCGACCAGTAGCAGCACGTTGAGCAGCAGTTCGACCACCAGCAGCACGTCGAGCAGCAGTTCCACTACCAGCACGACCACGAGCACCTTCACCAACACCTCAACAACCACTAGTAGCACTACGACCAGTAGCACTACGACCACTGCAACATCTTCAACAACAACTTCCACGAGCACAACGAGTTCCACCATATCAACAACAAGTGCAACAAGCAGCAGCACCAGCACAAGTTCTACGTCAGCGACCACCACCAGTAGTACAGTTTCACGAACGACCAGCACCAGCTCCACGGCCACAGTGACCACCAGTTCTAGCACCAGTTCATCCAGCAGCACCAGCAGCACTACCAGTACTCTTAGCTTCAAGAAATCAAGTTTCAGCTGCCTTACATTACATTGCAAGACCGTCCAACTTGGAAATCAGATTCCCTAGGTCCAAGTCTCGAGGGAACCAAATGCCCCGCAAAGAGGGCCTCCAAAACAGTAGGGGTCTAATGAACACCTATTATGTGTTCATGGTGTTTATTCATCATTGAGGAGCAGCCTGAGTAAAGGCACCCAGGGCCAGCATCATAGTTTGGGTGCTTGGGTTTGTTTTAGATGCTGCATGGGATTCAAGCCACCGACCTACGCTCTAGCACCCAAACCGCTCACTGAAACATACGCAAGGCTACCCAGTTTCAGTGGGTAGATCATTGTAAAACATCGTTAGCAACTAGGATACGACCATGATTTCACGGCCCATCCCCTTGCTGTGCCTTGGGGAACGATGCTGGGGGATGTGAGGGACCCAGCTGGTATATTGATTGCTTCAATCACCTGGTTTGCTGACCCATTGATAAATGATATTGACGCAATCATTTTTAAATACAACTAATTAAGCACATCATAAACGGGATGCACGCCCCAATTGCACCCCACTAATAAAACGTTCTAACGGGTTACTAGGCGTAAAATCCGTTTCGATATGGGATGGTACCCAGTGATTTGGCGGTCATATATGCGTAATGTTGCGGGTAAAAATATAAATGTGTATTATGTATTTTGTATGTACTGTATATATAATATATATACTTCACAATCACAAATGCATATACATAATTGTACACACACACATATATATACATATACATAAACGTATGCATATGCAAATACATATACATGCACATGTACAAATACATATTTACATACACATACACACACATATATATATGTAAAACATATTTGTTTGCATGTTATATTGCAGAATTGGTGCAAGGGAACGTTTGAAGGAAACCCGGACCAACTTAACTTTGAACTTTTTCAAAACAGTCGTTTTACAGGGTCAAACTTAGTGACTACCTTGAATAAATAAATCGTCATTTTGAGTCAATTAAATTTCTTGATGCTCAAACCTGTTCTATAAAATTCTAAAAACCCAATTTTTCTTCCCTTACACTGCTTAAACGGATGAGAATTCCCCAGGCTTTCCCGTTCTCAGGCACCAGCAGCAGCACCACGCGCAGCTCCACGGCACCGCTGCTGAGCCGCGAGGCCTTGGCGTCGCTGGAGGAGACGCGGCAGCGCTTGGCGGAGGAGGCGGTGAAGGAGGTGGAAACTGCGGAGGAAGCAGGCCGTGTGGATCTGGCTGGATCCCTCTGGTACCAAGAAAATATCCAGAAAATGAAAAAGAGTGAGTTGCAGGGATATCATTGGAATATATTCATTAATAGTGATCTTTGGGTGGAGGTTCCCATCTGGATACTCACGAGTAGGGATTTATAGGGGAATATTGTGGATATCATTGGGATATATCTGGTCAGGTGGATCTGGTGAGTAGGTGACTTTACCATCCAAAGGGGGGATTCAACAATAAAAAATGTTCGAAATCATGAAACATCATGTGGATTTTGTCTGGATGAGTTTGATCATGACCTCAGGTCGTGAAGTCACTTAAATGAGGAGGGCTATTTTTTTTTTCGCGGAAGTTTTTTTTTTGGGGGGGGGTTCCTGGTTCTTTCCTGTTTCTCTGCTTTTCTGCTTCTCTGCTTACATTGCTTCTCTGCTTTTCCTGCTTCTCTGCTTTTCCTGCTTCTCTGCTTTTCTGCTTTTTGCTTTTCCTGCTTCTTTGCTTTTCTGCTTCTGTGTTTTCCCTGCTTCTCTGCTTTTGTGCTTCTGTGCCATTCTACTTATACTATTCTACTTTTTCTTTTCTTCAGTCATGTGTTTTTGCTGCTCTACTTCCTGCTCCTTTGTTTCTTTGCTTTCAGTCTTTACCGTCTCTTTGTTTTTCATCTTCTTTTGCTTTATTCTGTTCTGTTTGTATCCTAAATGGAACCCTAGAGAGACCCTAGGTGAAACCCGAAGAAACCCTAAAAAAATGCTGATAAGAAGCCCTGCATGAAACCCTAAATGAACCCTAAAGAAACTTTAAATGACACCCCAAATGACACCCCCAACAAACCCTAAACAACACTCTGAAAAAACACTAAATGAAACCTTCACTGACACCTTGGCTGAAACCCTAAATGCCACCCTAAATTGAAACCCTAAATGAAACCCTAAATGCCACCCGAAATTGAAACCCTAAATGAAACCCGAACTGAAAGCCTAAAGAAACCCTAAAGAACCCTAAATGACGCCCTACATGAAACCCTAAAGGAACCCTAAAGGAACCCACTTGAACGTTTAGAAATCGTGAAAACAAATCCTGATAAGAAACCCTGGAATGAAACCCTAAAGAAAACTCAAATGAACTCCTGAATAAAACCTTAAATCGAAACCCCAAACTGAAACCCTAAAGAACTAAAGAAACCCTATATATAGAAATGAACACCTAAAGAAACCCTGAATGAAACCCTAGAGACCCCCCAAAGAAACTCGAAATGAAACCCTAAAGGAACCTTAAATGAGACCCTAAATGAAACCCAAACTGAAACCCTAAAGAAACCCTAAATGAAACCCTAAATGAAACCCTAAATGAAACCCTAAACGAAACCCTAAAGAAACCCTAAAAAAACCCTACATGAATTTCTAAAGAAACCCTAAAGAGACCCATTTGAACGTTTACAACTCCTGATAAGAAATCCCGATAAGAGACCCTACATGAAACCGGAAAAAAACACTAAATGAAACTCTAAAGAAACCCTAACCCCAAAGAAACCCTAAATGAAACCCTAAATGAAACCGTAAAGAAACCCTAAATGAAACCCTTAATGAAACCCTAAATGAAACCCTAAAAAAACCCTAAATGAAACCCTAAAAAAACCCTAAATGAAACCTTAAATAAAACCTCAAATGAAGCCCTAAATAAAGCCCTAAATGAACCCTAAATGAAACCTTAAATGAGACCCTAAATGAAAGCCTAAAGAACCCTCAAGAGACCCACATAAACGTTTGAAGTACCAAAATGTAGCAAATACCATGCAAATGAGAGGTTGAAATGCCACAATGTGACAAGTACCATGCAAAATGGAAGGCGAACATGGCCAAATGTAGCAAATACCATGCAAAATGCAAAGTGACCATGCCAAAATGTAGCAAATTCCATGCAAAATGACAGGTTCTAGTTCCAAACTGTTGCAAATACAAGGCAAATGGCACCAGGCAAGAAAACCAAAAACAATTCCAAAACCTGAGGCAAAAAAACAAAAACTATTCTACACCCCTTGAATGATAGTTAGGATTCGGGGAATCATACTGGTAGTTGGCAGTATAATAACAATTATTTTCAGGTCAGTGAAATAATATAATTCAGCCAGAGTCTGGTGGTGGTTAATGGCCAAAACCAGAATGAACAACCTCCCACTTGCTTAATTCATGTGGGGGAGGGTACCCATTTGTGATTTGTGGATCTGGTGGTGGTTTCAAATGGCATTTTCTTATGGGATATTCTGTGAGGATATGAGTTTGGGGGAATGTTGACAACTACTGTATATTTTGCAGCGATCAGGATATTTGCAGCGAAACTGTGTATTTTCTTTCAACTGTTGTTTCACTGCCCAGTGCACAACGAACATTGGGAGCACTTGGCCGCTAAGCACCTTGGATCCCTGACGACAGCACACCGGTTGACTATTTGTAGTCTTTGCCTAATCAACAGGAACTCCGAGGGATTCATGCGAATCGAAACCTCCGTCCCCGACCTCGACCAAGGATTTTCATGAATTTTCCATATCACTTTTTGTGAATCTACCATATAGAAACCAGATGGTGGGCTTGTGTCCTCCAAAAACTATGATCCTAGTGCTGGCAATGCGGTTTGAGGGAGAATCAGCATGGATCAGTATGTTTTTTTGGCAGTATTTCTAAGTATTCTTAATGAAATTTATATAATGTGATATAAATAGATGATGTTAATGCTCAACCCACAGATTACCTGAAAATGTAACGGAATAAACAAAATCCATGGTTTACCCTTCTTTACTGTATTAAAATGGCACAATCAACCATAATTCATCAAGCTAAACACAGTGTGGCTATATGGATCTGTTTGTTTTCCAGTGAATTTCCCGCCTTATCAGTTTCCTTGGGTCTCTCCTCTACCCTGGAGGGTTTTTAAGAGACAAAGAATTCCCTGATGGACAAAAATTTCCAGTCAGAGTCCCGCAACATCCAACTGACTGACAAGTGAAGATACTTCAGCACATTTCAGCACTGTTTTTATCATGCCACAGCTAGGCAGTTGAGTCCTTTTACAGAAAATCGATCTGTGGTGCACCCGAAAAATGATCCCTGAAGGTGTGATGGAAGCCCTGGGCCTTTTGTTCGACTTGTTCGACAACAGTAGCTGGGTAGCAGGATCCGGCACACCCGTCACGGGATGGGGTTATTAATGGCTATAGCCGCAGCCATGGGATTTAAAAATCCCTAGCAGTTGGGATATCACTGATATAATCTGTCTAAATATGGTTATACAATATATCATAAGATATCCACGTAGTTGACTGGAACTGCACCCCCAAGTGGTGTTCATGGCTGGCTGCCCAAGGCACCCTTGATCCAGACGCCCCCATCATTGGTCCCTTGATCTCAGAAGTGCTGATCGAGACTCCTCTGGGCCCCATGAAGCTGGCAGCGATGTCCATGGAATCCTTGAGCGTCGCACCTGGTGGGAAGGTGAACATCAGTGGGGGCCCTGTTACTTGGTGCTGGAGGTGCTGGTTGGCACTGGTTGGCACTGGTTGGCACTGGTTGGCACTGGTTGGCACTGGTTGGCACTGGTTGGCACTGGTTGGCACTGGTGTTCAAGGCAAACTTCGGATTTTACGCTGTTTTTGGGATTCCTGTGACCATGAGGATCCATGGGGATTGATCAGATCAGGTGTTTGAGAGTTTGTGATGCGCCTACTGATACACGGCTCCGGGGAGACTAGCCTTGTTGATGGAACTTCTTTGGCCAGCGAGTAGCTGCTAGCCCTTTGTGGCGATCCCCAATGTATCTTCTGGATTCTTCTGGGAATATACCAACATTTTGAGACACACGCGGATGGGAAACACTTCAACATGGTACTTCCGACAATGGTTCCTTCAACCATCCTGCCACTCCCGGTGCTTACCCTCTCTGAAATATTGCCACCAATCCTGTCACAACCCCAGCGTGGAACACTTTATATAATCGAATGGATTTCAATTTCAAAGGCCAAAGGAAAATGGTTTGCATATTCTTACCATGAAATCGTTGGGCATACGTATATGTTGGAAGTTGCTGGAATGTATGGAGGTGATCAACATTTTCCATGACACCGTACATGTCAGCATGCACATGCACGCAGGCGCGCTCTCACTTCCATACTTCAGACAAGTATTCCAAAGAGTTTTTGGCAGCGAAATGGGGCTGTGGCAACATTTAGAATCCCAATTTCCCCATGGTTTTAGCATCATCCTCATTGAAATGGCATAATTCTGGTGGTATCTGCAATTTTTTTGAGCCAACTTGACTGGAGCGGACTCAAGATGAACCAAGGACACAGGTTTTCAATTGGAGGTGGGTCAGCACAACTTGGCGCAAATCATTTCTTGCCCTGCAGCTCTGCAGCAGTGAAGCAGTGAAGGGACTTTGAATTGCAAGGACGAAGCAGTGAAGATGACCTCACCATAAACTTGGTCGGCGGTTTCACATATTTTCAGGGGGTTGAAACATTTGAAATGGTCTTGAGCCAGGTTGATTTTTATGGTTTTAGGGTTCCCACATCTGTGAATCCAAATGGAATGGTAGGGACGCGGTTTTTCAATGTTTTTCAAAAGGATCAATCCAGGTACATGGATATGTGGGCCATGTGGGCTGGATCAATCACAGGTGCCTTTTAGATTTTGACCATTTCACTGTTCAAGATCCCATTTGAGGGATGCCCTGCTGAGAACAGCGTTTCGAGGGTATGCTTTGGGACATCGGCTTTGTACTGCGAAGTCATTGACAACAAAACAGCATAACTGGCCGCTCTCAGGTCAAGGTGAAAACATTTTGGAGTTGAAGAGCCAGCTTGGGGCTGTTCACTGCGTATGAATTGCATCTATAATTTTACCATTTTATGTATTTCCGCATGCCCTACAGAAACGTTCTGTTGACGTCTGACCATGGTGCAGCTTGATGTCGACCAAGTGGCTGTGCCAATTTGTGCCGAGGAGATGTTGGGCGTGAGCTGCATCGAGGGTCCTGTGGTGATGAACATCCTTACCATGAATGAGAACGCTTCAGCCAACTTGCGCAAAGACAACGTGCTGGCTGATGAACGGGTGCGGCGATTGGCCGAAGGTGAAGGTGCATCGACATTACAATCAAAGCCAGCTTCCATCAACTTTTGGACCCGCCACTGGGGCTGAAATTCTTGCCTCTGCCCTATCGCCAAATCAGTAGGTTGGTTGGTCCCAGCCCCACCAATTGAAGGAACCCGTTTGTTGCATTTGTTGCCCAGATCGCCCAAGGAAGAATGGCTAGGACTGGGCCTTTCCCCATCCCCAAAGTCCCCAAAGCAGAGGAATCAGTCCCGAGTCCCGAGGCAAAGGCAGCAAGATTCCCGTCTCCGGGCTGTATCCACCCATGCTGATGGTTCTGGAAGTGGACCGGCCCGGTGCAACCTGCGCCTACTGGGACGAAAAAGTTGCCAAGTGGTCCGAAGACGGGGTGGCCACCGTGGCCACCGTGGCCACCATCCATTGCGTGTACCACCAGGCACTTGTCAATCTTTGGAGGCATCCTGAGCACTATCGTTGGCAATATTGTTTTGGCACTGCAACTTGCCCGTCAAAGTTTGCGATTCTTTAATTGTCCCAGATCTGTGTCAAGCTAGGATTCGGTTAAGATGTGTTAATTTCAGGGTCTTAATATAAATGGCACTGTTGTGCTACTATATCACACACACACATATGTATAATATCTATCTATCTATCTATCTAATCTAATCTAATCTAAATCTAATCTAATCTAATCCTATCTAATCCTATCTAATCTTATCTAATCCTATCTCATCCTATCTCATCCTATCTCATTCTATCTGATCCTATCTAATCCTATCTAATCCTATCTAATCCTATATCATCCTATCTCATCCTATCTCATTCTATCTGATCCTATCTAATCCTATCTAATCCTATCTAATCCTATCTAGTCCTATCTAATCCTATCTAGTCCTATCTAACCTATCTAATCCTATCTAATCCTATCTAATGCTATCTAATCCTATCTAATCCTATCTAATCCTATCTAACCCTACCTGATCCAAGCTATCTACCTATCTACCTATCTATCTAATCTAATCTAATCTAATCTAATATAAACCTAATCTAATCTAATCTAATCTAATCCAATCTAATCTAAATATCATCTAATCTAATTTAGTCTAATCTAATCTAATCTAATCTAATCCTATCTAATCCTACCTAATCCTATCTAACCTATCTATCCTATCTATCTATTCTATTCTATTCTATTCTATGTTATGCTATGCTATGCTATGCTATGCTATGCTATGCTTGCTATGCTATGCTATGCTATGCTATTCTATTCTATTCTATCTAGTCTATCTAATCTATCTAATCTATCTAATCTATCTAATCTATCCTATCCTATCTTATCCTATCCTATCCTATCGATCTAATCGATCTAATCGATCTAATCGATCTAATCTATCGAATCTATCTAATCTATCTAATCTATCTAATCTATCTAATCTATCTAATCTATCTAATCTATCTAATCTATCTAATCAATCTTATCTATCTTATCTATCTTATCTATCTTATCTATCCTACCTATCTACCTATCTACCTATCCACCTAGCTACCACCTACCTATCTACCTATCTATCTATCTATCTACCTATCTACCTATCTACCTATCTACCTATCTACCTATCTATCTACCTATCTATCTATCTATCTATCTAACAAACAAACTAACAAACAAACAAACAAACTAACTAACTAATCTATTCTATTCTATCAATTCTATCTATTCTATCTATTCTATCTAATCTATTTAATCTATCTATTCTATCTAAGCTATCCAAAATATCTAAGCTATCTAAGCTATCTAAGCTATGTAAGCTATCTAACCTATCGTTCTTTTCTATTCTATTCTATCTTATTCTATCTTATTCTATCTTATTCTATCTTATTCTATCTTATTCTATCTTATTCTATCTTATTCTACCTTATTCTATCCTATTCTATCCTATTCTATCCGTTTCTATCCTATTCTATCCTATTCTTTCCTATTCTATCCTATTCTATCCTATTCTATCCTATTCTATCCTATTCTATCCTATTCTATCCTATTCTATCCTATTCTATCCTATTCTATCTATTCTATCTATTCTATCTATTCTATCTTTTCTATCTTTTCTATCTTTCTTTCTATCTTTCTATCTATCTATCTAATCTAATCTAATCTATTCTAATCTAATCTAATCTACTCTACTCTAATCTAATCTAATCTAATCTAATCTATCTACCTATATCTACCTATATCTATCTATATCTATCTATATCTATCTATATCTATCTATATCTATCTATATCTATCTATATCTATCTATATCTATCTATATCTATCTACCTATCTACCTATCTACCTATCTACCTATCTACCTATCTACCTATCTATCTATCTACCTACCTATCTATCTATCTATCTATCTATCTTATCTATCCTATCTATCCTATCTATCCTATCTATCCTATCTATCCTATCTATCCTATCTATCCTATCTATCCTATCTATCCTATCTATCCTAT
>Ga0126342_10018816_pt1 | contig 11805 bp, 10 predicted proteins | sample Cyp1metagenome_FD_92528 | JGI IMG/M metagenome (GOLD analysis project Ga0126342, IMG submission 92528) | Coral microbial communities from Lord Howe Island, Old Settlement Bay, Australia - Cyphastrea 1 metagenome | ecosystem: Host-associated > Invertebrates > Cnidaria > Coral ... | reverse complement strand
TGGCGTGGATTACCCCATGTCACGACGTTTCCATCTCCCAAAATGGCAGCAAAAGCAAAGTGTGTGCCACAGATCTGCTGAACATTTGTCAGCTGATGTTGGACTCTGGAGCTGTCACCACCACAGCGTGGAATGCCCCACGTGACAATTCTGTCACCTCCAACACACCACAAAGCAAATGCAGTGTTACTTGCAGCTACCTTTGGCTGCTGTGCTACTGCAGCAATGCTTTCTCCACCTTGAAATCCGCACAATTGAATTGATTCCGTCAGATCCAAGAGGTGCCCATCAGGGGCAGCAAGCCTGAGGAAACCTTTCCGCAACGACTGCTGCACAGCTATTTTCAAGTCAGCAACTGTGCCAGACTGTGAGACGGCGACAGTTTCACCCCGTCCACTTGGCAAAAAGACTTCAAGTTCGATGGAACTGTCTGCCTTCTGACAGCTTTCGGCGCGCTTCATGACACGGATGCTAAGATCTATGTAGCTGAAACAATAGCAAAAAATGGAGCAAAAACAACCGTCTGCCCTCACGGGATTGCTCGCCATGGCTGGGATGCTGTTTGGGCGTTTTTGGGCATTCACCAACAGTGCTATCATGGAGTTTTTCTAAGGAAGATGGCCGAAAAAAAAAACAGGGCCCTCAGAAGTGTGAATGTGTTGCGTAGCATGTACTTGGTCCATTCTTGTGTTCAGCCCCTGTTGGTGATGAAAGCCCAAGCGTTCTGCTCTGAAATCATCCCTTCTTAATTGTTCAAACAAACAAACGCTGAGCACCTCAGGACTCGATACGGTTTGCCGCTAAAAACCCGATTGGTCCGTGGTATGTCCATGTATGTTCAGTGTTTTCTCACTCATTGAAGCCCATGATGTGAATCTTGTTTCAACCCATCTGTCAACGCAGTTCATCATCCCGAGGAAAGATGTGGATGCTGACGACAGACTCACTATATATTCAATGCTTAATGGTGAATCGCTTACTTTCTGTCGCTTCAATGGAACCTGTGATGTCTCCAATTCATTGTGGCAATTTGAAAAGGACTGGAAGACTGGAAGGCAAAGTTTCATGCCATTTGATCAGGAACCATCCAAAGCCCAAACCTACATTTAGCTACTGTTTACCCAAAACTACTGACCGTTCTCCTTTTTCAAGTCACAAACGCGCTTGGAATCATCGTTTTTTTGGCATGTCAAAAAGCCCTGCAGGTCTCCCAAGTCTGCCTTCATCTTCATCTTCATCCTGTATGAAGGGATGCAAGGTTGGAGCAACCCAGAATTTGGCAAAGAAAGATAAAGCATTGGGGTTTGTCTTATAATAGGGTTACCCCCAATTCCAATGGATTATCATCATGTTCCCTCTGAAGTGATTTCTTGAATATCTGTTTTTTCCAAACAAAGCCATTTGGGCCACCCTGAGATGTCTTACTTGGAAGTATAGTTACAGTTCAAAGTGGATATATACAGTAACCATAGTTCTGCACATATATATATATATATATATACATACATATATATATATATATACATACATATATATATATACATACATACATATATATATATACATATTATATATATACATATACCCTCTGGTTATTTAACGTAGCCATGGAAAATCACCATGCTATTATTAATAGCTAAATCATCATGTTCATCATCTATTTCTATCGGACATCTATACCATAGCTACGTTAAATAAGCAAAGGGTATAGGGGTTCTATCCCAACTTATTGGCCTTGTTTCACCATGGGACCATTTCGTTATAGCCGAATCTCAGCTGCACCCCCAAGTAGGTTCGATACATCAGATATGGATTGTCCTGGTGGATCTTCTCCAGAAGCTCTGCGACATTGTGATGCAAAAGATTCATTGTTGGCTCAATTCTCCAAACAGAAATGGTGATTTCAGTCGCCAAAATGTTGGTTTTACTCGGGACATCATTGGGATATCAGGAAAAAAAACCATGAGAATATATCATGCTGATTGGTGGTTTCCGCCCATCTCCTAAAAAATATGCTCGCCCTTGGGGATCGTCATCCATTTCATGGTGGGTTCCCATAAATGGGGGTACCCCGAAATGAATCCGAAAAGAACATGGATGATTTGGGGATAGCCCCATTTTTAGGTTATAAAACACTATATATATAATATTATATAACATTATATAATCACATGAAAAACAATTGGCTGCCACAATAACCAGTTATTGAAGCACACACATTCTCAAGTTCTTCATCAACCGCATCAAAGATCTCATCATATGCTTCCTCAGTTGCATTTCCTTGGTCATTCGTATCTCAAGCTGATTGTTTCATAACGCCTGCTCGCGACCTCCTTCTCTCGAAAGCTCCAAGTATGCTAATGCCTCGCTTAACACTGAGTTTTGTTCCGTTGGGCAGTGTCGCTGTCTTCCTCACTATTTCGCTGGCCAATTTCAGCCTTTTGATGAGGTCGTGGTTCTTGGCGTGCCAGGCTTTGCCCTGCTAAGTTGCATCATCTCCTCGGGTCTTCGTAGAGAGGGATAAAGTTACCAGTGGACGCTCAGCCATCGGAGCTCCAATTTCTGATCAACTCAGCCATAGCTGCAGTCACCGAAAAAAAAGGAGCTCTTTGAAGTGCCGCAGACGCAAGTCCCTCATGGAAAAGATATATATATAGTTATATAACAATCCCATATATATATATATATTATAGTTTTATATATTATATACATATATAGTAACGAGGTCTGATTTTCTGTCGGGAATACTGTGGAATACTTGATCCCGTGCGCTATTAGAGTAGAATTTCAATGTCCCTCAAGCTAATCCTTTTCAGCTGGGATCTCGGCTATAAATGGCTACAAATGGCTATACCATGCTATACCCATATGGCCCATATGCAAATATGGTCGAAAGTAACAAAAAATGAAACCACCAACCAGAAGTGTATCGTGGCAAGATCTCCCTGTCAGCATCCTTTTTTCAGGCACTTTTGCAAACCATTGCAGTAACAACAACAACAACAACAAGAAGAAGAACAACAAGAAGAACAAGAACAAGAAAACATGTGTTGTTGCACTTCTATATGTGGATTCTCATTTTGTTGACAACATTATGATCTTGCATGGGGCCCCACAGTCCCAACCAACTGCTAGGCAAAGCCACATGGGACCGAAAATCATGGGTTTTGCTGAGGCAAAGCCCACGAACGAAAGGGGGGATATGTTGCCACTTATGGCAAACATGGGTGTATCTAAAGATTATAGGTTTTTGTATATCCCAAACTTGTGTATACCACAAAATCGCAAGTTCAACGGGGAAATGATCTTATACTAAGTATACATTCTTGTACCCCATTCAGGAAGGGCCCAGTTAGAATTTACGCCACCCCAACTGACTATAGTTATATCATGCTATATCCACATTGAATCCAAGTCATCATAGCAATATATATATATATATATATATTATCACCCAACATAAACCAACTATTGTTTATGTTCAACATCAACAAATCGAAACTGGGAAGGTCCTTCCCGTTGGATTTTTTAAGGGTTCGTTGGAGTCTTAGGCTCTTTCAGCGCTTTCGCCTCCATTCCTTCATCACCTCCCTCGCCCATGTCATCGTCATCCTGCGGGAAAAGAAAAGTGGCCCTGTCATGGGATAAACATTGGGAAACGATGGGAACATCTTGGGGGTTTCCATAAACGGGGAAGCCACAAAATGGATGGTTTATAATGGAAAATCCCAATCTAAAATGGATGATGAAATGGGGTACCCCCATTTCAGGAAACCTCCATATGGGAAAATATGGGAAAATCCAAAAACTAAATGAGCATTCAATGGAATCATCGAACCAAATGGCTGATTCTCCAGCAATCCCTGTTTTCCCATCCACTTTGGGGTTGATAGGTTGATCAAAGGCTTGGCCTCTAGATAAGAATTCCCTGAAGCCTACCAGTGCTCCAGGTTTTCAGTGAAAACATCCATTTCGCTGGCTTAAAATCATGTTTTCATTGTGATAATGCCTATTTTATCCCCACTATCATCACCGCCTATGCTGCTTAAATCCGATTTCTATCCCATTTTCTGCCTGAAATCATCTAAAAAATCCGCATGTTACTTGGATCATTTCTAGTTTAGATCACCAGTTTAATAAGTTAAACATCCTTACACATCCATTTTGCCAAATGTGTCTGAAAATAGGCTACCCCCAATTCCAATGGATTATCATCATTTTCCCTGTTAAACGGACTATCTATGGGTACAGTATCCCCTCTTTTTAGACCCATTTTTGCTGGTTTCAATCCATCCCAGCTGAGGTTCCACCTCATCTTCCTCATCACCGCCCACTTCGCCGTCCTCCTGACAGCTTATTTTCCCCCCAAAAAAATGCGGGTTATGGAGGTAGACTCCTCAAATGGCCATAAAAGAATGGGAGAACATGATGATAATTTTTTTTGGAGTTTTTTTTGCGGTAGCCCATTTTTTGAACAACTCAATGTAAAGAAATCTCTAGGTTCTGTGGATTTGAAGAGGTATTTTCCATATGGCTGCAGGGCTTTCGAGATTTCTCCAACATGGAACGAGTTGTTTCACCTCCGAGACTTGGCTACCGACAGGTTACCTGGGTACCTCAAAATCCAACGAAATTTCTTTGCAGTACCCTCTGGTAATGACTAACAGTTTGCTATTGAAAATGGCCCAGTCGACATAGTTGATTTTCCCATTAATAGCATGGTGATTTTCCATAGTATTTTGTATGTTTACCAGAGGGTAATATGGGGTGGCAAATCTTTCATTGCTTCATAGATCGATCTTCAACCACCCCACTATCTTCCCATATCTCCTACATGGTTGGTTATAATGATCCCCATTGTATCCCGTATATACGATACAAGGTGGTGCCCCAAAGATAGCTAAGTCTGCTTACAACTCGAAAAATTAGGTTCAAAAAGGTAGATACATCGAACTATTCGAGTTACGGGTTGAAGAAAACCCACCTTAGGTAACTCTGGCGTCAGCTTGTACTATAACTTGGTGCACAAGATGAAGAGGTGAGGCCATGTGAGGCCCAAAGAATTTTTGTCGGTTGGTTTACTTCCCCATGAAGTAGTTCCTAATGGGTATGGGTCGAAAGTGGGTACAATACTTAGATGATGAATACTAAACCAAGACCAAGATTTCTGCTCCCCTGGCTCTGCTATGACTGTAGCGTTGGGCGCCTCGTCGCCGTGTCGCATCTCTTCCTGTCTCAGGGCCTGGGGAAGTCATGGGCCACCCTGCCTATTTGAGGCGTGTAGAAGGCTACTTTTCTCTGAACGTTGGCTATCTTCAGGCTCTGTGTGAATTTGGGGGAAGGTAATTAATCTATGTTACTGGTCAATTATCATGATTCTGGAAAAATTAGAACGATTCACCAGCCTTAAATAACTGCATTTTACAAACCAATTATATATGAACATGATAATAATATATTATAATTACAAGCGCTGGTTGATGATCATTTAATGCTCATGATAAGTTCACCAAAAATAAAATGAGTTACCAGCAAAGTCAATATCAAACGCTGTCAGAAGCCTCTTTACGAGACAATTCAATTATGATGATTTGATTAGCTTGGCAACAAATGATATGTTTTTTTTTTAATGATGATGATGACAGAATGATGACATAATGATTTGATCCACGTTTATGAATGTATCTATCTGCACAGGTATATGAACAATCAATGGACTTGCAACATTGCTAATGATAAATAAAATACGGTATTACTGTCCTAACTGTATAATTTGTAACATGATTTGCTAATTACATGAATGACTGATAGATTGTTTGATTCATATGGCTAGAATGTTGTTTTTTGGCTAAACTCATTAATCATTCTGGCTAACCATTTGCATACTTGGATTTTACCACAAACGACTAGTATTCCAGCCATATATCTAAACTTGTGAAGTAGAATGTTACAACTGGATACAATAAGTTGATCATTAATCATATAGCAAGTGGAGAATTGGATACCACAACTGTTATAACTTCATACCAAAAGTCTTATACACAATGACTGCTGGAGTTCTTTATGATACCACTGATATAACTTTAGAACATGACGGCATTTCATCATTTAAGCATCAAACCAATTGATCAGGGTTATATACAGTGTATATTCAGCAGCGTGTGTGTTCCCAAATATACAAACTGGATACGGTAAATAATATACCTTTATACATCAAACTCTGAAATAATATATGTATCAATATATCTGGATAATTCCAAAAAGGATACCAAAGGAATGTATATTTATAATTCCAAAGATGACTGAATGCCAGTTGTGATTCATAAGATCTGGGTATATTATATTAATCCACTAACCTGAATTAAGGCCATGTGGGAATGATTTCCCTTATTAACCATGGTTCCAGTGATAACGGTTATAATTTACCCAGATAAGATCAATGATCGCTGCAAATCCACTGGCTGAGCCAGTGCCGGACGCGCCTCGCCCAAAGATCTCATCATCCTGTCCGATGGATCGTTCAGCAATGGGACAGGATGGATTTTACCATAAAAACACTTTGTGTTGCCAACAAAATGATACACAATGGAGATTTGATCAGAACTAATATCATACTGTAAAGATCTGCAACGTGTTTTCTATTAAACGCTTTGGATTTAATCACCAAACAATTGAGGATCTACCCCGGCCAACAATTGCAAATCTCACCAACATACATGGTGGTTCAATATATTAAAACAAAAAAAAGATTTCACAAACGCCATTGCCGGGGCATTGGTTGTGTCGAAGGTCGAGCTGCAGGTGAAGAGTTCCAAGGCTGGTCGCTTCATGCGGGCCGTGGCAATCCGGTTCCGCTTGATATTGCATAATGAATAATGACCCAACAATGAGTAATTATAAACGGAGTGGTTTCACAAACAAACATCAAGACTCCGGTGATTAAGCTCCAGAAAACTGGCAGCATAGAGCGGAATGATGACATACAGTTGGGTTAATTGGGATGTTCATCTAGTCTTGTGATGAATAGCAGCAATGAGAAGAATTTAAACCTCCCATTCAAATATATGTCGCAATCACTTACCCTCTGGTAATTTAACATAGCTATTGAAAATCATCATTGTTAATAGGTAATTCATCTATAAATGGGCAATTTTCCATAGCTATGTTGCATTAGCAGCGGGTAAATACCATTATATTCCTATAAAATCCCGTAAAATCCCGTCAAATCCCATAAAATACGATAAAATATCATAAAATTGTCTTATGAAATCGCATGACATCTCATAAAATCCAATTAAATCCTCTTAATTCCCATGAAATCAAAAAACATATCATTCGATCCCAAAATCTCATGAAATAAAAAAAATGCATTAAATCAAAACAAAGATCACTAAATCCTCTTAAATTTCATGACATCCTATGAAAATTCATTCAATCTCATCTAAAATCCCATGAAATACCATAAAATCTAATTAAATAAAATTTCATTAAATCCTATGAAATGCTCTAAAATCCTCTAAAATCCAATGAAATCTCATAAAATCTCATTAAATCCAATAAAATCTAATGAAATCCTCTTAAATCCAATGAAATACCGTAAAATATCATTAAATCAACTAAAACCCCATGACATCCCATTAAATATATAATTTAATCCTCTTAAATTGTGGGGTTTGGGTTCGGGAGTGACTTAAATCCCATGAAATACCATAAAATATCATAAAATCCCCAAATCCCAAGAAATCCAATAACATTTCATTGAATCCTATAAAGTATCATTAAATCCTCTTAAATCCCATAAAATCCAATGAAATACCATAAAATCTCATGCAATCCCATAAAATCTCATGAAATCCTCATAAATCCCATCTGAAATACTATGAAATCCATATATTGAAAGAAGTAGATCGAAGCCCATCCCCATCACGTCACGTGCGCGGCCGTCAACGCCACGCCACCTAGTTCCAAGCGACTCGGTGCGGTGAATGGTCTCCTGAGCGATCAGTCCCCAAATTTATTGGGCACATAGGTTTCAACCCCCTGCCTATAATATATATATATATATATATACATTATATATATATACATTATATATATATACATTACTATATATATTATATCAAATATATATATATATATATATATTATGTATATGTATATATATATACATGTATATATATATACATACCATATGTATTTTCCACAAAATTTACCACTTTGGGTGGATTTACCGATTGGGAACATCAAAACCAGCCATCATCTTTATTTAAATCCAGGCCATGAGAGGCAACCAAAAGTCTGAAAGAGCAAATACATACCAAAAAACGGCGGGAAAAAAACAACAACATAAACAAACCTTGAGCATACCCAAAAACTGGTAAAAATGTTGACTCACTATGATCACTACAGTATGCAATGGATTGGTTTAAGGGAAATTCTATTTGAAACCATGTTTTCTACCATCAAATACATAGTAAATTGTCCCTTAACGCAAGCCAATGAACTATGCAGGTATTAAATTTGATCCAACTCATTATCAGGCCATGACTGGGCAAAAATACTCGTGTGAGGTGCCAAAATCCACTGCTTGATCTTAGAATTTAAAAGACTTGTTTCTTAAAAGCTTGCCATTTTTTGTACACAACAATTTCAATGCCCTTTGCTTGGAGACTACAAACAATTACAGCCCATGATTCTCAGACAAAGCGCAATGTTTTCACATAAATTGGGGATGCGTCAAGAGTTGCTGTAGCAACCACTGAAAATGAATAGACAAGGTTTAATTCACATCAATTTACCCATCTGGTTATGACTAACATAGCTATGGAAAGATCCACCATGCATTTTTAATAGGTAAACCATCTATTTCGATTAGGGCCGTGGCTTCCATGGCTGTGTTAGTCATAACCAGAGGGTACATCAATTCCCCATGAATTACCATCAATTTCCCAATATTTCAGACTTGGATTTAGGGATTCCGAATCGACTGCTTAGGGCAAGTTCACCCCTTCGACTGATTAGATGGTGAGCTGATGGGATGATCACTTTTAATGAATAACCTACTATAGATGAATTCCGTTTACAATGGGATTTTGATAATGGTCTATATTAAAATGGTGGGAGAAATTTAGCGGGTGTATATTACGACAGAATGGTATGAATCTAATTCATGGATAAATACAGTCTACTATAAAACAAACATGTACATATATATATACATATACATACATACATATATATATATACATACATATATATATATATTGTATATAAATTAGAATACATATATATATAGCCTAGCCAACTAGATTGGTGTAATGGTCAAAACATGGATCAGTTTTCCAGTCCTTAGGGGATGATCAGAACATAAATGATTGACAGCACAACAAACATGTGGGATGGGTCGCCAATATAAACTCTAGTTTTTGGAGTGATTGGATATTAATGGATATTAATGGATATTATTGAATATTAATGGATATTATTGGATGTTATTGGATATTAATGTATATTATTGGATATTATTGGATAATATATGTATTTATATATAATTACTTATTATATAGTTATATGATGTTATATGTTCTTGGAGTATTATACCGTATAATTCACGAATCTTACTGCCATCTCCGAGTTCCTTTTGGTTCCAACCAAGCGAACGTGTTTCGCACCGCGGAAAAAACGTAAGGCACCTGCAGAGCCTCCAAGTCAGCACGTCCCTGGGACGACCAACGGATCTGTGCCCGCAAAAAGGATCTGGTTGGTGGTTTATATACTGTTAATAATGGTTGTTATATGGTTATTATATGGTTAATATATGGTTAATATATGCCTACTAAAATTATTTGGTTATTATATGGTTGTTATATTGTTTATAATGGTTTATAATGGTTTATAATGGTTTATAATGGTTTATAATGGTTTATAATGGGAAATCCTATTAAAATGGATGATTTGGGGAAATCCAATATGATTCTGCTCTTAATAATGGTCAATATATGATTAATATTAATGGTTATTATATGGTTAATGATGGGTAAAAAAAATCTGGTTGGTGGTTTCAACCAACCCCTCTGAAAAATATGATTTCGTCAGTTGGGATGATGACATTCCCAACTAAATGGAAAAATACAACATGTTCCAAACCACCAATCAGGATAGGATTGAGATGGATTTACCCTATGGATCCATGGCCACTGTCTGAGAAGGTATGGCTGGATCCATAGGCTTAGGATGTTAAGTGGGGAATCAGACTAGATCGTTACCGATTGTTTTTTTTTTTTTATGTTTTTTGTGGATATATGCATACTAACCCTCTGGTTATGACTAACATAGCCATGGAAGCCATGGCCCTAATCGAAATAGATGGTTTACCTATTAATAGCATGGTGGATCTTTCCATGGCTATGTTAGTCATAACCAGAGGGTAGGTTGTAAATCAAGTTATAACTGGTGGGGCCCTTGCTATTGCTACAAGGTGGGGCCCCCCAGTTATAAGATGGTTTATAAACCCCATTAACTATAGTTATAGGTACCATAAACCATAGTTATTGGAGTTATAAACCAACTTAGCTATCTTGGGGGCCCCACATTGTATGAAATTTAGGATGATCCAGATTCATTTTCGCATAAATTTCAGGGCATCGATGTGCTACGCCACTCGGCAGCCGGAATTCCTGGTTTCCAGGCAGCCGGAATTTCAAACAGAAAACTTGGAGGATGCTGAAAAAACAACTATATGAAACCCGTACTACAAATAGTATCACATGTATACGGTAACCCTGCAAAAAGATAGAATAGTAATTTATCACTATTTTTTCAATGATGTCGCTTTTCTATCTTTCTGTAGTTTCTATTCTAGAGATGTCGATCTCCCAAAAAGCATCAGGGAGGTCGCCAGCAACGTCAGTTTTCCCAACATACTTTTTTGTTGGATCGTGCCAAGAAAATGCCGTGCTACTAAAATGCTACTAAAATCAAGTTCCAGCATTGATTTTCATTTATCTAATTAATCCTATTGAATCCCATATTATATATATATAATGCCAATCATTACCAATCCCATTTCATGGGAAGTCCGAGCTCTTGGCAAGTCCCGCCTCGGGATGAACTGTCCCACATGACTAGTTACAGTAATACCCACTATTGCTGGTCATATATATATAATACATATATATATATATATTCTATATCTATATCATATATATATATATATTATACATGTATATATATAATGTAGCCAAGACTTCCCTTCAAAATGGTTGGTAACTCCGCTTTTTTTATGCCCGGTCCCAACGTTTTCACGCCACATCGGCCACGTTTTGCCCTTGGGGAAGCCCGCCGGAGGTTCGCCCGGCGGAGTCAAGGGGGTGGCGCCCGGGGGCGGACCCGCGGGACCCGCAGGACCCGTGCTGTCGGCTGCACCTGACACCAGGGGGATTGGTTTAAGGGAAAATCTAGAGGAAACCATTGTTTTTACCATCAAATATGCCTATTATATGGTTAATATATGGTTATTATATGGTTATTATATGGTTGTTACATTGTTTATCATGGTTTATAATGGTTTATAATGGGAAATCCTATTAAAATGGATGATTTGGGGAAATCCAACGTGATTCTGCTGTTAATAATGGTCAATATATGATTAATATTAATGGTTGTTGGTTTTGAAAGGATTGGTATTTCTAGCAAAATCTTACCCATATTCCAAGGCTGTTCATATTCCATGCCCAAATAGCTCCGGAAATTTGGAAAATAATGAACGACCTTTGATGATGAGAATAAGGTTGTGTGACCCTTGTC
>Ga0126342_10018815_pt1 | contig 11806 bp, 15 predicted proteins | sample Cyp1metagenome_FD_92528 | JGI IMG/M metagenome (GOLD analysis project Ga0126342, IMG submission 92528) | Coral microbial communities from Lord Howe Island, Old Settlement Bay, Australia - Cyphastrea 1 metagenome | ecosystem: Host-associated > Invertebrates > Cnidaria > Coral ... | reverse complement strand
GACCTAGGGGGAATCGATACCCCACCGTCAGCAAATTGCCTAGTGGTACTTAATCCAGCAAAATGCTCCGTTTTCTGGCGCTCAACACAGGGGCACGGCGAGATTTCGTTCCCTTTCGGCAACAACCCCCCCCCCACACCCCCTATTCTCACTTCGTTCGCAAACAGCAACTAGCCAGCTAGCTGGCTTTCGTAATTTTATATACATACACGCAAATGTAGATATTATATATACCAAAAAAACAGGAGAAGCACAACCCGCATCGCAAACTCAGGCGTGTTTTTACCGTAAGTAACCAACAAAATTCAGGGGTCTATCAGATGATCCTCAGATAAAGTGACATTGTGGGCCGCTGAGTTAATATGCCCTCGCATTCGCATGTGATTTCTCGTGGTTCCTGACTATCTCACGCAAGTCTTCGACGTACAGTATGAGTTACAAACAATGTGAGACCCGGCTCTTAGGATTCTCAACATAATTGTCATTAGAATTTCCCATTACCCCATGGATGCACTGCTATGCTTATAACCCAATCTAGCCCGGCAATGAAAAATCTCTATGTTCAGACGGCAATGTCATCTATCCTCAGATAGATCATTTTCAATTGCCATGCTTGAACTAACTATTGCTACCAACATGGTTAGATTTATCCCATTGTCATCCCCAATCATCCCATTGTTCCATCAAGATCCCATGAAACCCAGTGAATTTCCCTCTGTGAGCTTGTATGTTACCTAGCCATGGTATAGATGACCTACTTAGCTTGATGTTTTGCCTATCGTTTTAATGGTGATTTTCGATAGCTATGGATATCCCTAAGGTTTCCTCAGTAAATCCTTAGAGCCAACCATAGCACGGATATGAAAAGGTGGCCTTTGCACCTTCATCCAGCAGGTATTCGCAAACATCCTTGCGACATGTCTGGCTTCTGGTGCGAAGAAAGGATTCGGGAAAACCTATGGCAAAATTGGGAAAACTTATAGTAAATTTTGGAAAACCCATGGTAAAAGTTGGGAAACCTGTGGTAGACTGGTATTATTCCCATTGGAAATGCCCCATGTATGCCTGTTCTTTTTTTCGCATGTTTCGTCGGAAAACCACTGGGAGCGCACCTTCAGGAGGTAATCTACACATCTGCGGTTTCCATTGCCATGTTCAGGAGGGTAGGAAACAAAAAAATGAACCCGGTTCACAGCACATACCCCCCAAAAGATGAGGATGTCGGGCTTGAACCGACATGACACCTGTCAACGGGTGAATTTGAGGCAGCCCTTGCAATGAGGGTTGGCCAAAGCACCCGGTCTTCTCCTATCCTATCCAACCAACCATTGTCAACCATCCTGCAGGAGCATCAAAATTATATGACTGCATGGCCCCTCATTGAAAGAATGAGGATCTCACCAAAACGATTGCCTAGACATGGGAATAAATATGGGATGCCATAATTGTCTAGGATAAGTCACATAGACCTCATTTTTGATGTTTCAACCTACTTTGGATCATCCCACACTAAGTACCTGCTTGGCAACCACAGTATGAAAGTTACAATTTACCACCCATTTAATGCATCATATTTGTACATGTGTATGTATGTGTATTTAAAAAAAAAAACTCTGTATGCATATATATATATGTGTGTGTGTATATGCGTGTGTGTATATGTATTAGCCTTATAGGTGTAACGTGTAACATACGGGTGTGTATATGTATATATATATATGTATATACCCATGTTTGATAAGCCCCAATTTTGAAAATCTCCGGAAACTTTGGTGACAAAAAACATGTTTTCTCAGAATGTCCATGGGTTTTCTATGGTTTTCTGTCCAAGGGGCCCAGTGGCCATTGGCTGCCGCCTTCATTAGGGCATTCTCCCCGCGCTCCGTCGCGTAGTCGGCGGCCGCGTCGTGAGTCTTCACCAGCAGTTCCTGGAGTTGGGGCCGTGAGGCGACTGGTGGGCTATCAATGCCCCAAGGGGGGAACACCCATAAGTTGGGACATGGGTGCCCCCATGACTATGGTAAAATATATATATATATATATGTATATATATATGTATATATATGTATATATATATGTATATATATATATGTGTGTGTATGTATGTATCTTATATACACACCGTATATATGCACTTTTTAATTGAAACAGCCCCAACTAAGGGCCCCCTTGATGGACATGAAATGAACAGAAAAATGCGACAAACCATATATATATATATACATGCTGCAAACCTACGCAAAACCTACTCCCCCCAGGATTTGGAATGATTGGTATGAGCTCTGATTCAAAGACATGCACATATCTACCTCATCTACCCGTTAACTTTGAAGAGTAACACCTCTTTCAGTTTACCGGAAGTCAACAGCTCCCTGTAATGCAAGTTCAAAAGCGGCCAGCGGTTTCCTACGAAATACACACAAAACCCAAATTATTTCTCCACATCATTGACATCATGCATGTCCAAATGTTTTTGTGGTTGAAGAACCCCCGCACTTGATCTGGATGTGGTAAACCCAATCGTTGTCAGGACCCAAATGCTTCGAGGTAAAAGCCATGAAATGATGTCAAACAGTTGTGCTCCGGTTTGCTCATGTTTGTTGGCTATTTCTACTTCTACCTTTGTTTCTTCACCACTATTACCATTGTTGAATTGTTGGCACGGCATCGCCACACTGGTCCAAAAAATTGGATTGATTGTCGTTGCTTGCTCGTTGGTCACTAAGAATATGAATATGCAATACTGTCAATATCAGGTAATTGTACCAAGGTGGCTGTACTGCTAGACACCACTACTGTTAATCATCGTGTGCTGTGAACCTTGTTTCCCAAACAGTGTGTCCACACTAAGGGGTTCTATCTATATAACTGTAATTGTTGGATAAATTCTTGTGAAAAATTGTATCCCCGTCAGATCCTTGCAAAAAGAAAGTGTGAGTTCTTGGAAAGGGTCCGAGAAAGGAGGTCTTACAGGTGTCTTTGAAGGGTCCTTGTATCGAGCTCTTGTGGGTTCCTGGTAGAGAGATTGGATACTTGCGAGTTCCTCTGAAGGATCCTTCTAGCAAAATCCTGTGAGTTCCTTCAAGGGCTTCTTGCACTAATATTCAGGGAGTCCTTTTGTGGAGACCTTGCAAGTTCCTTTCAAAGATCTTTGTATAGAGTACAGATCCAAGTGATGGTAAAATAACTATATATTTTGATAATTAAACCCCCACTGCACCACCATAACTTTGTTGGCGAAACCCTAGGCAAACCGCTAATGTTGTTTATAATCATCCGGGTTATATCCACATTAATCCCCAGTATACCTCATGATCTCGGCATATATATATATATATGTGTGTGTGTGTTATATATATATATATACGTATATATAGCCTATATAGATGCTTGTATTCCCAAGAAAAGTATCGCAGCAAATTACCACCCTGAAAAATATCCCGTCCAGGCGTCGCAAATGTCAATGCTCCCAGCCAACGAGGCCCACATTAAGACCGTCCAGCCATAGTCGTCCTTCACATCCTGTGGATAAAGGGAAAAAATGGCACCGAATGGATGCAGGCATCGGCATAGGCCCAAAACATGTCAAACTGCATCAAACACCTGTAAAATGTGACAAAATCATGACATATCATTCAAATTCAAGGCTTGTTGATCAATTATGACACAATTACGATCAGTCCCAACCAGATTGAAATGAAAATGTTGGATGGTTTCCCAATGCAAACTATCATTTATGGAGGCTTAGGACCCAAGAACAGGTCTCACAATTCGGGAAACAACATTGGTTGGATGTGTTCATGAAATTCCATGACCGAAAATGATCAGCCCGTGCCCGGGCAAAATAGATAAAGACTGAACCCTGAACCCGAACGCATGAAGAATGAACATGTGACGCTAATTGGTAGAGAAATTGGATTTCACACAAGAACTGAGAATCCACCATTTGTAGATAATTGTCCCATTGAAACATATTAAAACCTCCATTAATAGGTGACTTCCCAGCCATATTTGATGGGATGGTAGCAATGGATTTGGGGGATGGATTCAGTGCTGCGGCATGGTGTCTTCATCCTGAACTGGAAATGGGCTGCCTTTGGAATGCCCTTCGCAACTGGCATTACGGTGAGGTTGTTTTGAGGTCGCTAGATTTTTGTTTACCATGACTGGAAGCATGCTGCCAGATCAGCCAAGTATGCAAGTTCTCTCCGAAAATTGACCCCTTCATCCTCACCTTCTCTATTTTTTTATATGGCAAGTTTGGGGCACACCACCCCAAACTTTGAACCTCAGAAGTGTGGCCCCCATGGGCCCTCACCAGGCCGAGCTTCCATGGAAGCACCTTCATCAATCAGCAGCCGCAAGGCTTCCGATTCATCGTGCTCCGCGGCTTTCCTCAAGCAATGCCACCAGCAAAAGCGTCACGGGTTTATTCCATAAACAGGAAACTGGGAGTCGCTCAGTCTTTGTTCAGGGATGCACTATTGTACTCGTATGAATCTACTTTAGACTAGTCGCAAAAGGACTCTGGGATCAAAGCATGAACATGCAGCATACCCACGCTTCAAACCACGCACCCATCACAGACTTCCCATCAGATTCCCTCAACATTGCCTTGGCCAAGGATCATCAGCGCAGTTGCACCATCATCATCCTTGACGTCCAAGATCCTCTGCCTATCCATGCGCATGTTCTTCTGCGCGTCGCCCATCATGGTGGTCCCGCTCTTCTTGCCTGGACCACTTGGCGACCATCCATTTTAGTGGTGAAATAAACCGGGCCATACAGTCCTTCAACTAGCTGCGTAACTAGCTTACATTGGGCAACCCATCCCTACCACTTGGTTGTCATCATGGCCGCCAACCCCCACGTCATCCAAGCAGCTGACTCAGTTGATGAGGCCTCCCAGATCCCCCTTGTGAACACATTTCCACCTAGTGCCAACCGGTTGCGTTGCATCAGTTGGGAATCGATCAGGAACTTGATCACATCTGTGTGCCCACCTTTGCCTTAGGCCCCCCAAGCACATGCATGCCAGCCCTTGCCAGTGTCTTGGCGGTCTCCAGCAATTGGCAATACAACCCTCAAAGTAAACTCTCCAAGAAGCAGGTGTTCATCCACATGTTCCCTGCGGAAAGCCAACAGTGGCTGGGCTGTTCCACTTCCCAAAGGTGCCAAAAAAAAGTGGTGCCAAGCGAGCAAACCCACCGTAATGATCCGTAATGCCTTTTACTTCTGGTTGGTTGATACAGGTTCCCATTATGGGACATAATTCCCCATCATCAACCAGGTAACATTTGATCCCCTATAATCATCAACCAACCATCATTTGTCAATTTTTTCTCCCCCTAATTCTTGATTCAAACTTTTTTAACCCCCATCAATGATGGTCAAATCCCCATGAAAGGCCGCTACAAAAAACAGGATTTCTTGTCGCCCGCTGCTCCAATTGTGATGCCAAGAAGCAGGCTTTCATCAAGGACGTTTCTCCCGCGTCGTCTTTGGCGGAGATTCTAGCGCCCCGCTCCACCAAGAATCTTACTATCTCAGCACAGGGACGCAGGGGTCTAAATCTAGTCATACTTAACTTGGCATTTTGATCATTTTGTTGTCTGGGCTCTTGACAAAATCAAAGAAAATGCAAAAAAAAAACGGGTTACCCTCTGGTAATTTAACATAGCTATGGAAAGATCCACCATGTTTAATGGGAAAATCCACTATTTCTATGGCCATTTTTCAATAGCTTTTTGTATGACATAACCAGAGGGTATCCGATCCGCAAAAATCGGCCGTTTTTTTTGCCAAGGGTGATCCAAGGGACCTGCATGTGTCCCATCTCTGCAGCGTACATCAGGGCGCTCATGCCTTCGGTATCCTTCTGATCTACCTTCACTTTGGGCTCCTCGCACGGCCGAAAGCCCTGGAAACAGCCAAAAATAACGACCTTTGCAAAATCCAGGCGCCACAAAATATACAAAATCATCAATCATCATCTATCATCATCATGATCATCATCATCAATCAATCAAACAAACAAGCAAGCAAGCAAACAAACGACAAAAAAAACAATCAATCAGTCAGTCAATCAATCAATCAAACAAACAAACAAACAAACAAACAATCATCGTCGTCATCATGATGTTGTGGCAAGGAAACCGATGGAAAACGACACATCCGATACAGCAACTCGCCGTACCATAGGACTGGTTCCGGTCCCTGAGAGCACGCTGACAGGCATCTTCTGAGCCGCTCTTCACTGCCTGAGCCAGCTGGTGTCCTAGCAGAATTTGAAGCTGAAAAAAATCCTTGACATCTTCGGACAGAAAGATGTACTTGAATACAGGCAATTATCTTCATGTGTGCTATTGTACAGCCAGCACTTGAGCTATGCCCCAAAGTCTTTCGGGACGTTATTGTAGTTTAGCTCGATATTTCTTACCCTGGATTCCCTATCGGGACTATGCAGTCCAATATTTGAATCAAGGCCATCCACAAGCTCTCCCACTTGGCCTCAATCAAGGGGTACACGGTGACAGTTGCACCTTTCCCCTGCTGACTTTTAAGCGCTGCTAGCAAGCTGCTCGTCATGGCGGGGAGGGGCCAGCTCCCAAGGATGCCAAGTATGCTGCAGAGATATTGCTCGGTCTTGCATGATTCACTATCATCGTTATGACTATGTAAACGTGATCGTACACCTACAGTGTGTATATATATATATAGAGTTATATATATATATAGATAGATAGATATAAATATATATATATATATATAATAAATATATAGATAGTTCATGATTGCTAAACACTCGTATACCAAGAATCATCATAGATCAGCAATCATGATTTTCAAGACCTTCACCTCGCAGGGACTGGAGCCGCGGCTCGGTTGGCAATTCCTCACGTTTTTAGGGGGGGTTGGGACATTGATCTTTAATTGATATGAATATTCCACGAATATTCCTGCATAGTTTTCCTGGATGTTTGGGGAGATATGGAATGCATATGGACCTTTTGGATCCTTTTGGTGTGTTTTTTCGGGTGTCGTTTTGGGATGTTTTGGCCCTTCGAACCACCTGCTTTTGGGATGGACAAAACCGGGCCACTGTCCACCACGTCGCCGCAGCTGGGCCCTGGACGTTGCATCTTCCTGATGGCTTGAGATCATCACTCCCCAGTGGCTGACCAGAACTGTTTTTGATGGTTAATAGAGGCATTTCCAACCATTGACATTATCCGATTTTATTATATACATATAGACTTATAATATATATATATATATCGGATCATCATCATCATCATCATCGTCATCGTCATCGTCATCGTCATCATCATCATCATCATCATCATCATCACCATCACCACATCCCAAACTGCGCACCTGTACGCAGGGCCTGGACATCTTCAAAATATCTGGGTAGCGTCCACGGTGGGGTCCTCAGAGGCGTGACCTCTCCGCCTAAAAAATGTTGAAAGTTGCTTCTTGATGGCTGGATATCTGTTGAGGTGGTAAAAACTGTGTAAAACTCTGAGATTGATCCGACCCTGGCTTTCCTGACATTCCAGCCTTATGGCCACAATCCGCACAATCTGCAAGCAAGAATCAGAAGTTTCAGTTGAGCTGCCAAAATGCTTCATGTCAGATTTGAGCCAAAGCATTTGTTCAGGCAGACACTCAGCTCTGGGAAAATGGTGAAAACATGTGAAAACCATCTTTGAAGGATCGGACTTAGAGAGTTTCTATTTACAGCAATCTTGCAGACAAGTCATGGCCCCCCGCAAATTCACAGGAGATGCGGATATTTCTTTGCAAAGTGCCACTGGGCAGTGATCAGGACCAAGAAAAGGTATGGCGCAATGAAAATCTGTCTGCACCCTGGCTCCCCACTGCTTAGATATCATCGGCTTGACATTTTCCTGCTCCTTGCAGAAGTCGCAACTATGCAACCTGAGTGAGCAGCAGGAGTGTCGATCCCAAAGGTGAGAAACTAGAGCGACCTGCCAAAAAAATGGCTCTGGAATGTTCTGGAGCATCTGATTTTATGCACCATCTGGGTCATTTGCACCCGTTGGGGTCATTTTAATGTGGCCATTTTAAGGGGTACTCAACTTGACTTGACACCAGTGCCTGTAGGATATCCAGTCTTCAAGCTCATCCAAAATAAGATACATCAAAATGCCCTGACAGCTCTCCGAGACCCAAGTTGCCCCAGAAACAAAAAGATAAATTTGATAGTGACCATTCTCCATTGAAAAAAGAAGCCTCTGGGCAAAGAGGTGCTCCAGCAGGTGTCAGCGTGAAGAAACTTCGCCTTTACCCACCATTTGTTTACCATATTAATGTCACCTTGACTTTTTTTGGTCTAGTTCTTGGGTATGATAGTGCAGGATAGGGGTCACAACTCACGACGTCTTAGAAGCCAAACGCAGAGCTCCGTTTGCAATCCTGTTGGGTAAGGAACCTTTGAGGTTCTCGCAGGACAGGCCAACCAAAGCCTGCATCTCTCCCTTCAGGCACCTTGGCGGACATCTTGCAAGATCCATACGGGACTCCAGAGAAAGAACACACAATCTCGGACAGTCCCTCAGGGTGCAGCTGCTCGAGGATTACCTTATCCCGCAAATCAAAGGAGCCAGTGCAAAACATGATGATGCAACCCTAGGCTTCAGCCTTCCAGCCATGCACTTGAGCAGTGTCAAGCCAGTTATGGAAGGGTTCCACTCTCTGAAATTATCCCTAAACAGCCTGCTTAGGGCCATGTAATAATTGCACCACCATCCATGAATCAACCAACCCATATTTTATCACAACTGCCCAGTTTCTAGCCTTCACCCTCCAAGCATCAAGCTTCACCCCGGACATCTCCAGCCCATCCCAGCTCCTTTTTTCCGCATCGCAGATCGCATCTCTCACGCCTTGTCCACGCTGTGTTTCTTCTTCTCATAGGCCGAGATGATGTGCTTCCCCGTGGCCGACTTCTTTAAGCTCTCCTCAGCCGCCTCAGGCGATTGTGTCGCGAGACCAGGGAACTCCCCAGGTTTACCAAATTTGATTGGATGATTTTCCTGTTGGGATTCTCCAGCCAATGTGGTTGGCATCACCAATGATGGTTAAACATGGCTAAACCATGGCTAAACCATGGTAAACCCATGGTTAAACCATGGTTAAACCATGGTTAAACCACATTCATCCGGTGGTGATCTTCTCGGGCCTCAATCCTCTCCCTGAGCTCCAGCCAGTCGTCGCCACGGCTGTGCTCAATGATGCGCTGAACTGTGTAGTTACCGAACTTGTCCTTGCCGTGGGAAAGCCATTTTTAGCTAGCGACATGGGGAGTAAAAAAAATGTAAAAAACAAAAGGGTTCGAAAAGTCAAAAACCCCCTGATAATCTAACATAGCCATAGCCATGGAAAATGGCCATGTTTCACAGGTAAACCATCTACCAATGGGTTCATTTTCCATGGCTGTGTTGAATTACCAAACGGTAAACAACGACGGAGTTGTGGTCTCCATGATGTGTATTTTCTCATCTGCTTGAGCCACCAAAAAATGGCCAACCACTGAGCTGAAGTGAGATCAATAGATCATCTCCTGGCGGACCCTTGATTCCGACAACTTCAATCCTTGCAGAAACTCTACATCCATTCATCCCTTCAATATCCCTTCATCCTGCCACAGTTCCCCAGGGGTTCCAGTTATCAAAGTTTATCAATCTATGTTATGGTTCACATCATTTCACATCCCCACTTCAGATGGTGTCGAAAAGTGCTGGAATCTCCACCTTTCAGGGTTGATCCACCCATGGCCTTCATCAATCTGGCGATGGGCGCGTTGGGGTCCGATTTTTCACCCAGCACCGCACGCATCAAGGCGGACCTCACGATCATGGCGGGTATATAAGTAATACAGAGAGGGAGGGAGAGAGTTATATATATATATGTGTGTGTGATTTAAAATCTGTAGATATATCATACCTTTTTCCTGAATCATACATATACAAATGATATGTTTATGAATATTATATATATAGGTATGCGTGCATGTATTGCATTATTCTTTCAAAAGAATGTTGTCAAATATGATCAATACCGGAGAATGTTTTGTGGTAATCATCAGGATATGTACCTTGACCACAATTGAAGAAATCGCCAACAAAATTGGTATAACATTCCAAAATGGGTAGTTGTGTGGGGAGTAAGCCGGTCATCGATATCAGCGACGGTATGAGCAAAAACTCATACTGGTTGGTGGTTTCAACCCCGCTTTAAAGTGTCTGTCAGTTGGGATCACCCTTCCAAAATCTTCCAAATAGGGTTGAACAATGGTGAGCATGAAAAAATGAAACCACCTACCAGACATATCGTCTATACCGTCTATACCGTCTATACCGTCTATACCGTCTATACCAATAAGCTCTCTTTCATCCCCCTCCATGCCCAGCCCACCTCTCTTCCACTAGATCTTCAGCATGGCTTCCTGCCAGATGATGAGCTGATGATGGGACCCCTGGGAGATTCTTGGGCCGTTGTTCTGCGGGAGGCTTCCCCACAGCAAGACCTTTGGAGGATCACCATTCCCCAGTTGATGGTGTCGGGGTTGCAGTTCGAAGCGCAGAAGCTCCATCAAATGAAATCCCAATGAAATTGGCGCATCAAGATTGGAAGATTCAACAAAACCAAGTGACAGGCAAAAAAAATTGACCCCAGCTTGCACCCCTGGCACAGGGTGAAGCCACGCCCCTCCTATGGTGGAAATCTCAAAGCATTTCTCCACCACATTGCTGGAAACCTGCTTTGCAGCTGGCTGTGCAGGCCGGTGAATTCCCCCAACTCCAAAAAGGCTAATTTATATATATATATATGTGTGTGTGTATGCATGTATGTATGCATGCATGCATGCATGTATGTATGCATGCATGCATGTATGTATGCATGCATGCATGCAATGTATGTATGTATGTATGTATGTATGTATGTATGTATTTATGTATTTATGTATTTATGTACGTACGTACGTACGTACGTACGTAGGTAGGTAGGTAGGTAGGTATGTAGGTAGGTATGTATGTATGTATGTATATACGCGCAAACACCCCGTTTCGCCCACACCCTTCTTGTCTTGGGAATATCAACAAAGGTATTAGGGAATATGGAAAGTCCCACCCCCATTAAACTTTACATTCATTTTACATTCATTGAAGATCTTCAATAAGAGTTTAATTCTCCCACCCCAGTTAAACTTCTACATTCATTGAAGATCTTCAATGAGGGTTCAATTCTCCCACCCGCGTTAAACCTCTACATTCATTGAAGATCTTCAACAAGGGTTTAATTCTCCCACCCCCGTTAAACTTCTACATTCATTGAAGGCCTTCAAGAAGGGTTTAATTCTCCCACCCCCGTTAAACTTCTACATTCATTGAAGATCTTCAATCAGGGTTTAATTCTCCCACCGGGGTTAAACGTCTATATTCGTTGAAGATCTTCATTGATGATGATGATGATGATGATGATGATGATGATGATGTGGCGGAACGAACCCGCACAGGTCCCTCTGCTGCGCGTTCTGATTTAGAACATCAAGTTAACCATAATGCTAAAATATCAAAATTTTACCACGTTTTCAGATCATACGAAGAAGGCGGGCCAACAGGCGCGGGCAGGACGAGGTGTTTGGCCGTATGTATATATATATAGTTATATATATATATATATATTTATATATATATATATATATATATATATATATGTGTGTGTGTGTGTGTGTACGTACATATATAAACATATATTTATATAAAAAAATATACAG
>Ga0126342_10018814_pt1 | contig 11806 bp, 10 predicted proteins | sample Cyp1metagenome_FD_92528 | JGI IMG/M metagenome (GOLD analysis project Ga0126342, IMG submission 92528) | Coral microbial communities from Lord Howe Island, Old Settlement Bay, Australia - Cyphastrea 1 metagenome | ecosystem: Host-associated > Invertebrates > Cnidaria > Coral ... | reverse complement strand
CCTCTTGCTGCTGCTATGAATTTTAGCTACCTTTACATCCGGTCCCCAAATAGGAAAACACAATGGAAAAAATCACCTCCCGGGGGCGAAACACCATGCCTCTGAAGGACGGAGAAACCCCAAAATTGCACCCCGAAAATGCCTAACGTAACTTCTGAAACCCATAGAAAATGATGTTTTTTGATGCTTTTGGCTCCTTTTTCCTCTTGCTGCTGCTATGAATTTTAGCTACCTTTACCAGTAGTAGTAGGAGGAGGAGGAGGAGGAGTAGCAGCAGTAGCAGTGCAGTACCTCTTCTTCCCTTACGCGCTCCCCCTTGCGTCGGCCGGGGTCGGCGGATTATGTATGACTCCATATGACACATACACACAAATACATACACACACACATATATATATATATACACGTGTAGCCATTGAGGCGCTCAGATATTCAACCTTTGATGCACGAGATGGAAGAGGCTCATAGCGCCAACGGTGCAGCCAATGGCGATGGGAAGCAACCTGGATTGGCAAAGGGGGCTAGAGTACCGATTTTGTATTCAAACCGTAGGGATACCTATCAACCCAATGTAATGGGATTGGATAGGTGTATTTGTTTCATGGCTGGTGTGTTTTTTGTTTTTCTCAGGATATACTGGAGGATTTCACCAAAATTCATGGGTAAATAGTGGGGATACAACCGGGATATATCTAACCACGTACTAAGCACTACAGTAATACATACATACATACATCATACATACATACATACATACATACATACATACATACATACATACATACATACATACATACATACATACACACATACATGCATACATACATACATACATACATAATTATATATATATATATGATGTCTATGACAGTTGTGGGGGTTCCACGCGCAGTGTCGTCTCATAATTCAACATAGGCATGGAACATGGCAGTGTTTATAGAATAGGACATAATGCATAAATGAACCATTTTCCATAGCTATGTTAAATCACCGGGGTACGGGCAAAAACAATGGGAACTGGTTGATTTCTGAACCGTTTCAACCTAACTCTATAATTATGAATATTCAAAAAAACAATAAAACCCGATTGACCCATTTATTGTTTGCAGTTTGTTTGAAAATTGCTGGTTTGTAATAGACAAACTCATCTCACAGCCTAAAGCACCAAAGTAAACAGATATGTTTGGCTTGACAAGGCTTGACGACACTGAGGCAGCCTGGGCTATACCAAAAGTTCGGCAGCAAGTTGGGTGCCATCGTTCAGCTGTTGAAGGAGATCAAGTTGAAGGATACGACAGTGGCTCTAGTTGAATTCACCAATGGAGCTGGGGTGAATCCCATCCCCCCACCACTGAGGGAGTTACACTTATTTGGGACCATGAAATGGGGATATGTGAATTTTGGGAAATGGGGTGTGCTGTTTTGACTTTTGAAATTGGGTAATGATACTGAACATTCCCAAGATTTCAATTTTGATTCATACACAAACAGGATTGCTTCACAAGGGTTGACCCCGCTTGAATTCAGTGCCTTTAGAAGCAGACTATTTGCATTTACTTCGTCAAATTGGAAATTGGTAAATTTGAGTACCTCTTAGCTGTCTTGGCAGTCCATTCATAGACCTCAGATCAAACACACTTGATCCTAGTGTGTAAATGGTGTTCCTCCTGCCCAGTCCTGCCCAGTCCTGCCCAGTCAATCTCGTTTTCTTCCGATCAGCGCAGATGGCCATTTGAGATTGGTCATGTGGTTAAATCAAGACCTATGTTGATTTATTATGGGGAGAGGAATCTCCATTTACCAGCTATTTTGGTGTGAACAACACGGGCCCCCAGGGTTTTGACACACACATGACTCCAGTTCTCAGCCAGTATTGACAGGTTGAGTAAACCCATATCATATATAAATATGCCCCTCCCCTTTATATATATATATATATATATCATTATATCACATATATATATATATGTCCCAATTAAGGCCATGAATCCCCATCATAGTCCCATAATAGAATGTCATATATCACATACAGTAATATCATTGATATCGCCATATCTTCGCCATCATATGCCATTATTATATCCTATTGCATTCATTGTTGTTAGTGGTTTACCCAATATGTTCCTATTATATAATATATATATAGGGTCCATGTACCCTCCAGTAAATGTGGAAAATCCACTATTTGTATACATCATGTTCATAGGGAAGAACGTTGGTTTTTCACTTCTTGTATGTTTGCCCTAAGATATATAGAATTAAAACCATTCATAGATGATTTTCCCATTTATGGATGATTTTCCCATTAAAACCTGCATTCCCAGCTACAAACCTCCATTGATGATTATGGATCATTCGCTTTCTCCAAGGCCAAATGTATCGTCTTTTGCCAGTGGGATTCGCTTCTGGCGAACATCGCTCGTGCCTTTCACGACTTCGGCATCCGCTACGCGCGCTTGCACGGCTCCGTCTACGCGCGTACGCGGACGTTGGCGAATTTTCAAGGAGTCCAGGGTGGCTCTCATCCCAGAGATCGTACGGTATTCCAATGTGGCGATGGAAAATCAATGAATGCTACAAATGGAGATTTATCCATTGCAATGTTTGTATGACCCATAATACATACATACATATATATATATACATATATATATGTATATATATATACATAATTATATATATCTATACATAATTATATATATACTGCATATATATATATATACATATATATATATACATGTACCTGGAGCATGATATGCTTATGACTGACTTACCAACCCCAAGTTTTTGCAAACGGTTCAAGCATGTTGTTTGGGATATGGGGATGAGCCCCCCATGGATACTGCTGCTTTTTGTGGGGACAGAATGGAATACAATGGGATAAATAAAACCCATAAGTTACATTATGTTTTGGGTTTGTGTGGAAATCATTGATTTACCTCCAATTTATGACCATTCAGATGTTTGTTTTTTCACCACGCGGTGAAATACCGTGGATTTTTTTGAGAACCCAAAGTGAGCAGCGCGCCAGTTCGCACTTGCAGGTTGATTGCAAAATTTTATATTGGAATTATCAGAATTTATCAGGAAGAAAAAACTGCCAAAGTGGGAATGGGAAATCAAATCAACACAATTTTGAATCCGGGCCCCTGGATACACTCACTATGACTGTTAATGTCGAGACCGTACAGTTCAGACGAAGAGAAGCCCTGCTTGATCCAACCAGAAACAGGAGTATGACTGGAAATTTGAGCATTGCTGAGGTTGCAATGGCTTTATGGGTCGCAAAGCATCATCAGATATCATCAGCGTGGTTTCATTTTGGACTTAACATCTCAACTTGTGATGATTATACTGTATATATATATATATCCCCAATTGCACCAATAGATTTATTTTTTTTCCTCAAGGGTGGTGAAATTGGTTTAGCAAGTTTCACCGTCAACCAGAGACTGTCATCAATATAACATATAATGCCTGTATGTAATATATACATATATATATATATACATGTTGATCATGGCAAAGCTTGCCTTTTTTTGGTTGGGTACCATCTCTATATATATATATATATACATACAAATACATAAACAGTTTCGCTCACCTGCACCTTTGCAGGAGCCAAGTCCAATGTCGATGTTTTGCTGCTGTCCTTGGAGCATAGTGCCAGCGGCACAAACTTGACATGTGCCAATCACGTGACGCTGTGCAGAAGTCGGTTTCACGGGTATTTAATCAACATGATTCAACAAGAATAATTGAGATATAATATGTATTGGTTATTTATATAGAAAACACAAACAATAATTGGATATAATTGGGGAGTATATAGATATTTATGTATAACAAACAAACAATAGTGAGGATATACATAATGGCTAAACACAGAAAAATGGTGTGAAACCAACCATTTTTCTGGTGGTATGATATGGGGGAGCATAGGAATTTATGTGGACTTAACTAATCAACAATATGCAATCCCTGAGTGTGTCTGAAAATCGGGAACATTATGATCAACTTTTTTTCAGACGAGACTATATACTATATCTGGAAGAGATGTTTTCTGTTTTGAACAAGAAAGTGAACAGAACCACAATTATACCTCATACAAAATGATATGGGTATGGGTCAATACCTATAGATACATTTTTAGTGGGATGAACATCCATTTACCAGCTATTTTGGGGTTCACTAGGTACCAGGGTTTTGACCCATCCCCATATAGCTGGGAAATATGAGTGTTTTTGCACCAAACGTTTGGTGGGGATTCAACACTTGCGCCGAAATGGGGGATTTCACCGACCACTTTTGGGTACCCAAAATGTGACCTCCTGGCATAGCCCAACAATTACCCTCTGGTGAACTAACATAGCAATGGAAAATCACCATTTTTAATGGGAAAATCCACTATAAATCACCATTTTCAATTGCTATGTTAGTTCACCAGAGGGTAGCAATCTCAATTCTGGGAAAATGATCATCAACCATTCAGATTCATGATATAGCTGGGAACTGGGCGGTGTCCATGGACATCCCCACAGGTTACCCCTGGTGTAACTCCCCTATTTTGGTTTCACCGCTGCTATGTTAGAGCTGGATATGGGAGTCTATTGCTCCATGTGTTTTTTTGTTACCTGAGACAATAGTCCCAATTTTCTGCATTATACTCTGAGTGACTGTTCTTCCAAGTTCATGTAGCACCTAAATACCATAATCAATTATTATAAGACACCTCCATATCTAAAAGTAGTTCTATGTAATAGTAATTCTACATACCTCCTCTATTACTATACTGATACCATCTCTATACCTTCACTATACCTTTTCATGATACCTCCAAAGTCAACCTGACTTCATTAAGTTGGGAATATGTTACTGTATATACCGCATCTATCTATCTATCTATCTATCTAATCTATTCTAATCTAATATAATCTAATCTATTCTAATCTAATCTAATCTTATCTTATCTAATCTAATCTAGTCTATCTTAATCTAATCTAATCTAATCTAATCTAATCTATTCTAATCTAATCTAATCTAATCTAATCTAATCTAATCTATCTATCTATCTATCTATCTATTACATCAAAATCATCAGAAAGTGACAATATTCACCCATAGTCACTATTAATATACACCCATATTCACATATATTCATATATCTATATACCGTATGCCACCATTTTGATGGTTTCAGGATCTTTTCACTGAAAAATTCAGCGCCAGCTCTCAGGATCTTGGTGCATCCCATGAGTGCAGAGAGCTCAGAACAGTCCATCGCCTTCGAACTGCAGGCCATCGGTCGTGTAAGGCGCTGGGGTCAACCACGGAACGAGGCGGGGCCGAAAAACCATGGGTGAATTGATGTGTTGAAGAAGCCAAAAGTTGGAAAATGGTGATGTTCATAGGTTAACAACGTTTGTTAAGATGTTCATGGTGAAATTTTTGATAGGTGTTTTTTTATAGTTGGAAAATTCATTGTTTTTCATATAGGTTGATTCAATGATTTAAGACAAATCTGATCATCTGCCGAACACCACCGATTACCGGCGAAATATATAAATTTGTGTTTTCCTTGTGAAAGTATGGCCTTGCCCTCGGGTAGTTTAAAATGGCTCGCTGCAAAATTCTAACTTTTCATAGGGAGACATAGGGAGCATTCTACCTTATAACTTTTACGTTGATGATTTGCTATTGCCAAGGTTGAATGAAGTATTAGACATCAAGAACGTGTATTCAGTGGTAAGAGTTTCACCAATGGATAGTGGAAATTGGATTAGTCACGCATTGTCCAAAAAGAGGGGATAGGCTCCGAAATTGAGCTATTCTAATTGGAGCTTGATGACTGTGATGATTTGGTGGTACCCTATTTTCAGATCATATCTCAGAAGCATAGGATGGTTTAGGATGGTCTAGGAATGTTTGGGATGCTGATGACCCATTTTTGCTGAGCTTTGGTGTGAACTTCGGATTGGCTGGAGCATTGTAGCCAAACTGATCTATCGTTTTTTTCCTTATGACTGGGTTTTGCCACGTGAATCTTAGTAAGCGTAAACCTCTAGCAGGAGTTCAACAAACATGAAGTTTACCCTCTGGTAATAAAACATGACAATGGACAATGCCCTATAAATGGAGGTGTGAATAGGAACATTAACTAGAATTGGTGGATTTCAATGTGTTTTTTTACCCTGGAGGGTAGGAGTCTTCAGGATTTCCAGGTTCTCAATGTTGATCAAGCTGCTGGATGCAGGTGCACGTGTGGCGCTTCTGCACTTTGGGCACCATCGAGGATTTGGGCTTCAGTAAGTGTCAGCCTTGGGGGCCGTTGGGACGACATGTTGGCCGATGGCAGGAGGAAATCACGAAACAACATCAGAAGGAGATCTACGAGAGTAGTCAGAGTTTTGCCATGGCCCAACTGGAGGAGGGAAAGGGATGGAAATGGCATGTCATGAGACTAAGTGGGATAGTCATGGTATATTTATGATGTTTGTGATTTATATAGATTAGTTTGTTATTTTTGTTTTATCATTATTTATTAATATCATTATTATTTATTATTACGTGATTTACATATTTATCTATTTATTATGTGTCATTATTGCTATATATATGTATATACATATATATATATATTGCAATCATAATAGTTGTTGTACTTGTTATTACTATCATCTGCAAGATATATATTATTTGTTGCAGTAAGGGAATATATGTATGCGTTGGATTGTATCTTGATTTTGTTTCTTGGGCAGCTAATACAATAGGGTGGGGTATACTGTTGAATGACTTTATCCTTCTAAGAACAGTGTCAACATTGGTTATGCATTTTTTCCTAGAATCCCTGATCCTGCCATCAAGCATCTTCGGCATTGCTGTAATCTGTAGTTTGGTGCAGGCTAGAATTAATTGATTCCCAATTTGAGACGCATCAAGTACCTTATCAAGAATCACTTCTTTGAAGCAATGTTGGAAAGGTTTCTTGATGAAACAACGCTGTCAGAGGGACATGACGTCAGGTTTCTTGGACATAGCATGCGTTGTCAGGCACCTCCAGCAGAAAGTGGGAACAGCAGTGTGCTCAGTTTCAGTCTTGTTGCATGTGTTGTTCATTGAATTATTGAATTGCAGGGTTGATGATGATTGAACCATCGATCACAAATTATGGGAGTAAGTTGATGATTTGATGGTGGTTGATGCTTTAATCATCCTTAACTTACTCCCAGTTGAAACCAGAGGAAGCTTGGTGCTGAGGTCAGAGACCCAAGAGGAAGAGAGGCGAAGATTTGCGATTTGATTTACAGCCAATGATACCCCCATCCCCCTAATATTGAATACCCGCAGGGACCCATAATATAGATAGGTTATATTAGATTAGACGAGATTAGACTAGATAGACAGATAGACAGATAGAAAGAGACAGGTAGATAGATAGAGATAGATATAGATAGATACATAGAGATAGAATGAGAGAGATAGATGGATGGATGGATGGATAGATCGATAGGTAGATAGGTAGATAGGTAGATAGGTAGATAGATAGATAGATAGGTAGACAGATAGACTCAGACAGATAGATAGATATAGATAGATAGCAATAGATATAGATAGAAATAGATAGATAGAGATAGAAATAGACAGATATATATAGATAAGATACAATAATATAAGATAAAATGGATAGATATATAGACATAGATAGACATAGATAGACATAGATAGACATAGGTAGACATAGGTAGACATAGGTAGACATAGGTAGACATAGAAAGGCAATAGGTTGACATAGGTAGACATAGGTAGACATAGATAGACATAGATATATCCATTGACATAGATAGACAGATAGACAGACAGACAGACAGACAGACAGAGAGATAGAGAGATAGAGAGATAGAGAGACAGATAGACAGATAGACGGATAGATAGACAGAGAGATAGACAGATAGACAGATAGAAAGATAGACAGATAGAAAGATGGACAGATAGACAGATAGATGGATAGATAGATCCATGTCTAAACCATGGTTTCTACTTGTAAGAAGCTACTTCATATTAGGAAGGGATTGATATCGCCACATGAAGCCGATGATGGAAGTGGCAGGTTCGGCGCTCGCAGCAGGGCCTTGATCCCAGTTGCAAATCAGTGAGTATAGCTGAAACTATACTGGCAGTAATATTTAGACATATATCATGTAATATCATGTAATATCATGTAATATCATACACACTATATATATATGTATAAATCGATATTTATTAATATATGCATGAAGTATTTGAATGTATTTGAGAGTTCCTTTGGATCCTGACCAGTCTTGTGAATTCTTCATGAAGACTTTTGCGGCCCAGGTGGTCCTGTGGAAAGTGCGGCCTTGCAAATGAAGTGGGAGCATTGCTGTGCTCCTGCGGTGCAAACAGACCAGGACGACGCGACGTCGATGAAGTCGAGAGACTGTGAGATTGTTGCACTGGGGCAGATCAAGAGAACATCAACCAGCTTGTGCGTTCGGAATTGCTAAGTTGGTTTTTTGTTTACTTCGCCAGGATCTTACCAGGTGTAGATTAGTGCCAGCAGCCATTATCTATCGATAATTACTGTAATAGGTATTAGTAGATATTGATAAATATGAACAGATATCAATAGATTCTAATAGATATTACTGGTTATCAATTGATATTAATAGATGTATATATAATTACTTATCATTATGAATAATAATGATTATTTGTTATTATTAATTATTGTTATTGCGATGATTATGATCAGATTATTATTATATTCTTATTAGATATTCTTAATAGATTATTATTCTTATTATCAGATTATTATTATATTCTTATTATAGCAACCCTACTAATTATAATAAGTTATTACACTATCTATAGATTCGTGCTGTCGCAGTGCGAGTTATATCTCCGATGTTTTTCGACAAATCACTGGGCACCCTGGGAGGATTGGCGGCCGTGACGGAGCCGGCCGTGGAGCGATTTCAAAAGTTGAATGTGCCTTGGAAATCAGCCGTGAAATGGCCATTGGTTATACCATCTGGTTATTTAACATAGCCATGGAAAATCACCATGTTTAATAGGTAAACCATCTATAAATGGGCCATTTCCAATGGCTATGTTAAATAACCCAAGGGTACATTTACCAGTTATTAGTTATCTATAGTTATCCCATTGATTTTTTCAAATCCTCCATGAGTTATAACTGGTTATTTCTATGGGATTATAGATTCTATAATAGAGTTATAAGTACTTGGAACTGGTAAAAGGGCCATAACTGTTGGAATGTCAAACATAACTGTTGGAATGTCAAGCAAAAGGAAAGAGGGTTTCAGGAACCATCAAGAGATGTCAAGAAACATCAAAACATATTCCGTTTTTTTTAAGTCAAGACATGGTATGTTATATGGTGGATATGGTGGTTGATATATCAAGAAATGGGATGTGATCCATGTTTGTTTTCGACGATTTTTTTCTGGGAGGATGATCCCCAAAGACTGACCAATGGTTGAAGGGAATCCATCCGACAGGTAGCTGGTGGAATGGAGATGCAACCAATCCAACCGACATGAAATATACCCTCTGGTAATTTAGCATAGCTATTGAAAATGGTGATTTATAGTGGATTTTCCCATTGAAAATGGTGATTTTCCATAGCTATGTTAGTTTACCAGAGGGTATGTATACTGTACGTTTGTTTTGACTAATGTTCTTCAGAGGCTCGAAATCAGCCACCACAGCAGGGATTGATTCAAGACTTGTTGACACGCACTCTTGATTACAAAACTTGGATGGCTTGATTTTTTTGGGAACCCCGGATAGGAAAGCTGATTCATTTGTGACAAATTAGATGTCTATCTTTTCGTGGGGTTGCTGAAGTCAATTTGGGATCTCTGCCGCACATCTGAATCTAAGGGATACTAACCAGATGGAATCCTAACCTTCCCATGGCTGTAGAAGAAATGGCTGACCATCCCAGAAATTCCATAGTCAATTACTGCCTATGTGGGGATTTGTTTCACAGGGACCCCCAAGAAAATTCAACATCGACAATTCTATTTGTCATCATCTATGTCCCTATCGATCCAATCATCTCTTCAGATGGATCCGCATCCATCATAGAATGGGTGGCCGCCTAGGGATTCTTTAATGTTGTTGTTGACTAACGAAAAAAAAACGGACATTTTTCATCGCCATTTTACCAAGACGGCGATGTCTTGGCCCTGAGGCTCCTGCATCCCTATGCATCGACTTGAGCGATGATGAAGCGATGTAACGGTGAAGTCAAGTTATGCCTGTACATAACTCGTAGAATGAGCTGGGCAAAGCGTTCCAGTGAATGGCTCAAAACTCATGGAAATATGTAACAATTCTCTATCCCAAATCTTTGATATGGGTTTCTCATGGTTATATATATATATAGGTTATACCAAAAATATGGAATACACCAATTGATGCCTGTCAAAAGTGTATTATTTTATTACTCTTTTTCAGTACCCGATCCGATATTTTTGTCAGGTGAATCACCCTGACATCTGAGTTTTGAGCCATGGCTGTTGCTGCAAAAGTATGTGGAAAATGGGATGTTGCCGAAGGGCAGTCCGTCTAATGATATGGATGAAATTGAAGAAAATCCAAAGCCTGGCGGTGTCATGTTTGAAAACAAGTTGCATGTCGTTTGCATTCAATTCTACGGTATCCCATCTATCCATGTGCTCGATGTTTGTTCAGGACTCTGTTTAATATGTTCTTTTGATACTTCAAGCTCCAAATGTGTGGATTCTGTATACCAACACTTACATTTTAGGCATTACCCTCAAACTTGCACAAATTTACAAGCACTTGGGGGGTGCAGTTCCAGTTATCAGTGGATATAGAATGATATATAGATTGACAATTATCAATATTATAAATATATATATATATATCCGAATTAAGTAGTGAAATTGTGTAATTGTGTGGTGATATCTTAACTTTTGGTGGTCCCATTGCTTGTTACCCTGGGGCAAACTAATATCGATGTGGAAAATCACCACAAAGAAAAACACATAATACATCATAATACATATATATATATAATACATATATAATCATATAATATATATATACATAATACATACATATATATATAACGTATAAATGTATAATATATAATTTAATATATATATATAATATCATACAATATAGTATGATATAATATAATATAATATACAGTATATATATATAATATAGTAATATAGTAGAATATAATATCATATCATATAATATAATGTCATATAATATAATATAATACATAATATAATAAATATACAAACAATATTTATATAACCATTTAATATAATATAATATAATACAATACAATATAATATAGTATAATATAATACAACATAATATAATATAACATAATATAATATAATTTAATATAAACAAATATGTAATAATATATATATACAGGTAAATTAATCCATAAATGGGCCATGCTCCACATCTATGTTACCCTGTATTTCTATAGCTCTACCATGTTATGCCCACAACACCCTGAGGCCTGGCTGGCGTTTGAATAACATCCAGAGCGCCCTGACCGTGCGACGTCCCAGACGCGAGAAGGACCGTAGTAATGTCCCGGGAAACTTTGGGAAGTTTGATGTCGTTTATATGATTTACCCATGGAAAATCACCATTTTTAATGGGAAAATCCACTATAAATGCACCAGGCCCTGCCACCCCCCCCCCCCACCCCCCCTCCCACCTACAGCGCCCCCCACACACTCCCCCCCCACACCCTCTCCCCCTG
>Ga0126342_10018813_pt1 | contig 11807 bp, 11 predicted proteins | sample Cyp1metagenome_FD_92528 | JGI IMG/M metagenome (GOLD analysis project Ga0126342, IMG submission 92528) | Coral microbial communities from Lord Howe Island, Old Settlement Bay, Australia - Cyphastrea 1 metagenome | ecosystem: Host-associated > Invertebrates > Cnidaria > Coral ... | reverse complement strand
ATGCCAGATAGAATGCCAAATAGAATGTCAGAAGATATGTCAGATAGAATGCCAGAAGATTTGCCAGTAAGAAAATGTATAAATGTCATGGTGGGGATCACACGAAGTAAAGTAATTTTTTGTGACAAACTCCAGCACAATGTCTCGAGAGAATTGCGACTCCATGGCGGCTTTAAATGCTCGTGCCAGTGATGGAGGCTGTCGAACTCAAGGGTTTTCACCTCTGCCCCGGTGAATCAAGCGTTTCAGAGGCTAGGATACATCTGCAAATCAATGCTGAGCGCAATATATATATATATATATATATATATATCAAATAAAATCAAATAAAATCAATCCTCATCCACCACAAAATCGTTGCTGGAGCGTTCTTCTCAGAAACTAGGGCCATCCGCAGATCTCGCTCACCTTCTTGGCCGGTAGATCGCCTCCGTCGCCAGCAAGGCGTAAGCCATGCTTCGGCTGGTGCCTTGTAAGGCAGTCGCATGGCGCAGGTCGGGATGGAAGGTGTACCCATTGCTCTCAGCCGAAGCATGGCTTACGCCTTGCTGGCGATGGAGGCGATCTACCGCAAGACCTGCTGCTTCGGCGGCATCCTGATGAAGATGGCGGAGACGGTGAGCGAAATCGGCGGATGGTCCTAGTTAGTTACTTGCTGAGAAGCCAGGAGAATGTTCCAGCAACGATTGATTGATTTGATTTAGCGCTCAGCATTGATTTGCAGATGTATCCGAGTTCGGCAGAGGTGAAAACCCTTGAGTTCGGCAGCCTCACTTTTGAGGCCAAGCCTGTGGACTTCACGCTTGAGCCAAGAGCAGAGCCTTCTGATGGTCCAACATGCTACCCATTACCTGTAACGCTTCATTGCCTACATGGGTGACATGGGTGCTGTATCAAGGCGTAAAAATGTCAATTGTCAATTTTAGCGAACATGCAGCCCAGGCCGGTCGAACACAACTCATGCGATCAGGGCCACCAAATACCGCCAAGAGATGTGTCAAGCTCACAGAATGTGTGTCAAATTTCAATGGACCTTTGTTGCCTTTGTCAGGAGTCTTTGGGTGCCCCATGGTGCCCCCAAAACGATGAAGGCTTCCCACTGAGTCAAAGGGATTCAAGCCTCATCAGTTGGCTCGCCAATCTTCACGAAAGTAGGCAGGTTCAAGTCTTCCTGGGTGGCTTCAGGCTGACAACCGCAGCAACGCGACTTTAATATACTATACATTACTTTACTATGCTTTCCTATGCTTTATGCTTAAAGAAGATGCTTTGGCTGGACTCTCTAAACTTCACCACAACCTCATGTATGCCATGGCCAACATTGTAATCATAGGCAACAAATTTCGCAACGGCAGTCACTCTCCATCCCTTTGTCGCAAGGCCTTGATCTCGCCGGACTCTTGCATCAGACTCACCTCGCCTCAGGTGCCGCTCAAGGGGTGTCCTGTTAGGAAACAACCGATATCAACCGATCAAACACCTGGTTCAAGGACAAAAAACACGTGTAAAAAATATTGAAAAATTGGAAAAAGGTTTACCTGACAACAAACTTTGAGGGTCAAATTCCCCAAGTTCAATGGGGCTGAAACAATTTCAAACATGTCAATCCAGGCTCATAAACATCATGTCCTACGTCGTCCAACTTAGCTTCCACGAATTTCAGAGTCCCATCAGCGATGGAGCCATCTCTAACAACCGCTGGGTGTTCCTTACCGGAGTCAGGATCGGCCGCACAGACTTGCCACTCGGTCCTCTTCACCTAGAGGCTCGGGGTTGTCTGGTTTCACACGGATGTCATTTCTCCATGTGAAAAACTATCCACCAAGGGCTCCGGGCAAAGGGGACTTCCAAGTTGTGGGAAGTTGGGCAAAGATCCTCCATCTTCTTGCCTTGCAGCTGCGGGTCGCACCACTCAAGTTGCAGGCCATCCACTGAGATCTTGATGGATACTCCAATCATCAGCAGCTCCCCCTGAGGCTGCAGCCTACAAATAAGAAGAAGTCGTTAGCTGAATTTCCGGCATCGTTCTCATCCTCCAGCTATTTTCTGTACGTACTCAATTATATATAATTAACATATGTAACATAAGTATACACAAGTATTAGTATAATTCAACTCTGGTTCCTTCACTATCTCAGCCCTTGACGTATTGTCTGCACCCGCGGACCGCTACTCCCAAGGCCCTGCCTGTGAAAATGTCAATGGCCACGATGTGCGCTTTTGCGTGGCCGTGCTTTCCAGTCTTCGAGGTGGAAACCTCCACACACCTGGGTCGGTACTAGTACTGGGGGTTCTTTCAATCTAGCCAAGGGCACACTAGCTTTTCATAGGTTGGGGAGGTTGAATCGGTTTCATCACACTTGACACATACGGCCCCGACGTTTGAAGTTAGGGAAATTCAAGAATGCACAGGCAGCCAGGGCACAGTTTTAAAAGATCCATTTGAAAACGAGATCCTAACCCTTCCACAGCATCATGTTGTCAGTTATACCGCCCGTCCATCTTTCGCCCAGGCACTTGCAGGGGCGTCCCTTGATCATCAAATGAGAGCCTTTGCGGATCTCACCTGCCTGGCTCAGTCTCAATTCATCCAATTGGGGCTATCCTATTTTCCAGCTTTTGTTCTGGGTTGAAGGCCCCCAGATCTTGTCCACTAACTGAACTCCAATAGCCTATCTCAGCATCCCCATTCCAAGGACTCAAAGTGCCCGGAAAATTGGCACCGCAAAAAAATACTGGCGCTTCCCCACAGTACATGATGTTTGAGTAAATCAGATCTGGTGAAGGGGCATGTCTCCTCTTTGGACGTATTTATTTGGATGGGGCCGATGCGGCCTCAAATGTGTGTGAATCTAAGCTCCAACCCACCGAAGCCAATATCTTTGCTGGGCCAGATTCACACATTTCATCTCACCAGCCGGTGACCTGTAGACATGCACCGGTCGCATATCTTTTTGAAATCCTATGGAAAAAAAAGAAAAAGCCTATCCGTCCGGGTCCAAAAACGCCCCTGCGCAACCTGCATGGGGTAAGTGGCGGAAGCGCCAGCTTCCGCTTTCTCGAAGGTGTGGTCATCATCATCCGCCATTTTGAAATAAGTCCTAGGGCGCTAGAGAAAATATGCCACGAAGTGGCGGAGTCGTCCTGACGAATGATCAATAGATCATGGAAATCTTAAAGTGCCAAGATAGGAATCATTCCACTCTTCATCAAAAGTTGATCTGATTATTCTGATTATTCTGATTTATGCAGGGCATTTGCCCCAAACCTCTGACAGGAATTGGATGGTCATCTCTGCGGTGTCCCATCCCCTCCTGCGGCTGTGGCGATGTTCCGGGGTTCCGCAGATCGAGCTGCGGGATGTGGATGACTCGGATGACTCCAATGACTCGGATGACTAATGAAAATGTCGCTGAAGCGAGTTGTCATGGATGAGAGATGGCATTGTTTCACCTTTGGATCTTACTCTGCCTGAATCCTGAGCAGAAACGTCACGGACGAATCTCGAAGATGGGCTCCAACAGGGGGCCAAGACCAGAGATTTTCCAAGTTTTTCCTGTTCGGGCGCTTTTAAGATTGGGGCGAGGCGCACTTCGATTAGCAACCGTGCGGATATGTCCCACAATCGATCTGGGATGGGGATATGTTTCCACGTTGTTGCATGAAACCCTCTTATGCAGTGAAATCTCTCCCATCTTTACCAAGGTGGGTCCCTGGGTGGTTCATATGCCCAACAGCCTCCAATATAATGATACAGACACAAATGATATCAAATGATACAGTACAAGTACAATGTGTTACAACATGTTACAACAATTACATTCCACCAAGGGGTTCAAGTTCGGGCTGCGGCTGCTTGATTGTTATTGGGGGAACGGATCAAAGAAACATTTGCTGAACCCATGGTGCCCATGGTGCCATACTCCAAACCCTGCCACCACTTTTTGCGGTTCACTCTCCCAGATGTGGTCCGGGGACGCAGAGGCATGCTGCACAAACGAGCAATGTCGAGCAACTGCAGGTTACTTGATTCATAAACTTCCCAACATTCCCCACAAAAAAAAGGCTTTCAGCCACCATCAACACTGAGTTTTGGGCTTATGATATTATTAATCCCCATATTGACCCTATTGAATTGGCATCTTCTGAAGTGTGCAGCACACCACCCCCAAAAACCAGCTTAGCCCAGGGGCTGAACGGCTTGGTGCCTTCTGAAAGGGCCTTCCTTTGGATGGACAAGCAGCGCTTTTCCAACTGAAATTAAGCGTTGTCACGATGTGTTTTTCGAAAACCTTCCAAAGTGTCCTAAATTTTAGTAAATCATCTTCAGGCTCATCAAATCATCTACTGTCCTGCGCCAAAACACTTATCCGTTCACCTTGACGCTCACAATCTTCTCCTCGCCGCAGGCAGCTTGGACCACTGCGAAGACCTAAGGTCAGAGTCTGCCCAGGTGCATCCCATTTGATCGTCACATGAGTGCCCACTCGTACCAGACATGGGCTGGCACTCCGAAAATGATGTCTTTCTCAATTGGAATCACCAAGATCAGTTTCCAAAACACAAGCAGTTCCAGAAAGACCTGCCAACCCAATGAGTGAACCAGTTTTGATAATGATACCAAGTCACATCCTTTCCACCTGCAGCGCAGCGATGCACGCCGCGATGCAAGCAGAAACGGCAACGTGTTATGTCTGTAAATGTAAAGTTGGGTGGTGCAACGCAGTCTAATGTCGCACATTACTTGCGTATCACATATCAACAAATCTTATTTATTTATTTATATATATATATATTATATACATTAAAAATATAGATATGGATGCACAAAATGGTAATAATGGTGTTCATGATGGGATTTGAGAAACAACCACAACCACAACAACAACAACAACAGCAACAACAACAACGACGACAACAACAACAACAACAGCAGCAACAACATCAACAACAACAACGACAACAGCAACGACAACAACAACAACAGCAACAACAGCAACAACAACAACAACAACGACGACAACGACGACAACAACAACAACAACAACAACAACATCAACAACATCAACGACAACCACAACAACCACAACCACCACCACGACGACGACGACGACGGCGACGACGACGACGACGGCGACGACAACAACAACAACAACGACAACGACGACAACGACGACAACGACAACGACAACAAGGCAAACTCCTGGAAGAACCTCAATCTCTATGTGGTGGAGAACCCGGAGCACTAGGCGCCAGGATGCGCCAGGTTAAATATTTCAGATAGGATCGTTTTGTTTCAGTTTCCAAGAACATACCTTGAATGCATAAGTACACATCGGATTGTTAGTCCCTTGTCGGACGAAATGGTTCATTCGATCATCGGAAAACCATGGAAAACCAACGCCGCTACCAGCAAAGTATCAACTTGTATCCCCAAGTTTTGATAAGTTGAATAAGTTTCATGTCTTCCGGTTGTCTTCTGGACACTGCCCTGTTTCATTGTCAGGCTCACTCAAATCCACAGGGCTTCCAGACTGTCCAGTCCGGCAAGCAGATCCACAACGACCTTCTTGTCCTGGGCGGTCTGTCTGGTTGCTTCAAATGCCAGTGCGAACTCGAAACCTTCATGATGAAAAGTGGAAGGAAAGAAGAAGAAGAAGAAGAAGAAGCAGAAGAAGAAGAAGGCTGGACTGGGAGAAAGAGCTGGAGGGTCACGGGATGCGGATGATAATATATTAAGTATTAGGTTTTGGTCAAATCCTGCCAGATGGTGGGCCCGTGTCAGCTGATGTTTGGGGGTTGGTTCAATTTGTGCCATGGAAATCGCTGCGTTTCGTTTCCCTCCGTGGTGCTGCCTGCGTTTCTGATGGTGCAATTAGTGAATTTTTTTCTTTGGATGCCAACATTGTAAAGTGTCCTGCCTTGATCAGAGACTTGCCATTAAAGGTTGGGTCGTTCCATGCCTTACTTTTTCATACTTTTTCAAGCATTGTGGTTGACAGCTAATTAATTGCAAGGAGGAGGATCAGGATGATTAATGATGCCATGGTTTTCCCTGTCCTGTTGTTCTCCAAATGCTGTTGAACGTTGGTGAATGTCACTGCTCAAACGCGCGGAGTCCTCATCCGTGGGCTCACCAATCTTGACGAAGGTGGGCAAGTTCAAGTCTTCCTGGCCCAAGGCAGCAAACAAGCTGAGAGAATGTGTTCATACAAAGAGTCTGAGGAAGACCTGCTCAGTTCGGGCATGGGTCGTTCTCCTTGGTGCCCTAGTTTTCATGTCCCAGAATTGCCAAGCATAGACCTATGGGGATGTTCAGCTACATATGTAGCGATGCTGTGTTTCAATCATAGCCATAGGAAGTGATGATCAGCTATCCCTTGTGGGTTCTCTCCCAAAACATCCCAGCCCCAGCTTTTCGGGCTCTAAATTCATACATACACATTCACTTCCCAACTACTAATCAATGAATGTAAATGAATGACCAAGTGCTAAATGCATTTAAAGATAGGTATATATATGGAATTCAATATGCATTTTACCAACATCCATTTACCAATTTGTGAATGCTCCCAATATTGCAAGGACTGTGCCTTGATCTCGCCAGACTCCTGCATGAGGCTGACTTCTCCTTGGACATGGTCGGGGAATGATGGGATGATCAGCCCCGAAGTTGAACTGCCGGAACCCAACCAATCAAAGAAGGACAAGCAAACCTTTGAGTTTCCATCTAAACGCCTACAGAAATATATGTGTTTTCTAAGTAGCAAAATTATCTTCCAACCCATGTGTTTTCCTTCCGTGTTGGTCTTGAGAGGAATAGATTCCCAAGCACACCAAGATGATCGAGGAATATGCAAAATGCCAAATCCTGAGATGACTATACACTATACACATGTGACCCTATATATATATACACAGTGTAGATAACTTCATAAAATAATTCAATAAATACATGTCAAAAAAATCGTGATTCCTTGATCTATAGATATCTACAGAATCTACAGTAGAGAATCAACATGATTCAAACATCATTCATCCGGGCCCCAGTGGCCCCCTATGGCCCCCTATGGCCCCCTTCTCCAAGGTGCCTGAGTCCGGATCAGCAGCACAGACCTGCCACTCAGTACGCTTCACCTGCCCGCCAAATGATGTGGGAAAAACCATGCCATTTTGACCAGCCATGACTGGGAATGGTTTATATATACCATTATATACCACCTATAGTATTATAGCATCTATAAAAATGGTGATGACTGGGGGATGGTTTATGATTGTTTTAGCCAGAGTACTGGGATATAGAGGAACTATAGACTATAGTAACTATACATCCACTATATCCTACTACAGCTTTTACGATAACTTTCAAAAAAATGGTCATTGTGGTCATTACTATGTAACTATGGATATCCCAAATTTAAAATTTAGTACTATGTGATACTTACTGTCCATATCAAAAAGTAACCATAGTAGCGGGGTATCTTGCGATACTCTTAGTAGCCATGGGATAACCAATCAGAGTCTTCCCAATATCGTCGAGTCCAGTGCACTGCCACCCAAGAATTGGGCGAATCATCTTTCAGTTTGATGCAAACAGTAGCCGAGTGTCTAGGGAAACCTTCATCAAACAATCATGAAAAGTCTTGCGCAGGTTGTATCACAACAGATGGATATATATATATATACACATATATATATATATATAATATATATATATACATATGGTCTATTCATTTGACTTCACTTGGCACGGCCCCCGCAAAGGCTCCCGGCGAATGGCACTTCCAAGTTGTGAGAAGTTGGGCAAAGGTCTTCCATCTTCTTGCCTCACTTCTGGATGCGGTACAAGTAGATTCGGGAAGTACTAAATCCACCCAACGAGTCGGTTCATGTCAACTGGTCAAACACAATTGTCACAATTGTACAATCAATGGTTTTTACTGTCCTGCAGGAGATACAAAATCACTTTAACTCACATTTTGTATGGCCTAAATGTGACTGTGCGAAGCCCTCCCTCCCACAATTGACTTGCCTGTGAAGATGTCAATGGCCACAATGTGCGCTTTTGCGTGGCCGTGCTTTCCTGTCTTCGAGGTAGAAACCTCCACGCACCTTGGAGATCTTGGAGATCTTGGAGACAAGCTGATGACACTGAGCACATTGTACGCCATCAACAAGCAAAATTTAAAATGTGTGTGTGTGTGTTTGTAGCTGTATACTATGCATCTAATATCATCTAATCATTCCATGATATGCTGTTGCATCATCTCTCTGCTGCCTAGGCACTTGCAGGGGCGTCCCTTGATCATCAAATGAGAGCCCTTACGGATCTCACCGGCCTCACCATAAAAATCATAAAATAGGCAGTTCTTGATCTAATGCCTACAACATGTTCACCTTCATCTATGATCCTCAAATTCTGTGCCATAGCTTTTGGATTGCCATCATGAAACAACCACCCTATCTTCGCAGTCTGCATGGCCAAAAAAAACAAAAAGTTCCAGCACCTGCATGGGGTAAGTGGCGGAAGCGCCAGCTTCCGCTTTCTCGAAGGTGTGGTCATCATCATCCGCCATTTCTTCGAATCCTCGGCCACTGAATCTGAAAAATAACACCAAATTTAGCCGCTAAAAGTATCGGGGAAAAAATAAAAATATATAAAAATAAAATAAACGTCCAGAGGCCTTGCGGGCCCAAATTTGGAAGAACCAATAAACTTGGAAAAACCAAAGTCGGGATCTCAAATTTGAAAAAAACAAAAATAAACTTTGGAAAACAAAATAGGAATTAAGACTCGTGGTCACCCTGCCCCATCCCCAGAACTTCTGGAAAGTTCTTTGCTTTTTTCCGTGTTTTTGTTGTTTGATTTTTGTTTTAGTTTTTGTTTCTTCCCAAGTGTTTTTTGTTTTTCCAAAATTGTGATTCCGGAGGCCTCCAGTGTGTTTTTTGTTGTTCTTTCTTTGTTTTTGCATGTGTTCTTTTCCAAATTTGGCTGTGTAGTGAAGCAGGAGTTGGTCATTACATATATATATATATAATATGCATATGATATTTTCCTAGGTCTCAGAGCCCTAACATGCAAGATACACTGTAATTTACAGTGTTTTTCCCACGTTGCATGGGAAACAAATATGACATCCCTATGAGCATGTGAGCCTACCCTTTTCTGAAGAGGCGCCATTGATCCTGAGGCCTCGACACAGTGACAAAGTGACGAAGGAAGCGACTTCAAAGGCCCGGCACCCGAAAAAGTGCTGCGGCAAAGGGCAAACGTGAAGCCGGTCATGGTCGAAGTCCAAGAGGGTCAAACCATCTTTGGGAATCTGAAGTCATCCAGTAGCTAACCTACATAATAAAGATATGTATTATATGAGTGGAAACTGATTAATTTTGCGTTTGTATGACCATCAAATTCGGGTTCAAAGGACGGAACCCACAAGGAATTGCAGAGCTTGGCACAAACTTATCATGCACCATAGCTAAATGGTACCAGCTTAACCCCCTGCAGCTGAAGGAAAGATTCGGCTTTGTCCAAAAATTGCGGATGCCCCAATGCGTGGCCAAGTCGTTATCGGGAAAAATGATAAACGAAGTGAATATAGTTTTTGTTCATTATTTTTTCGCAGATGCTTTGACAAACCCAAAGTATATCCCCAAATATGTGTGTATATATATATATACATATACATCAAAAATTATCAAATATCATGTTAAAAACACCATGTCCACTGTTTTCTGTTGGTTACATCTCAACTTTGACCATGGGGAAGAGTCTCTAGCATAAAACCATTTTTTTGCACCTCACTCAACCAGGTGTGGTCAGGTGGGACGCCACAGCATGCTACTGCTGCGACCCAAAATGACCAGCTTAGCCCAGCAGTGGGCACTTTGGTGCCAAAACGGACCTGGAAAGACTCTATCTTTTCCACTTTTTCTCAGTGGATTCTGTGGATGGCAGTTGTTACCGAGTTGTTTCTTCATGATTCATTATCTTGATATGTCTTGATTCTGATCATTCGCTGTGTCATTACTCCAAACCTTCCAAACTTTCCTGAATTATCTTCAGGCTCAGCTACAGTCCTACGCCGAAAACTACTCATCCGTTCACCTTGACGCTCACAATCTTCTCCTCGCCGCAGGCAGCTTGAACCACTGCGAAGACCTAAGGTCAGAGTCTGCCCAACAGGGCAGTGGGTTTGAAAGGTCGTGGTCAACACCACTCACAGCACAAAGATCTTGGTCCAAGGAACGTCCTTTCCACCTGAAGCGGAAGCAGGAAAAAAATCAGGCTTGGACCCCGATAGGGAATTATAATACCACGGATATGTATTGATCATGGATGGTATGACTAGGAAGGAGAATATCAATACAAAAGAACGAACCACTGCCAGAACATTACCTGCGACCACTAACTGTTTGAGCTTTTTGAAATGCCTGAAGGATCCTAGAGGAACACACATATAGACCCAAATTCAAAAATGCAGATCCCTCTCGCTTGTTGAAAAATCTTAGCTGTCGACAATCAGCACAAGTGCAATCATGCAAACACTTTCAAAGCTCTTCCAGCTGTCTTCTGGACACTGCCCTGTTTCATTGTCAGGTTCGCTCAAATCCACAGGGCTCCCAGACTGTCCAGTCCGGCAAGCAGATCCACAACGACCTTCTTGTCCTGGGCGGTCTGTCTGTTGGCTTCTACTGTCACTGCGAGCTAGAGATGTTCATGATGAAAAGTGGAAGGAATGAAGGAGAAGGAAGAGGAGGACGACGAGGAGAAAGAGGAGGGTCAGAATGAGGATGGTTATGATGCCATGGTTTTCCTTGTGCTGGTGTCCTCCAAATGCTGCTGAACGTTGGTGAATGTCACTGCTAGAACACGCGGAGTCTCGCGGAGTCCTCATCCGTGGGCTCACCAATCTTGACGAAGGTGGGTAAGTTCAAGTCTTCCTGGCCCAGGGCAGCGGAGATGCCACATGAGTGCGACCTCATCACTGATGAAAGGGTCATGACATGACTGCGGAGGAAAATATCAGTGGGGTCTACGGGATGTTTTTGGTTGACTGTAGTCACTGTAGTCCTTGAGTTTCACATAATCTTCAGTGTTTCATCTTCTTGCTTGATGGCGGATCATGGCTCGTAGCTGGAATATGGTCCTTGATCTCTCCGGACTCCTGCATGAGGCTCACTTCACCTTGGAACAGAGGTCAAACTTCCCCTAAATGACCTAAATGCCCAACACAAAATGAAGTGCATTGAAATCAGATTGGGAATGAGCCAGTGGTTTATCTGCTATACCTGTGGCTTTCTAAGTTTGACAGCACACCATGTATGTCTTGTTTGACAAATTGCTGGTATTGTTGGGTCAGAATTGATTTACTGCAAGGAAACTTTACAAAGACCCAGTTTTTTTGGTGCTAATTACAAACAATGGTTGCCTCCATCCCACAAAAACAAAAGTCTATACACGTATGCAGACATATAAATGGATCATATGTGTGTGTGTATATATATATATATACATACTATATACAAACATACACTATACCAATACTGTACATCCTATCACATGTGTATATATATATATATTATACAGGTGTGCTGTATGTAATTATATGTATATGTGAACAATTTGATCCTTGTTCTGGATGTTATAATTCAAGTAGTACCTGTTTCACTGGTAGTTCCCCGGCGCATTAACTATGGCGGACGGCGATCACTTCTTTTGCTCACGCAAGGGGTCTTGAGCCATCACGGCATCCCATGCACTTACTATTTACTTGTCGCACATGAAGTGTGTGTTACGACCGTGT